>Ga0209370_1000408_pt1 | contig 61222 bp, 60 predicted proteins | sample AgamicAtPrz_FD_187164 | JGI IMG/M metagenome (GOLD analysis project Ga0209370, IMG submission 187164) | Agave microbial communities from Guanajuato, Mexico - At.P.rz (SPAdes) (version 2) | ecosystem: Host-associated > Plants > Phyllosphere > Phylloplane/Leaf | place: Guanajuato, Mexico...
TATTCGGTGGGCGAGCGCAATGCCGAAAAACGCCTGCTGCCCTACTGCCGCGACAATGGCATCGCCACGCTGATCAACCGGCCGTTCCAGCGCGCGCAGTTGCTCGGCAAGGTGAAGGGCAAGCCGCTGCCGGAATGGGCTAACGAGATCGACGCCACCTCCTGGGCGCAGCTGCTGCTCAAGTTCATCCTTGCTGACGAGGCCGTGACGGCGGTGATTCCAGCCACCTCCAACCCGCGCTATGTGATCGACAACCTCAAGGCAGGCCAGGGTCGTATGCCCAATGCCGAGCAGCGCGAGCGTATCGTCCAGGCGTTCAGCTGACGGGTAGAGGTTTGCGCGGACATACACTGGGCTCCCGCGGCGCTTGTCACGCCCGCTGCGGTGGAGTATTTCTCACCCGCTGAGTCCTCGATACCACGGAAGCCCCTTGATGCCCCCCGACGCCACCGCTGCACGCGCCACCACCGGCAAACCGACTGGCCGCATTCGGCAGAAGAACGAAGAAGCGATCATCGCCGCCGCCGTGGAGCAATTCGCCTGCCACGGCTTCAAGGGCACCAGCATGAACACCATCGCCCAGGCGGTGGGCCTGCCCAAGGCCAACCTGCATTACTACTTCAGCAGCAAGCAGGGCCTGTACCTGGCCGTGCTGAGCAACATCATGGAGCTGTGGGACAGCGCCTTCGACAGCATGAGCGTCGATGACGACCCGGCCGAGGCACTGGAGCGCTATATCCGCGCCAAGCTGGAGTTCTCGCGCCGTTACCCGAAAGCCTCGCGGGTGTTCGCCATGGAAGTGATCAGCGGCGGCGCCTTTCTATCCCAGCACCTCGGCGCGGATCAGCAGGGCTGGTTCCGCGAGCGCGCGGCGATCTTCGAGCAGTGGATCGCGGCCGGCAAGATGGACACCGTCGACCCCACCAACCTGATCTTCATGATCTGGAGCAGCACCCAGTATCACGCCGACTTCGCTTCGGAAATCTGCCGGGTCACCGGCCGCTCGCGCCTGACCAAGCCCGACTATCAGGCCGCGGCGGACAACATGGTGCGCATCATCCTCAGGGGTTGCGGGCTGAAGCCGAGCATCTGATGCCCAACCTGCTACTCGCCCCTTGCGATTACCGCGAGGAGATCCGCAAGAGCCGCTTTCTCGCCCAGGCCCGCGCCATCACCAGCGCAGCCGATGCCCAGGCGTTCATCGACTCGGTCAGCGACCCGGCCGCCTCGCACAATTGCTGGGCCTGGAAGCTCGGCCAGCAATACCGCTTCAGCGACGATGGCGAGCCCGGCGGTACCGCCGGCCGACCAATTCTCGCCGCCATCGAGGGCCAGGGCTTCGACGCCGTGGCCGTGGTGGTGACGCGCTGGTACGGCGGCATCCAGCTCGGCACCGGCGGCTTGGCCCGCGCCTACGGCGGCAGCGCCAACAAATGCCTGCAGAACGCCGAACGCCAGGAGCAGGTGCCGCGCACCGCCTGTGCCTGCCATTGCGGCTTCGCCGAACTGGCGCTGCTCAAATCACGTCTGGGCGAATTCGCCGCCGTGCTGGAGCAGGAAAACTTCGACGCCGACGGCGCCGAACTAGAGCTGGCCGTGCCACAAGCGCAGATCGAAGGCCTGCAACGCCTGCTTGCCGACATCAGCCGCGGGCGCAGTAGACTGCGCATCATCGAGTGACCATCGCCCACTTGCCATGGAGCCGCCATGAAGCCGCATCTGCTGATTCTCAACCCGCTCAGTGACGCCAGCCTGGCGCGCATCGCCGAACACTTCCAAGTCACCCATGCGCCGAATGCCGCAGCCCGCGAGGCCGCCATCGCAGAGCACGGCGCAAGCATCGAAGCGGTGCTGACCATCGGCACCATCGGCCTGACCGGCGAGGAAATCGCCCGCCTGCCCAAACTGCGCTTCGTCGGCACCCTGGGTGTGGGTTATGAAAAGGTCGATATCGAAGCCGCCCGCGCTCGCGGCATCGCCCTGAGCAACGGCGCGGGCAGCAACGCTGTCTGCGTCGCCGACCACGCCATGGCCCTGCTGCTGGCGGCGATCCGCGACGTACGCCGACTGGACAACGCCTGCCGCGCCGGCATCTGGCGCGACGCCCTGCCGATGACCGACGGCGTCAGCGGCAAGCGCCTGGGCATCCTCGGCCTCGGCGCTATCGGCGAACAGCTCGCCCGCCGCGCGGCGGCTTTCGACATGCCGGTGGGCTACCACAACCGCTCACCAAAAGCGGACAGCCCGCACCGCTACTTCGCCAGCGTGCTGGAGCTGGCCGAGTGGTGCGATTGCCTGGTGATCGCCATTCCCGGCGGCGCCACGACCCATCACCTGATCGGCGCCGAAGTGCTCGATGCGCTGGGACCCCAGGGTTATCTGGTCAACGTGGCACGCGGCAGCGTGGTGGACACCACCGCGCTGGGCACCGCACTGCGCGAGAAACGTATCCGCGCTGCGGCACTGGACGTGTACGAGAGCGAGCCACTACCGCCTACCGAATTGCTCGACCTCGACAACCTGACCATCACTCCACACGTCGGCGGCAACTCGCCCCAGGCGCTGGAGCAGTCGCTGACGCAGTTTCTCGACAATATTGGTCGGCATTTTCGGGGGGAGGCGTTGCTGACGCCGATTTGAAGCTGGGCATGGATTGGCAGGGCTGCGGGCTGGCGAACTAATCCCCTCACCCCTTAAACATTGGTGGGCTATCGCCCACCCTACGATTGAGTAATGTGGGTTCCTTGGGGGAACGGGCCGTGCCCAAGACTTTTCGCGGGCATGGCCCGCTCCCACTGGGTAATAGACCGTAGGATGGGTGCAACCCATCACCTAAAAATGCCCAGCCCGTAAGACAGCTCGGGCTGCGTGGGTGCAACCCATCAACCACCACCCGCGCCCGATCACGATGCCCTACCCGCCCCCACTCACCTGCAATCCGATCCCCAGCGCCTTGGCCAGCGACAGCGGCAACAGCAGGGTATCGAGCAAGGCGCTGGCCGGCAGGTCGACGCCGGCGTAGCGCGGCGCCTCGGCACCGAAGCGCTCTACCGGGCAGCAACCGCCTTGCAGCGCGTACCAATCCAACCGCGTGCCGGCGTATACCACCGGGGCGCCGGGCTGGTTGGCGTCCAACGTGCGCGCGGTGGCGCAGCCGCCCAGTTGCAGGCAGGCGAGCAGAACGAGCCAGCCCGCGAGCCTATTCATCGCCACTGTTGAGGTGATGTTCGCCCCAGCGCGGCAGCATGTCCTGGGGGATGTTCAGGCAATTGAGGATGCGCGCGACGACGAAGTCGATCAGGTCATCCAATGTCTGCGGCTGATGGTAGAAGCCCGGCGAGGCCGGCAGGATGGTCGCGCCAAGGTTGGAGAGCTTGAGCATGTTCTCCAGGTGGATGCTCGAATAAGGCGCCTCGCGCGGCACGAGGATGAGCTGGCGGCGCTCCTTGAGGGCCACGTCCGCAGCGCGCTCGATCAGGTTGTTGCAGGCGCCGGTGGCGATGGCCGACAGGGTGCCGGTGCTGCACGGCACCACCACCATGGCCGACGGCGCCCCGGAGCCGGAGGCCACCGGCGCCATCCAGTCCTCTTTGCCATAGACGCGGATCTGCCCGTCGGTGGCGCCGGTGTACTCGGTGAGAAAGGCCTGCATGGCCTGGGGCTTGGCCGGCAGGCTGACGTCCGTCTCGGTGGCCATCACCAGTTGCGCGGCCTTGGAGATCAGGAAGTGCACTTCCCGATCCTCGCGCACCAGGCAATCGAGCAGGCGCAGGCCGTACTGGGCGCCCGAGGCGCCGGTCATGGCAAGGGTAATACGCTCCGGTCCGCTCATAAATCCACTCTCAAAGCTGCTGTGCTTGCTTATGCTGCGTTAAAAGCCTACTCGGAATGCTCATTTACTAAAGTAAACTCCGCTTCCTCGCAGGCTTTTGCCTTGCCTAATCTGCGCTCGCGACGCTTTGAGCGCGAATTTCGGCTCTTTATGAAAGCGCCTTGGCCAGCTTGCCGTGCAAGCCGCCAAAACCACCGTTGCTCATGATCACCACCTGGGTGCCAGGGCGCACCCGCGCTTTCACGCCCTCGATGATGGCCTCCAGGGAATCGCACACCTGGGTGGGATTGGTGGCCCCGGCAACGGTGGCCGCCAGGTCCCAGCCCAGGTTCGGCGGCGCGTACCAGAACACCGCATCGGCCTGCACCGCCGATTCGGCCAGGCCATCGCGGTGGGCGCCGAGCTTCATGGAGTTGGAGCGCGGCTCGATGATCGCGATGACCTGTTCGTCACCGACCCGTTTGCGCAGGCCGTCGAGGGTGGTGGCGATGGCGGTCGGGTGGTGGGCGAAGTCGTCATAGACGGTCACGCCGTTCACTTCGGCGACCTTTTCCATGCGCCGTTTGGCGTTGATGAATTTGCCCAGCGCCTCGATGCCCAGTGCCGGCACCACGCCGACATGCCGCGCTGCCGCCAGCACGGCCAGGGCGTTGGCGACGTTGTGCTGGCCGGTCAGTTGCCAGTCCACCACGCCTTCGACCTTGCCGTCGAAGCTCACCTCGAAGCGCGAGCCATCGGCGCTGAGCAGGCGCGCCTGCCATTGCCCGCCTTCACCGGTGGTCTGCACGGGCGTCCAGCAGCCCATCTGGATCACCCGCGCCAGGGCGGTTTCGCAGGCCGGATGGATGACCAGGCCTTCGCTGGGGATGATGCGCACCAGGTGGTGGAACTGCCGTTCGATGGCGGCCAGATCCGGGAAAATGTCCGCGTGGTCGAATTCCAGGTTGTTGAGGATCGCGGTACGCGGGCGGTAGTGAACGAACTTGCTGCGCTTGTCGAAGAAGGCGCTGTCGTACTCGTCGGCCTCGACCACGAAGAACGGCGTGTCGCCCAGGCGTGCGGAAATCCCGAAGTTCTGCGGCACGCCGCCGATCAGAAAGCCCGGCGCCATGCCGGCGTGCTCCAGCACCCAGGCCAGCATGCTCGAGCTGCTGGTCTTGCCATGGGTGCCCGCCACCGCCATCACCCAGCGGCCCTGCAGCACATGGTCGGCCAGCCACTGCGGGCCGGACACATAGGGCAGACCCTTATTGAGCACGTATTCCACCGCTGGATTGCCACGGCTCATGGCGTTGCCGACCACCACCAGATCGGGCGCCGGCTGCAGGTGCGCCGGGTCATAGCCCTGCATCAGCTCGATGCCCTGGGCTTCGAGCTGGGTGCTCATCGGCGGGTAGACGTTGGCGTCCGAGCCGGTAACGCGATGGCCCAGCTCCTTGGCCAGCACTGCGAGCGAGCCCATGAAGGTGCCGCAGATGCCGAGAATGTGGATATGCATGAAAACCTCGAGAACAGGCGCGCCTGGAGGCGGCGAGCCGCGTGAAAACATGGCCGCAGATTAGCACAGCGGCGCCTTTCGCCGTGCCTGCCCGGTAGGGCGAAACCAGCGCCGCGAATGGCACCCCACCGCAGGGGAAAGGCTCTGCCCCGCTGGCTTTAGGGCGAAAACTGCACTTTAATCGAAACGCCTGCCGTCTCCACCCGACAGCCAAACGAGGCCCTCGCCCATGCGCATCGTGCAAGCCACCCTGGAGCACTTGGATCTACTCACCCCGCTGTTCGTTCGCTACCGCGAGTTCTATGGCGAAAGGCCGTTCCCCGACTCATCGCGCAAGTTCCTGGAAACCCGCCTCAAGCGCGACGAATCGGTGATCTATCTGGCCCTGGCCGACGACGATGACAAGCTCTTGGGCTTCTGCCAGCTGTACCCGAGCTATTCGTCGCTGTCGCTCAAGCGCGTGTGGATCCTCAACGACATCTTCGTCGCCGAAGACGCGCGCCGCCAACTGGTCGCCGATCGCCTGCTGCAGACCGCCAAGAAGATGGCCAAGCAGACCCAGGCCGTGCGCATGCGCGTGGCCACCAGCCGCGATAACGAGGTGGCGCAGAAGGTCTACGAGTCGATCGGCTTCGTCGAGGACGAACAGTTCAAGAACTACGTATTGCCCATCAACAGCGAGTAACGCCTGAGAACCTGTTCAAAGTCTGCTGCGCGTCGGCACTGCGGCGTTAAAAACAGGCTGGATTGCCAGCCCAGTCGGACTGCTCATTTACAGCTCGTAAAGTCGAGCGCGACTCCGACCGGTCCTCGCCTGTTTTTGCGGGGCCGCCCAGGCCTTGCATTGCTCTAGCTCGCGAGACTTTGAACAGGCTCTGAGCGCTTGCGGCCGGCGGCCGGGCTGTTAAGGTGACGCGTCTTTCAATCGAGCCGCTTGCATGTGGTCGTTTAGCGCCTGGCGCCGTCGTCGCATTCTCTCCCGTCACCCGGTCAGCGCCAGCAGCTGGACCACGGTGCGCCAGCGCCTGCCGATTCTCGATGGCCTCAGCGCAGAAGAAGAGCAGCTGCTACGCGAGCGCGCCGTGCTGTTTCTGCACGCCAAGCACCTGACCACCCTGCCCGGCCTCGAGCTGGATGCGGAGGATCGTCTGGCCCTGGCGGCGCTCGCCGAACTGCCGCTGCTGGGCCTTGCCGACCTGAACTGGTATCAGGGCTTCCACGAGGTGATCCTCTACCCGGACGACTTCGTCAGCCCGCAGCGCCACCGCGACTCTGGTGGCATCGAACACGAATGGGACGCCGAGCACAGTGGCGAAGCCTGGCAACAGGGCCCGGTGATTCTCGCCTGGCCGGGCGTGCAGGCCAGCGGCGGCTGGGAAGGCTACAACCTGGTGATCCACGAGCTGGCCCACAAGCTGGACATGCTCGGCGGCGATGCCAACGGCCTGCCGCCGCTGCACAGCAGCATGGACGTGAAACAGTGGGCCAGCGCCATGCAGGAGGCCTTCGACAGCCTCAATGCCGAGCTGGATGCCGACGAGGACGCGCAAACCGTCATCGACCCCTACGCCGCGGAAAACCCCGCCGAGTTCTTCGCGGTTACCAGCGAATATTTCTTCAATGCACCGGACCTGCTCGACGAGGCCCTTCCCAAGGTCTACGAGCAACTTCGCCTGTTCTACCGGCAAGACCCTTTGGCACGTTTGCGCCGTCTGCAGGTCGAACACCCGGACTATCAGCGACCGACACCCGCGGCTGCCGATACGACCAATGGCTGTAATGGCAACGACGCGGGAATCCACCTATAATCGCGCCACTTTTTTTGGCGCACATCAGGGAGTCACCCATGAGCTACAGCAAGGTTCCGGCCGGTAAAGACCTGCCGAACGACATCTACGTCGCTATCGAAATCCCGGCCAACCACGCGCCGATCAAATACGAAATCGATCACGACACCGACTGCCTGTTCGTCGACCGTTTCATGGCCACCCCGATGTTCTACCCGGCCAACTACGGTTTCATCCCGCACACCCTGGCCGACGACGGTGACCCCCTCGACGTGCTGGTCGTGACCCCGTACCCGGTCGCGCCAGGCTCGGTGATCCGCGCCCGCCCGGTCGGCATCCTGCACATGACCGACGAAGCCGGTGGCGACGCCAAACTGATCGCGGTGCCGCACGACAAGCTGACCACCATCTACAAAGACGTTCAGGAATACACCGACCTGCCTCCGCTGCTGATCGAGCAGATCAAGCACTTCTTCGAGAACTACAAGGATCTCGAGAAGGGCAAGTGGGTCAAGGTCGAAGGCTGGGGCAACGCTGACGCGGCCCGCGCCGAGATCACCAAAGCGGCTGCTGCTTATCAAAAGTAAGCACAACCTGCCTAAGGAAAGCCGGCCACAAGCCGGCTTTTTTATTGTCCCAAGAATTCCCACAGCCTCCCTCTGATCTAGAAAACACGAGGCCTTCAGCGTACCATCCGTCCCACGACGTCCAATGAAATACCGAAAGATCCCATGCCAAAGTGTGGGTCATGGTGTGGGTTGAAAGGTAGGCATTATGGGTAAGCTCACAAGCAAAACGGCCGAGTCACTAGCCAGAGCAGCGGTACCGGGAAAGACCAACGACGGAGACGGCCTTTACTTCCAAGTCTCGAGAGGCGGGTCATCTAGCTGGATCTTCCGTTACAAACTGGACGGCCGCAGTCGCGAGATGGGTCTAGGCCCCTTCCCGACCATCACGCTGAGCGCCGCTCGCCAGCTTGCCGCCGATCAACGCCGGATTTTAGCCAGCGGAGCAGATCCGCTGGCCAGTCGTAATGCGGAAAGAGCGGCCAAGCTCGAGGCGCAGCGACAAGCAGAGGCACGCAAGGTCACGTTCATGGATCTTGCCCTGCAGTACCAACAGGCGCACGGCGCCTCCTGGTCAGAGAAATGGCGCAAAGGCTGGCTCAGGAAGCTGGAGCTCTACGCGTTCCCGTTCATAGGAAGTCTGGCTGCTGATGCGATTCAAACAGATCATGTGCTGAACGTATTGCGGCCTATCTGGGCGACCAAAACTCGTACTGCCGATGAGGTTCGCGGGCAGATAGAACAGATACTGGATTCAGCAAAAGCACGGGGGCTACGCGCAGGTGATAACCCTGCGCGCTGGCGTGGCCACCTGGCGAACCTTCTGAGCAAGACCGAAAAGAAGAAAGCTCGCCAGCGCGCACACTTTCCTGCCATGCAGTGGAAGGAACTGCCGACGCTTATGGAAAAACTCGCTCAAATGCCAGGGCAAGATGCCATTGCGGCTAGGCTGCTTATCCTAACGGGCGCTCGCTCGCACATGGTCCGTTTTGCCCAATGGAGCGAGTTCGATTTGGAAGCGGGCCTATGGTCGCTACCCCCAGCGCGTATGAAAATGCGAAAGGCCTTCGTCATCCCGCTGCCAGAAACGGCTGTGGAGATGCTGCGTAACATCATTCGGACCGAGTCGCCCAACGTGTTTCCAGGCCAAGGCAAAACTGGCGTGATGCATGCCAATGCGATCCGCACTCTGCTGCATAAACTCGGGCATGCGGATATCACCCGACATGGCTTCCGCTCAACCTTTAGAGACTGGGCGAACGAGAACACACATTACCCGAGAGAGGTGTGTGAGCTAGCGCTGGCGCATGATGAGAGGGATCAGACTGAGGCGGCCTACTCGCGCTCGATCTTTCTACATAAGCGCAGGGAATTGATGGAGGACTGGGCTGCATTTTGCATTAGCACCGGTGTGCACACACAAGTGGATGTCAGCAAAAAAGTATAGGCACTGCTCACCAAAGCCCGCGCCTAACGCACTCATTTCAACCGCCAAATGGACAACAGGACACTAATAGGTATGAGCATTGAAGGGCACTTCGTCAGCCACGGAGTGCTCTCAATTGCTGGAACAGTGCTCATTGAGCCCAACGGGGAACGCCTAGCAAGCATCTGCCATCAACCTACCAGGCAGTGACCAAGAGCTCTGATCAGACGGGCTTGAGGTTCATCTTTGCCTCAAAAATGAGCAGATCGCTCTCGTTATTCTCGACCATCTTTTTGACCAGACGTGGACTCACGTCGATCTCACCGCTAAATGACTTACGTACCGTTTCAGGGTATTTCTCCAACATCAGATCAGCCAAGCCATGGCTGTAGCCATCACGAATCAGCTTAATTTTGCTGTCATCCGCCGTGCCGTATTTGATGAGCTTGTAGAACCCAGGGTCGAGGGCGCCGACGCCATTCAGCACTTCTACAAATCTAAAGATCTTGTTGTCGAAGAAATCGTCCTCGTCCTTGAGGCGGACAATCGCTAGGTTGATCCGCTCGGCATCATCCTTCTTGGAGATCCTGACCCAGCTCTCGTGCTTGCTCTCAAGGTAGGTTGTATCTCCCCAGCGGCCTACAAAGACGAAGTCATTGCCGTTGTTTTCCACCAGTTTCTTCCAGTACCTCAGCGTCAAGCGAATGGTCTGCTTCACGCTGTACTTGTTCAGCTTCCAGTCCAGCAGCATGGAGTAGAAATTACGTGCTGCTTTTTCCTTCAAACGCAGGAGGTCGCTGTACTCCCGACTCTCATCGAAATGGTCAATGAAGCATCTCGTGATCGCAAGCATCAGCCGCTCGACTGTGTTGATCTGCCCCTTCGCGTCGATGCTTCGCTGGATTTTGGCACCGATGGCCTCTTCCTCCGAGAACACGTCAATTTCACTGACGCTGTTGGCAATGAGCTGCTTACCTACCGCTGTTTGAACGTACCTGCAGTCATGATCACGCACCACACCAGGGTGGAGATTTTCCAGGCGAGCAACGGCATCGTCGTACAGCTCAGACACCTTGCCCTCAACGATATTGGTTGCCTCAAGCAGGACGTTGCTGACGGTATCCTTGTCTTTCTTGGAGACGTTCACAGCCTTCTGATAGTAGGAGTGCAGATCCGCACGCTTGCTGGTGTAGCCATCCACGCCCAGAAGATAAATGCTGGATTCCAGCTTCCTCAGTGCAGCCTTTGCACCAGGCGCAAACACCTCACTGAAGCGGTTGACCCGGCCTACCAGGTTCTTGAACTGGGAAGACGTTAGGTAGCTTCTCCCCTTGGTAAAGTCGAAGACGAACAGCCGCTCAATCGGCAAGTTTACCCCTTCAAGAAGGGTCGAATTGCAGACCAGGAACTTCATTTTCTTGGAGCTGCTGAAAAGGTTTTCTAGGTACAGGCGGATGGTGTCAGGAATCGAGCCGTGGTGGTACATAACCCCTTTACGCAAGCAATCGATCAGCTTGTAGCGCCGGTCAAAAATTTCCTCCAACTCATCGCACGCGGTCTGAACAAGGGGGCACTTCACAGGCGGCAGTACTGCGGCCAACTCGACCGCGAATGACTCAATGCTTTTCTTTTTATTCCCGTAGACGATGTTTTTAGAAAGCGCCTCACCCTTGATGAGCTCGAAGCAGTTGGCATACCTGCGATCGAACTCCATCCAATCATTGAGGAAATGATCGTAGAGCATAAGCTTGGAGTCACCCCTGCCGGCCCTAAAATCCCGGATATAAAAGCGCTCAGACTTGATGTACTCGTCGATCTTGAACCCGGTGGGCGTCATGTCCAAGAATCGAACCTTGACACTGAGTTCATTGCACAGGAATGGGGTCAGGAATTTGAAGGAAGTATTGGCATTGCGAGCGCCGAGAATACAGAGCATGGCCGCCAGCAACTCGCTCCTGCGGTCGCTCTGTAGCAGGTTATGCGCCTCGTCCACGAAGACCATGTCGAACGTCAAACCGGCGTTCTCATTGAGAAGCCTATTGAGCCGCTCCTGGGTCAGCACAAACGCCCTGTTGTTCCGCTCAACTGAGTACATTTCGGGGTGGGTAACCACCTTCCCCAGGTATTCGATGTCTGCGTAGATCAAACGCTTCTTGGTCTGCGCCAAGAGTGCCTTAGACGGCACAAGGATCAGCACCCGCTTGTCCGGATTGTCCCTCACAGATTGGATGATGAGTTCAGACTTTCCGTAGGAAGTGGGGGCGACCACAACGGAGGATTTCCGGTATTCCGATTGAACAAACGTGCGCAAGGCATCCTGTTGCTCAGTCAGCACGATGCCCTGGTCGCGGAAGGTGTCAACGTAGCTGCTCACGATGTTCCGGATGAAGGATTCGCTGCGCGGGTCATCCTGGGGGAATTGGCTGCTGATTACCGCGGAGACGGGGTGCAAGCCACTGTTGAGCGCGACGTCGTACAGTGCTTGATATTGCCCAGTCGCGTTGCCGTAGAACAGGATGATACGGTAACCCAGGCGTCGGATCTCGGGCGTCGTGTGATTCAGGAATACCACGGCGATGGCCAGAAGCTTAACGATCTCCGAATCAGCCAGCTCATCACCCTTGAGGAACTGGAAATACAAGCTTTTGAATTTTGTGTTGGCCAGCTTCCTGATAGTCAACTCTTCCATGTCAGTGCCCCGCTTCCGTCTTCAAAAACGCTTCCAACTTTTCCATTGTTCCCTTGTGCATGGAGAGCACCCACACCCTCTTGAACACCGAATCCTTTACCAGCTTATTGGTGAAAGTGGACACGGTCTTCTCGACAACGGGCTCTGACACATCGCTGAACAGCACTGCAACGAGGAACACATTGTTGTCCGACGCGGTAGCGTCATCCCCTTCAGCCAAGTCGCCTTCCAGTTCCAGAAGCTCGATGACAGCGTCTCTGTACTTGGCCTTGTTATGGATGGCATTTCGAGCAGCGTTGATCGCATTCAGCCAGTGATTGAGCTCAGGCTCTGCCAGGCGCTTCTTGAGGTCGTCCCTCGCAATCCGCAACAGCGCGCTGGTGGCAGTACATGAGGTCTTGCCCTTACCCCTGCCGCCCGACTTCACCTCGGTGATCCAGACACTGTTATTCGAAGTCTCATACAACAGAAGATCGAACCCTTTGCGGATGCTCTTTTCTTCCATATTGAAGAACGGAGAAACGACATCGAAATCCGGGAACAGCTTCAGGATGATGATGTGGCTCAGGAGCTCGCCCAGCATACCAATCCTGGTTTCCCAAGGTTTTGTGGAGTAGCGCTCGTTCCAGAAATGCTTGATCGTCGCCGGGTATCTGTACATCGCCCTGTCTTTGCTGGCCTGTTCAGCACCATGACAGATGCGTGAGAGGTTCTCCCTCAGCGCCTGCTTGAGCTCATCAGAAAAATTCTCGACACAGCACAGGGCATACTGGTCGACTTGGTTGAAGCTAACGCCATCCATAACACTTCCCACAAGAGTCACACCGCAGAATCCTCATGCGGATGGTAAGCAACGATCAATGACCCCACCCTGATTCAGGATAGGCACCAACTGGGCAACAGCGCTGCACGTAGCGGGCTACTCGGAAACGCTCAATAGCGGCACCGTGCCAGCAATGCAAAAATTAGCTTGATCGAGGGGGACGGTAAACAGTGCTGATGAAAATTCTGAGGTAATTTGTCGACGATGGCGTTTTAGAGGAGGATAAATAGCCAGCACGTCTACAAAAATACCTACACCAACCGGCAATGAGGCTAGTGCTCATCATCTGTCCCTTCCGTATGGGAAGTAATGTGGATCACCCGAGTTTCATAGCTGCTTTCGAGCCTCAGGGAAACCAGCCCAATCCTAGCGCGATCGTCTGCTCTCGGCCGATTCCGTTGAAAACTCGGCATCAAATTCCACTACAGAGAAGCATGAGCCTGAGATTGAAATCTGAGTTTTGGCTGAAGGTTCAGGGCCCAGACTTCACACAGCAACGCGCAAAAAAGGTCGTTTCACCCATCAATACCCGAGCATTTTGGAGCAAAGCGCCTTGTACAACAGAACCGGTCAGCAGTCAGTCCCAAATTAAATAAAGCCGGACGCTCTCGCTAAATGTTGGAGTTCGGATGGGCGTTCTGGGGAATGGAGGAATAGCTGAAGGATTCAATTGGCTGGATGACATCACTTGAATATGTCGTGGGCATCAACAATGTAAGCCAGCTCCCTTCCAGGTGCTTTCAACTCTGCTTCACGTACAGCTAGATGAGCCTCACTGATCTTGAATGGCATTTCGGCGAGCGCTTTTAATTTGAGTTTGGTCAGCGACTCAAGTACTTCCGCAGCGCCAGTAATGATCGTTCTCATGGTACTGGCCGAGAATTTCGCTTTCTGGATCTTCATGTATTGCTGGTATTCATCCAGAAGGCACAGAACCTCATCCCTTAGATGGTCTGGGTTCAGATCCTTGCGTCTTGAGGTATTGTTCATCCAGTTTCTCAGACGCCGAAATTTGATCTTCGCTTCCTCATCATTTCTCCAGTCCAGTATCGCTTCCCATGGTGTTTCAAGGCTTGGCTGGGGAACGTTGGAAAGCATCAGGTCAAGAACGAGGTTCTGGTTTTCCAGGGGCGTGATCTTTGATTGCTGCTGTTGCAGGGACCTACTGCTTAGGATGATGGGGATGTTATGCAATGAGTTGCGGATTCCAGAAATTCCCAGTTCAGGCGTCGCCTCCATAAACAATTCGCGTCGAGTTATCTCTGATAGGGTTTCTTCGAACGAGCCTTTCCGCGGTTGGAAGTAACACGTGATCTGTGATGTTCTGATGACCCATACCGGGAGATTGCGGTCAAAGTCGTCCATCTCGAGCCCTGTCGATCTAGGATCCTCCTCTGGAGCATCCAATAAGCCATGGTCGAACAAGAAGTCGAGATCGGTGGAGACGCGGCGGATCTGATCTTCGTTGTAGTAGGCAACTGACAGGGGAAAGCGCGCACGTTTGGCACGAGGAATGCTTGTTAGGAACACTAGCGCTAACTTGTCTACCATCAACGCGGATTTCTTCAGACCCTCCAGTGAACCCTCTCCGAGAAATGGCAGTAAAGCGGTTCCAGCGTTGTCCATGGAGCATGATCCTTATAGGTAATAGGGCAAGATGTTTACCCGACAGTCCGTCAGGTCTAAGCGTTGCTCGGCAGAATGCCGGCAGTGCCACGCGTTCTCAAGCTATTGAGTAATGGCGAGTTTGCTCTTTGCTGAGGCCTAGTTCAGTACAACGCTCCCTGAATAACGATTTTTCAACAGAATCGGTCAGAAGCTCGCGGTTGTAAGCGGCAGCTTTTGGCCAGCTACAGCGTATTGCGCCCTTAGTTTCGCTGCCACAAAGTGCCCAATCGAATCAAAAAAATCTCAGTCACATATCACTGCAATGACAATCCCAACCATGGAGTCTTCAACCATGTCATTGCACTGCCCGAGCTGCGGCTCTCCTCAGGTCTCCACGCACCTCACCGCCATGCGGATTGCTGCCTTCATCGGCATGCTGGGCGGTGCACTGCGTGGTGCAGGCACCATCCTGCTCACTGGCCCGACTGTTAGCAGTAGCGATCTCGCCAAGCCTCCCAACGTCAATCTCAATGCCCTGTCATCGGCCATTCTCAGTGGCCTGGTTGGCGCAGCTGGAGGTTGTGCGATGGGCGCTCAGCTTGGTGAAAAGCTCGACCGCCATGTGCTGGCCCACAACCGCTGCCTGAACTGCGGTTACCGCTTCAATCAGCCGGTCTGATCCGGCTGCCCTTCTCTCTCATTCATCTCTAAATGCCGGTGCTGCGCCATGCGCAGCGCTTTATGCCGGCTATCGCTCAAAGGAATTCATCATGGCTCATCAAGTCGAACAAATGGCTTACGTCGGCACCACTCCCTGGCATGGCCTGGGTAACAACCTGCCTCCCAAACAGTCCATCGAAGTCTGGCAACGTCAGGCCGGCATGGACTGGCAGATTCAGGAAAGCCCTGTCTATTTCAAATCAGAGTTCATTAGTCATCTGGGCAGCATCCACTCCTTCCCCGAGCAGAAGGTGCTCTTCCGCTCCGATACCAAGGCCCCGCTGTCGGTTGTCTCCAACCGCTACCACACCGTGCAACCGCGCGAGGTGCTGGAGTTCTATCGCGATCTGACCGAGGTCTCCGGCTATGAGCTGGAGACTGCAGGCGTGCTCAAGGGCGGTCGCAAATTCTGGGCGCTGGCGCGCACTGGGCAAGGCGCGTCAATCAAAGGTCACGATCAGGTCAACGGCTATTTGCTGCTGGCGACGTCCTGTGACGGCACCCTGGCCACCACAGCGACACCGACCTCAGTGCGCGTGGTGTGCAACAACACCCTCACGGTGGCCCTGGACGGTACCAGGCGTGCGATCAAGGTGCCGCACAACACCCGCTTCGATCCGACGGTCGTGAAGAAGCAGCTCGGCATCGCCGTCTCGCAATGGGACGACTTCATGTACCGCATGCGCGCGCTGGCTGAGCGCAAGGTGCAGTGGCATGAGGCCTTGGGCTACTTCATGAACGTGCTGTGCGAGGTCAGTCCGACCGGCCAACTGCCCGAGCAGTTGCCCAATGAACGCGCCCTTCGCCGTGTGCAGGAGCTGTACGAAGGGCGCGGACGTGGCTCGGATCTGGAGTCGGCTCGCGGTACCGCCTGGGGCCTGCTCAATGCGGTGACTGAGTACGTCGACCACGAGCGTCGTGCTCGCAGCACCGAGTACCGTCTCGACTCGGCCTGGTTTGGCCAAGGTGCTCAGGTCAAGCAACGCGCTCTGGATGCAGCTCTGCAGATGGTCGCCTGACTCTCCCCTTCTTCCATTTCATCCAATCCATGACGCTCGGTCAGCCCAGCGCTGATCGGGCGTTTTTGTGTCCGCAAGGTGAACACCATGAAAGCAACGTCATTGAATGGCAGCACCAGCAAGAAACGCCCTGCCCTGCGCCTGGTCAGCACCAAGGAGCTACCGCGCGAGGACTGGCTGCAGATCCGCAAGCAAGGCATCGGCAGCTCGGATGCGGCAGCGGCGGTCGGCCTCAATCCCTACAAATCCCAGTTGGAACTGTGGCTGGAGAAAACCGGCCGCGACAGCAACCTGCCGAAGACCGATCCGCACGATGAAGAAAGCCCGGCTTACTGGGGCAACGTGCTAGAGCCCATCGTGGCCTGGCATTACAGCAAGCGCACGAAGCACAAGGTACGTCGCATCAACGCAGTTCTGCAGCATCCCAATCCGGAATTGCCCTGGATGCTGGCCAACATCGATCGCGAGGTGATTGGTACAGACGAGGTGCAGATCCTCGAATGCAAGACAGCCGGCATAAACGGGGCACGCCTCTGGAAAGAAGGCGTCCCCGAATATGTGCAGTTGCAGGTGATGCACCAGCTCGCCGTCACCGGCAAGCAGGCGGCTGATGTGGCTGTATTGCTCGGTGGCCAAACACTGGAGATCCATCGCATCGAGCGGGACGAGCATATGATCGCTCGCCTTATCGAGTTGGAGCGCCGCTTCTGGCAGTACGTTGAAACCGATACACCACCGCCTGCCGATGGCAGCGCCTCAGCCGAGCTGGCGCTGCGCTGCCTGTATCCGCAGGACAACGGCCAGACAGTCGATTTCAGTAGTCACGCAGGTCTAGCCGCAGCATTCCTGGAGCTGAAGGCTGTACGTCAATCGATCTCCGAGAAGGAGAAACGCGAAGCCGAGCTGAAGCAGATACTGCAGCAAGCCATGGGTGAATCCACCCGCGCCGAGTTCTCCAGCGGCTACGTGAGCTGGCGCAAAGCCCAAGACAGCACCGTGCTCGATGTCGAGCGCCTGCTCCAGGAAAAGCCCTACCTGCAGGCCCGCTATCCAAAGCTCAAGGAAGGTAGTCGGCGCTTTCTGATCGGCTGATCACCCTCGTCCACTCAATCCCTCCCTTGGCCAGTCCACGCAGTTCGCGCTGTGTGGCTGGTCCTTTTTGCTCTCAAGGAGCGTCATCATGCTCAAAGGTCTAGCAATTACCCCACCCGTACTCGGGCGCATTTCCATCGGTAAAATCATCGAGAAGAACGGCAAGCGCCTGCCGGAGAAAGACGACCAATTCACCATCACCTCTCAGGTACAAGGCAAGGACGGTTGGTTACTGCACCCGCTCAATGACGAACTGCGCCAGGGCAAAGACGACAAGCTGCGCAGTATCCCGGTGCGCTTGTTGTTCAACGAGCCAGAGCTGAATTTCCGCGCTGATTACACTCTGTTTAATCGGCAGAACGGTCGACCGGAGTGTGTCGGCAACGGTGAGACCTGCAAGCGCATCGGTAAGGATGGCGTTCAATCGCTGCCCTGCCCGTCGCCCGATGCCTGCCCCCTGGCCAAGGGCAATGCCTGCAAGCCCTATGGGCGGATGAATGTGGTGATCGGTGATGAGGATGCCCTGGGCAGCTTTGTATTCCGTACCACGGGCTTCAACAGCATCCGCACGCTGATAGCTCGGCTGCAGTACTTCCGGGCCATTTCAGGCGATCGTCTGGCGTGCCTACCGCTGGAACTGCGTCTACGTGGCAAATCCACCCGGCAGAGCCAAGGCACACCAATCTTCTACGTCGATCTGACGCTGCGCAGCGGTATGACCGTGGAGCAAGCGTTACTCACTGCGCGTGAGTTAGATGAGGCACGTCAGGCGGCTGGTTTCGATCAAACCGCGCTGGATGCCACCGCGCGTGTCGGTCTGGGCAATGGCATTTTCGAGGACGACGGCGAAGACAGCAGCGCCATTGCTGAAGAGTTCTTCCCAGAGGGTAAGCCCGCTGCGTCGAAACCCGACAGCACCGTTCACACCCAGTCTCTGGCGGAAAAGCTGGAGGCACACCCCCAACAACTCGAACCTTCGGCCTAACCACAGGCGGGCCGGCTCGGCTCGCCACTCAAAGATACTCCATGAAAATTCATAAGCTCAAATCTGGAGAGGTCGCCAGTAGCTACCTGGCGGATTCGCCAGTCACCGAAATAGACATTCTGCGCATGGACCGGCAGTTGGGCACCACCTGGCGAACAAGGCCACCTTTGAGAAGGCTGGGCTCTAGTATGAAAGGCCCTCTAACGCTATTCACCGCAATCATAGTGATCGTGGTTAGCATCGCTGTGGCAGCGGCAATATTGGTGGCAACGATTCCTTTGCTGCCCATCGTAGTTATGTCCATCACAGTGCTTTGCGCACTACTGCAATAGACCGTTCCCTGCTGTCGTTACAGTCCTGCCGTAATCAGCAGATCAGAAGGTTTGCAGCCCAGCGCGGCCGCGATGCGGGCAATGTTGAGAAAGGTCACGTTGCGCTCCCCTCTTTCGATCTTCCCCATGTGAGAACGATCAATTCCAGATGCATCGGCTAGCGCCTCTTGGGACAGCTTTTGCTCCTTACGACGCGCACGCACAGCCTTCCCGAGGCTTGCTAGGGACTGGTCGTGGTCATGTGAAACAGAGATGCGTGGCATGCCAAGCATCCTTCCGATATGCTTCAAATACGACCACGGTATTTACGACCCATTTATCAATCACCGCAGTAGCGTAGGGGGTACCCCAGAGATGACACAGCTCACCTATGAGGATCTGGCCACGAGCAAACTGGCCCAACTAATCGGCCGAAAGGAATCCTTTGAGGTCGTTGGCCTAGGCGGCAGATTGCTCGAGGCCGTGAAGCAGGTAGAAAACAAGATCGAGGTGACCGGAATGACCTGTCGTGTTTACACGGCGGGTCGAATTGGCCTCGCGGCAGGTAGCTTTGCGGGCGGGATAACAGGAGCGCTGGGTGTGCTGACCGCCACCGGCATAGCGCTGCACAACCTCATGACCCTAAGCCCCGATTACGAGATAGAAAAGTATCCGACGTTCAACAGGCTTGTCGTCAGGTACAAAAAGAAGAAGTAGCCCTTCCCAAGCAACGCCCCCCCAACGCGCCGAGGACACGCAAACGCGTGAGCGCCCTCGGCTTGCAAAAATTCAGAGGATGAATAAATGAAATGCGCATATCTCGCGGCTGCAATCACGCTAGCTGTTAGTGTCCAAGCAGCAGCCCAACAAGATCATAACCAATATATAAGCGGCACCAACGTATACGTTTGCCCAGACAAGCCCAACAAAGATCGTAACTATGACTGCCGCGTTCAGGGCACTAAAACCCCGCGCTTCAAGCAACTGCCATTCGTTGATAGAGAAACAGGAAAGCGCACCTTGGAAACCGTGCACGCCTACATACCATTGCGTTGTGGCGAATATGGATGCGCCGTTGTGAATAACTGGCAGGGTTTCGAGCAAGGCGAGCTATTGGGCCGCGGCGCGCCGGGAATTTACCTCATCGACTCAGGCTGGTACCTAGACTACAACGCTGAAGGGAAAACGACGGCTTATCGAATGGATGTAGGCCCCCAGCGCGGTCAGGCAGCTTATGCAGCCAACACTCGTCCAGCCAACTACGGGAAGGAGTCATGCTTCGACGACGAGATAGCCTCGATACAAGAAGAAAATCCAAACTTCCCCATCAGCTTCGACATGATGAATGAGATTCGGGTCGGCTGCGGGCTACCCAGAGAGGAATGACGCACCCTGTCATGGGATACGTCAGTCATAGCTAACATGCCTACCTCTTGGGGTGGGCATTTTATTTTTTGTCGAAGGAGGGAATTTGGCACACTCAAAGCCAGAGGCACACCTGCTTCTGGCCGATAGCTGCCTCTGATGAAGGACAGGAATTGCAGGACAGCGGCCAGCAAGGATTGGATTCACTACTCAGGTGTAAGGAAAAGCCGGCAGTTGCCGATATCCAAGGCAAAGCAAAAGATGATTGGCAGTCTGTGAGGCCAGTGTATCGCCTATCTTCAACCGGCCTGCTTCGAGACTTTTTAGCACTTAGCCTGCTCTTGGAAACACTTGAAAAGCCCGCCTTGTAGAGGCGGGCTTTTCATTTAACGCTCAGAGACATAGGACTCGTTCAGCACCCGAATCGCGTCGCTGTCGCTGACCCAGATCTCGCGCGTGAGCTCAATGGCAAGATTTTTAGCTAGCTCATTGACCTCAGCGCGAAGCAGTCTCAGGGAGTCAAATTTCGCCTCAGAGTCAATAATTTTTCGGACTCCATCTGGAGTAGTGAGCGCCATCGTCCACTGCTTGTTATTGATCATCCGATCTAGTTGCTGCTTGGTCACCGCGACTAAGGCCAACTCACGATAAACGGGCAGACTGATTGGCCCGTCCTCGAAGTGATATGCGAGCCCCGCGATCTCATAGCTATTCACAGCAATTGAAGATGGGTTGTCACAGTCCGCTTTCAAGTTCTTGAGCATACGGATGATCTTCTTCGCCCCTCCATTGCAACGGCGATCCTTCTCGCTCACTTTGTCGATGTGAAGGAACGGGCGGTTTGTGAACGTCGTGCGGCTCTGCTTTTGGAAAATACAAACCTCTCGATCCTTCTTGTTCCTACTGGCTTGGTACGTTGCAGAGTCGTTCCAATAAGACGGAACCACGTCAACTTTTCGCCTGAGGCTGCCGCCTGAAAGCCCGATGGCTTTATCGCCTGCAGTATCCACGTTCGCCTCAGGGAACGCAGCTTCTAGCCCATCCTCCAGCTCGCTACGGAGATACGCGAGCTGGTCGATACCACTGGGCCCAGTCCAAGGGAAATATCCCGACGCACCTACTCCACTGCGGTCATAGGTCAGGTAGTCCCTCAGCAGAACGAGGATGTCGATGTCGCTGGCGCCACGGATATGCACGTTAAGTGGCACGGAGCCTTGATACTCGAATGATACGGAAGTGCTGATTCTGTTCTTGATTTGATTCTTTACACGCTCGCCTTCAGCGATTGAGGTTGCAGTATATTTGGGGTCGACCTCCTGCATAATTCCGAGCGTGTATTTTGCCCACTCACCGGTCGAGCGGGCTTCAAAGCTTTCCATGCTCACACTGTTTTCAACAAGGCTATCCATTGCCATGAAACTGCCTTGCCGCCGTGCTTTCAGGTCGGAAAGTCGGCGTCTTACATCCTTGCTCATTTTTGTCTCCTAGTGAATTCCATTGCCCCAACCGTTCCGCGGCTTTTCGCTGTGAAGTACTCGCCTTTCGCGGCTTTCAAGCCTTTTGTGAACCTCATTTCGGCGTAGCCCTTATGGGCATTGAGATTGAGGTTTCCGACCTTGGGCTGATTCATGTAGCTGTACATGAGCATCCAGCAACCATCGCCCTCTGGGATAAGGGCGACCGAAATACTGTGTGATATGGACGACTTGGTTTCGAGTCGGACTCGAATCTTTTCCCACGTCTGAGAAATGCACAGATCTGCTACCCAATGCTGGGCAATGCTCCCGTCATCCGCGTAGGTCTTTCCTTCGCACTCCCACTGGCCAGCTATGTGTGGAATCTGCGAGAGATAGCTCAGCGGCCGCCAGGCGAATTTATTGAAGCACCAGTGAATGCCCGCGTAGATCACGCCAGCAGTGATAGGAATGACGAGGAAATACTTTCCCCAATCAGGAAGTCCCATCGTGGCCAAAGCCTCTGATAGCCCGATACCCACGGCTGGCAGCAGGGAAACGACTACGGTGGCCAGCATGCCTAGGTAGCGGCCAATAGCACTTCTGCTATGGCCTATGACTGAATATTCATGCTCTTGCAAATGCTATCCCTCGCGTTCACCTGGATTCAAAACTTGCGCTCGGATACTAGCATTTTGGAATCGTGAAAATCTTTCGGCGCAAGGTGTAATTTTGAGCAGCTCCAATACCCGCTTATGGCCGGTAACAGCCCGTCGTCACCGACTGCAATCGGCCAACAACGGATATTCAGGCTGGAAAATAAACCCACCACCAATCGCTCGGGTTCTCCCCGCATCACCCTCCCGCACCATGCGCTCGAATATGCCGAATCAGCTCCTCACTCGCGGCACTTTGCGATGCCTTGGCGCGGTGCAACGTAATTGCTATGGGGGGCAGCTCGGGTAGCGCGGCGTCTAGTGGCAGGATGTCGAGGCCGCCGGGCAGAGTAGACTGCAACCATACGGACACCGCGAGGTCGCTGCTGACCATGGCAATCGTGGCCTCCAGGCTGCCGTTTTCGAACAGGGTTTTCCAGGGCCGATTCTGGGCCTGCAACGCGGCAATAACGGGCGAGCGAAATACGCAGGTCTCGGCGACCATTGAGACGGGCAACGGCGACTTCAGATACGCCGCGCCGCCCTTGGCACCAGCCCAGACTAGGCGCTCGATGGACAGGCAATCGCCCCTTGCCTGCTCAACCACTTCTTCGGCAATTGCCACATCCAGTTCGCCATTGGCAGTGGCTTGTATCAGCTCGGGCGAAGCTCCGCATTTCATTGACAGTTCTACCTGCGGATAGGAGGCCATAAATGCTCTGATCGCTGGTGTTATCCAGGCGCCAGCCAGATCATAGGGTACGCCAAGGCGCACGATGCCTTGCACGGGATTGCCGTGCAGCTCCGTCCAAAGCTGGTCGTTGAGTGCAAGTATCTGACGCGCCTTGGCGATCAGCCGCTCGCCCAGCGGCGATAGCCGGATGCTGGGCCGCTGACGAATGAATAGTGACTCGCCCAGCAGGTCTTCCAGCCTGCGGATCTGCTGGCTGACGGCGCCTTGGGAGAGGTGCAGGGCGTTGGCGGTGGCGGTCATGCTACGTTGTTCGGCAACGACGACAAAGGTACGCAGCAATACCAGATCGAAGGTGCGTAGAGTCTTGGCCATTACGTTCTGTAATCCACAGCATGCCGAATATTAGCTTCCATGCTACCGGCAGATTGGCTATCAAGTCGATCTCACCCAGGGAAATCTTCAGCATGTTCGACGCCTTTTTGCCGCTTTTTCTGTTTGTGCTGGTCGCCACTATCAGTCCCGGCGGTGCCACCACCTTGGCAACTGCCTCCGGCGCCACCTTCGGTTGGTGGCGTTCGTTTCCATTGTTGTCCGGTATCTCGTTCGGCCTGGCCAGCATGGCTGCGGCGGCTGCGCTTGGCCTGGGCGGGCTGATTCTTGCGGTGCCGGCGCTGCAACTGGTTATGAAGCTGCTGGGCTCGCTCTATCTATTCTGGCTTGCTGTGCAGATCGCGCTGCTCGGCCAACCCGGTAAAGCGGCTGTTACACAGAAACCATTGCGGTTTATCGCTGGGGTCGGCCTGCTCTGGCAGAACCCCAAGGCCTGGGCGATGACCCTGAGTGCCGCCGCATCATTTGCTTCACTGACCCACAGCGCAGAAGGCTTGGCCGTATTGCTCGCTTTCGTATTCGCCGCTCTGTCGATGGCCTCGCTCGCGCTCTGGTGTGTGGCCGGGGTAGTGCTGGCGCGTGCTCTGAAAACCGAGCGACAGTGGCGACTGTTGAACAGGTTTCTGGGGACTCTGCTGGTTGCTTCAATTGTGCCGTTGTGGCTGTAAAAATTAGGCTCTGAGCGAGAGAAGAACACAGATTTGTTTGCTCGAACCGTCCAGGTCTAATCGTTTACTGCCCTTCATTACTGGCTGCAAACGGCCAAAAGCGGCCCTTGGTTATCTACGAAATCAGGGCCCATTCAGTAGCCGTGGCAAGAAAGTCGGTGTTGGTTATCAGAAAACCCCGCAGGCAGCAGTTGCGGAATAATCAGAGCCAGCGGCGCACCTCGGCCTTGTAGCGGCGGTAGTCGTCGCCGAACTTGGCTTCGAGATAGCGCTCCTCGCGGGCGATCACCTGCCTCTGGATCACAATCAGCACCAATGGAAGCAAAGCCAAGGCGATTGCTCCGGCGAAGCCGACCGCAATGCCGGCATAGACAAGCGCCATACCGAGATACATGGGATTGCGGGTCCACCGATAAGGGCCAGTCGTTGCAATGAGGGTCGTTGGTCGCGACGGCGGAATGTTGGTGCCCAGACGCCGGAACAGCCCCGCCGCCGCAAGCATCATCACCGCGCCGGCAGCGAACAGCAGCGCGCCCGTCGCGACCAGCAACCACCGGTCGATACCGAAGTAGCCCACGGCGACGAACCGATCCGCCACCAGCCCCAACAGCAGCGCTCCCAGATAGATGAAGGGCGGAGGTAAGCGCACCCCCGCGCTGTCTGGTTCGACGGCCATGTTCATTTCCTCTCTAAGCACTCAAGCCAGCATCGACTGCTGGGCAAAAATACCCGCCATCGCGCCCTGCGATGATGCCTGGGTGACCGAGGGCAATATGGGCGTGGTGAGATCGCCGGCGGCGTAGATGCCGAGCGTGCTGGTTTGGCGGCGCTCGTCGACCTTGAGCACGACGCCGGTAGGCGTATCCATCGTGGCGAGGCCCAGCGATTCATGCAGGTTTGCGGACGGCTTGTTGCGCGGATGAGCAAACAGGATGTCGACCGCGACAGTGGAGCCAGTGTCGAGATTGACGGTGGCGATATGTCCTTGGTGATGGGCAATTTCGACGATCCGCCCGTCCACGACAGGTATCTTGCGGTGCGCCAGATCGGCCTGGATATCAGACGCAATGTCGTGACCATCGGCAAAGACAGTCAACCTGTCGGTCCAATCGAGGAACAGCCTGACCTGGTTGTGCGATTGCGGGCCGGACCACACGAGGCCCCAATGCTGGCCGGCGGCTTCAAAGCCGTCGCAATAGGGACAGGGAACGATGGACGTGCCCCAGCTCTCGCCAAAGCCCGGAACATCAGGCATCTGGTCGGCGACGCCATAGCTCAGGATCACGCGGCGGGCCTTAAGGCTTTCGTGATCGTCAGTGACAACGCAGAAATCGTCGATTACGCCAGAAATTTTCTCCGCCCGGGCATTGACCAGCCTGACCGTTGGATAGCGCGCCAATTGCTGTCGCGCCGCAGCCAGGATGTCCAGCGGCGGCGTGTGGTCGTGACCGAGCAGACCATGCGAATGGCCGGCAAAGCGGTTGCGCGGCCGGCTGGTATCGAGAACGATGACCTCGCGACGGGCACGGCCGAGCTGCAAAGCGGCGGCGAGACCGGCAAAACTTCCGCCGATGATGATGACGTCATTCATGGTGATGGGCTCCGCTGGGGGGCAGGCTGTAACCTAGCCTTTGGATTGCAACTTAAGATACCAAGCGGTATCGTATCCATTAAATTAAGATACTGTAAAGTACCAATTTTATGAGCGAAGCCACACAGGGTCGGCGCGGCCGGCCCACCAACGAGGCGCTAGCCCAAAAGATACTCGACGCCGCGAGCGAACTTTTTGTGGAATTGGGTTTTCAAGCGACGACGTTGGACAAGGTCGCCCAGCGGGCGAAGATATCCAAGCTCAGCATCTATAGGCGCTTCGAGAACAAGGAGGCGCTGTTCAGCGCAGCCATCACGGCTGGCTGCCAGCAGTCGTTTGCACCACAGGCCCTGCTTGAAGGTGCCGAAGGTTCGGTCGAAGACCAACTTATGGCGGTGGGAACATCACTGCTGCGCACGCTGTTGAGACCAGACGTCAGCAGTATCGAAGCCATGGTGATGGCCGATAAGACGAGTCAAAACGCCCTGAGCAAGCGCCACTACGAAGCCGGCGCCGCCCATGTCATCGCCGACATCGATGTCCTGTTGCGTCAATTCCACGCGAAGGCGCTTCTCAACGTACCCGATTCCCGACAAGCCGCCCGCTTGTTTGCCGCGCTCTTCAAAGGGGCCGATCTACTGATGATCGCCCGCTTCGATCAGACGAGAGCAGAGGACGAAATCGAATCCTACTGCCGGTCGGCCGTCGCCATGTTCATCGCCGCGCACGGTCGCAGCGACCGCGCAAGTGGATAAGCATTTAATTGCTCCAGGACGGCTTGGCCTAGGCTTGGGTTTGCGCTTCAGGTTTCGCAACGGAATCACAGGTTGCGTCCGATAACTGTCGCAGTACTGACGCAAGTGCTCAGCATCGCAGCCTGAATCGACCATAGACTCGGAGACCTTCAAGCTGCTGTTTCTGGCTAGGAGCGGCTGCTATTGGCCGGTTAGCGACGGTCTAGCTTCGACCGTCGCTATGCATGGTTAAACCTCGGTCTGTTCCGCCATCTCCAAGGCGTCATCGACCTCGATCCCGAGGTATTTAACTGTGCTCTCCAGCTTCGTATGGCCTAGTAGCAGTTGAACCGCCCGCAGGTTCTTCGTCCTGCGATAGATCAGTGATGCCTTTGTACGTCTCATTGTGTGAGTGCCATACATATCCGGATCAAGGCCAATGGCTTGCACCCAGCCTTTGACGATACGAGCGTATTGCCGAGTGGATAGATGTTCTGAGGTATGCAGCCGGCTCGGAAAAAGGCAGTCCTCGCTACGAAGCTGAGCTTGATGTATCCAGGCTGCGAGAGCAGAACGTGTTTGCTCAGTGATCTCGAACTGGACTGGCCGGTGCGTTTTCTGCTGCATCACCATGGCTCTTGATGACACATTGTCGCCATGGGAAACGTCGCGCACACGGAGCTTGGTTAAGTCGCAGGCTCGAAGCTTGCTGTCGATGGCCAGATCGAAGAGAGCCAGATCGCGGGTTCTTTCTGCAATCTGAAGCCTTACTCGGATCGCCCAGATATCTCTAAGTCGCAGCGGGGTTTTCTGCCCTACCAATTTCCCTTTGTTCCAAGGCTGACGGCTGCAGGTAGCGATGATGTTCATGGCAAGTCCTCCGCGTGTGGGAGGACAAGGATGCTCTAGCCAGAGCAATGGTCGCTAACCGGCCAGAGGCGGTCACTCATCAAGGCGGTGACATCGGGGCTTCCGTGCCCAAATGTGAATTCACCATGCAGCGATAATTGCGTGGTGTAAGCAACGTCAACGCTCCCTGCGATGCGTACCCTCGAATATCTTGGCATCAGCTACACAATTACTTCTCTAGCCAGCGCCCATAAAGATTCGGGAATCGCTCGCGCACCCACTCGACGAAGACATGGACTTGCGGTGCCAGGTGAGATCGACTTGGGTACAGCACTGAAACGGGACGAGGCCGAGGTCGATAGGCCCTGAGCACTTCGACCAGTGACCCGTCTGCAAGGTAGCGGTCGAGGGTAATACCTGGTGCCTGCAAAATGCCGAACCCAGCCACACCACATTCCACGTAGGCGTTGGATTCGTTAACCGTAATGCCGTGGCGACAGATATAGGTTTGGTCGCTACTGCCATCGAGAAACTGCCAAGGCAGAGAACGATTGTTCTGACCGGAGAGAAAGGTAACTCCACGGTGTGCGCTCAGATCGCTCAGCGTCTTGGGTTCGCCATGTTCCTGGAGATACCTGGGAGATGCGCAGGTGACCATGGTGGCTTGGCCGATGCGCCGGGCAACCAGGCTCGAACTAGGCAGCTCACCAATGCGTAATACACAGTCAACTCCCTCCGCTACCAAATCGACGGTTCTGTCTGTGACCCCGAGGGCCAGTTCGATCTCCGGATAGAGGACGGTGAAATCACGCAGACTCGCAATCAGCCCTGGCTGGGCGAATGCAGTCGGGATGTCGACCCGTAGCCGCCCACGCAGGGCGGTGCCGGATTGTCCGAACATCGACGTGGCCTCGGCGACATTGCTGAGTATCTCTTTGACTCGCTCATAGAACCGCTCGCCTTCAGCGGTAAGCCGCACCTTGCGGGTGGTGCGCTGAAATAGCCGTACATCTAAGGATGTCTCTAGCTCTTGGATCGCCCGAGTCACTTGGGGGCGTCCTATCTGCATGGCGTCTGCTGTTTTAGTGAAGCTCCCCAACTCGGCCAACCGGGCGAATACCTGCATTGTCTGGAGCAGTTCCATAATGTCTTCGCTCACCTATCGAATTTGTTTCGGTTTCCAGAAGGAAAACAAGTTAATTGTTGCCTTTTAAAATAACAATCCTGTGCCGCCCTGCGCATTTATCGAACCCTGACACTCTTGAACAATATCGCCAGAAGGTTCCCTAACCCAGCTGGAGATAGACAGATGAAAGCGTGGCTTTTGAAAGATTTTGGTCTGGACAACCTGGTACTTGGCGACACGGCCACCCCCGAGCCTAAAGCGGGCGAGTTGCTGGTGAAGGTCGGTGCCGTTTCCCTTAACTTCCGCGACAAGGCCATCGTCGATGGCATCTACGAACCGCACTTGGTGCCCAAGGAGCTGATCCCAGTCAGCGATGCTGCCGGCACTGTCGTTGCAGTCGGCGAAGGTGTGAGCCGCTTCAAGGTGGGCGACCGCGTCAACTCGCACCTGTATTCGCGCTGGATTGACGGCGAGCCAGGCCCCAACGAGCCCGCCTACTGCTTCGGCATGCCGCTTCCAGGTGGTCTGGCCGAATACATGATCATCCACGAAGAAAGCGCAGTTTGTGCGCCTGACAACATGTCTGACGAAGAAGCCTCGACCCTGCCGATTGCTGCGCTGACAGCCTGGTACTCGTTGGTGGATTACGGCCAAATCCAGCCAGGCCAAACCGTACTCGTACAGGGCACTGGCGGTGTCTCGATCTTCGCCGTGCAACTGGCGACCGCTCTGGGTGCCAAGGTGATCGTCACCTCCAGCAGCGACGAAAATCTGGACGCGGTGAAGAAGCTCGGAGCCGTTGCCGGCATTAACTATCGAACCTTTCCACGCTGGGAAGAGGAAGTTCTGGAACTCACCGACGGCAAGGGCGTAGACCTCCTGTTGGACGTTGCGGGCGGAGAGGGTCTGAACCAGTCCATCGCAGCAACAAAGGCGGCGGGCCGTATTGCCCAAATCGGCTTCCTGACCGGGCAGACCACCACGCTCAGCCTGATGCCGCTGATATTCCGGCAGACAACCATTCGCGGAATCGCAGTGGCTCCTCGTTCGTCCTTCGACCGCATGAATGCCTTCCTGAGCCAGCACGCAATCCGGCCAGTGATCGATCAGACCTACTCATTCGAAGAAGCGCACCAGGCCTATCAACATCTGGCACGAGGTGCGTTTGGCAAAGTGGTTATCAAGGTTTCTTGAAGCCAATTGCCGTTTCAATAATCGGCCTAATAACAGCCTTAGCAGGACAATAAGAGCAATTACATGAACGCATTCAAGAAAATCCCCCAATTCGGAAGTGTCTTGGGTTTATTCGTAATTCTTGCTGCATCTCAGACAGCCTATGCTGCCCCAGTGGATCACTACCAACAGGCGCCTGGCTTCTATCGGCAGATGGTCGGCGAAAAGGTGATCACGGCTGTCTATGACGGCTATGTCAATCTCGATCCGAAAGAACTCTCTGGTATGAGCCAAGAGAAGATCCAGGCGCGCATCCTCAACGAATATCAAAAGGCGGCCCCAGCCGTACAGACCGCAGTAAACGCATTTCTGGTTTCTGACGACAAAGACCTGGTGCTGATCGACTCCGGTTCCTCGGACTGCTTCGGCCCAACTATGGGGCGCATGGTCGACAACATCCGCGCTGCCGGCTTCAACCCTGAGGATGTCAGCACGGTATTGTTGACCCACATGCACCCAGACCATGCATGCGGTGTGACGCTTCCTGATGGCAAGCCAGCATTCCCCAATGCAACCGTCTGGGCAGCCCGTCGTGATGCAGATTTTTGGCTCAATGAGAAAATGGAAAGCCGTCTCCCCGCAGATCAGCGCCCATTCTTCAAGATGGCTCGTAAGGCCGTTGAACCCTATGTCAACGCCGGTAAGTTCAAGACCTTTAACAATGGCGAGTCAATCGTTCCGGATATTCAAGTTGTACCGTCGAACGGCCATACTCCTGGGCACACGTCCTTCCTGCTGAGTTCAGGCTCGGAAAAGCTGCTGCTGTGGGGCGACATCATCCACATGCACGCGGTGCAGCTGGAAAACCCAGAGGTCACAATATCCGTGGATGTCGACCCGAAGGCAGCGATGGCGTCGCGTACTCGGCTACTGGCTGAAGCGACTAAAGAGCGTTGGATGGTTGCAGCTGCACACCTGCCATTTCCAGGCATAGGCCATCTGCGTAAAGAGCAGAAGGGATACAGCTGGGTACCCGTTGAATACCGCAGCCCGATTAACTCTGACCGCTAATTAGCATCTGCACTGTCATGAGAGGTCACGAGGAAACCGTGGCCTTTTTTCATTGACGGGCCCATCCGTATTGCTGGATTGAAAGCTCATCTTGAGAGGTACGTTATGTCTGACCGACTTCCCCCTGCTGAACTGGATAACAGTGTTTTCAGCAAGGTCTTTCGCCCGAAAAAACTGACGTTCGGGCTTCTGACTCCACTTGAGGGGTACCCGCTGAGCGATACCCCGTCCATGGAGGGGCATACCGCGTTGGCCAAACTGGCAGACGAACTAGGTTTCGCTGCACTCTGGCTGCGAGATGTACCATTTCGTGATCCTAACTTCGGTGATGTTGCGCAGATCTTCGACCCCATGGTCTACGCAAGCTGGCTTGCTGCGGTTACTCAACGTATCGCCATCGGGACGGCTGGCATGATCCTGCCGCTGCGTGATGCTATCGCCATCACCAAACAAGCGCTGTCAGTGGATCAAATATCGAACGGCCGCTTCCTGCTGGGCGTATCCATTGGAGACCGACCATCGGAGTACCCTGCATTCGGAGTCGATTTCGGAAAACGTGCAGAACGGTTCCGCGATGCCTACTCGCTGATAAAGGTGGTGGCCAACGAGTCTTTCCCGGTTCATCAGTCGATGCACTTCGGCTCATTAGATGGTTCGCTCGACCTAGTTCCCAAGGCTTTTGCTTCTAGGTTGCCGATGGTTGCGGTTGGTCGCTGTGGGCAGGAAATTTCTTGGCTAGCCGAAAATCTGGATGGCTGGATTTGGCATCAAAGTAATCTTGAACACCTGCCGAAGGTGATTGAGTTATGGCGATCAGCTTGTGGGCCTGAAACCTTCAAGCCTTACGGTTACGGTACATTCTTCGAGCTGGACAGTGATCCGAATGCCCCTCTGAATTGGGGCAGAGGCGTACGCGGTGGCCGCAAAGCGCTCATCGATCTATGGCTTCGGCAATACGATCAGGGTGTCTCGCACGTTGCGTTAAATATGCGTGTGTCACATCGACCGGTGAAGGACACTCTTCAGGAGCTTGGGGAGTATGTACTGCCTCTTTTCGCCTGAGCTTCTCGTCGGAAGAGTGCATGGTGCGGGGGGCCCTTCACGGCTGAAGCAAATGGCCGCTTTTGGCCGGTAGCTGCCGGTCGTAACAGGCTGCAATCGGCGGAAGCGGACGATCAGGACTGACCAAAATACCATTTCGACTTCATGACCAAAGTTAACCTACGTCGCCTCGACTCTGCGGAAATTCAGTAAGCAAGCACGAGAGATGCAGGCACTTTCTCTAACCGATTTCCAATGTTGACATGCCGAAAATTTTCGCGAGTGGTAGATCCGGGGGCGTGCCTCGATACATCCGGGCAGTCTCAAATAGTGGAGACAGACCATAGCTCTCCGCGAGAAGAGTGCCAACCTTGTTAGGTTGTGGGACATCAAGGATCACGGTTGCACCATCAGTCCAAGCAACAAGCGAGCAGAAAATAGCTTCCGCGATATGTTCGTCGTCAGCGGATAGGGGGCCAATTTTATAACCGCTTTCGGCTGGTCGGATTGCGCCGAAACCTTTGACCACGCCCTCTTCGACATACGCAACGGAATAAGGTGAGTGTTCGAGAAGCCAGTGTTGAAGGAAAGTCTCTCGGCTTGCTGGAAAAAACTTCCAGTCATAGTCCAGTACCTGATCGACAAGCTTTGAGTCGATCCGTTGTAAACATGGATCATTAGACTCCAAAACCTGCGGCGTACCGGTATAGCGCGTGGTATTGAAAGCCATTTCAAAGCCTGAGCGCGCGTAGTTCCCCTGCTGAGCAACAACTGCGTCTAAGCCTACCGTCCGGCCTTCGAGGGATGCCATTGCGGCCTCCCAGAGTGGATAGCCCATACCCTGTCCTCGTAAATCCGCTCTGACGATATATAGGCCAACAAAACCAATGGTGTCGCCGTACTTGATAGCGGAGATGGCGGCGACTGGATCATCATCCAAGCAAGCAACGAATAAACCTGACGGATCGGCGACTAGAAAAGCCCTGCCATCGTTAAGGCCTAGGTTCCATCCTTCTTGAGATGTCCATTGAATGACTTTATCTAGGTCGTTTAGCTGCATCGGGCGAATGGACAGCTCTTTTGGTGTATGTGTGTTCATGTCGATCTGACCCTGGAAATTGGGTTGTGGATAAGGTGTGAAGCTTCCCCACGCTCAAGCTGTAGGAGGCTTGCGCAAGTGAACTAGCCTCACCCCAAAATGTTAGGGAGAACAGGTAAAGCAATACAGGATCAGATAAAGTGAAACGATACCAATACAGAGTAGATATCGATGCTGCGTTATATGGCCCTGGCTCAGCTGCTGCGTACCCAGATCGAACGAGGCTGGTTGAGACCTGGCGAGCGCATTCCATCAATTCGCGAGTTAGCCACCAACCATGGTGTGAGCACTGCCACTGCGGTTCAGGCATGTCATCAGCTGGAGAAAGAAGGGTTCGTTCTGGCTCGGGAGCGCATGGGATTTTTCGTGTGCAGTTCCACGCCGCCCGTGATCATAGAAACCCCCTCTACGCGTGAGCCAGCGTTCATCAGCAACCCCGCCTTACGTGAGATGGCTTTCATCGATACAAGCGCAGACGTGTTACCTCTGCATTACGCTCGTCCTGCCGCCGCACTATTACCCGATGCTGCAATTGCTGCCGCTGTTTCAAGGTGCTTACGTCGACAGCGGAGCAGCGCTCTGGACTACTCGCCCCCCCAGGGGCATGGCCCATTACGACATCAAATAGCTCAGCGTTACGTGAATCTTGGAGCCAGAGTTGAGGCAGAAGAGATCATCGTAACGGCAGGCGCTATGGAGGCTATCTCATTAGCCTTGCGTGCCACCACCTCTCCGGGTGACTTGGTATTGGTAGAAGCCCCTGCCTATCAAGGCATCCTACAAACACTTGCAGCCTTGAGCCTAAGAGTCGTTGAGTTTCCTCAGGACTCTAACGGCGGAATTCACATGCAGCGCTTGGAGGCAATCTTTGCAGAAGAGCCCGTTCGGGTAGCGCTAGTAGTACCGAATTTTTCGAACCCCTCTGGCCGCACGCTTGATGATGCGACTAAACAGAAACTGCTATCCGCGTGCGAGCGACACGGCACTATCATTTTGGAAGACGACGTTTATGGTGAGTTGGCTTGGGACGACAGCCGCCCATCCCCTTTAAGGCGCTGGGATTCAGGTAGCAACGTGATTACCTGTAGTTCATTCTCCAAATTCTTGGCACCTGGGTTACGTGTTGGATGGATTCTAGGGGGGCGCTGGACAGAAGAATTAGTTAGAGCAAAATATTTCTCTACCATCGGCAACACAGCGCTTCCTCAGCTCGCAATCAGCAACTACTTGGAGCGTCATGATCTTGAGCGTGGCTTGCGAAAGCTACGTAGAGGATTGGCAGAAACCTCACTTCGTATGCGCGATGCAATCAGCCGCTATTGGCCCGAGAAGACACTGACCAGCCAGCCACGTGGAGGGTTGTCTCTGTGGATTCAGTTACCCAACGGGGGGGACGCCCAGCAGTTATTCAAGACGTCTCTGGATAACGGTATTGGGATCGCGCCAGGGCCCCTTTTCTCAAGCAATGGAAGCTACGGTGACCACCTTCGCTTGACTTGCGGCCTACCTTGGGATGAACGACTTGCTCAAGGCATGATTAGCTTAGGGAAATTGGTGCACGAGAACGTTACTGAACGTAGAGAAAGCAATTGATCAGTCGAAAGGCGAGTTGAGTCGCGCTTAACTCCATAGATCATCTCGGCATCATCGACGTTTATTCATCGAGTATTAGCCCGTCCGCTTCTGGCCGATTGCAACCACTAATTTTTTGGCAGACATCAGTCATTCGATTTACTACTAAGAGCTGCTACCACCTGTGCTCTTTAGGGCGCTGATTAACGCAACCATTGCCTCAATACCCAGTCGCAGAAATTCCCTGGCCGCCTCGTCTCGTAGTCTCCCTTCAGCAAGCTTGCTACCTACGGTGCCAATCACGATCTGCGGATACGGCACCAACAGCGCCTGCATCGCCCAGAGCGATTCGTTGAGCTGCTGCTGTGCTCGCACGCCACCAGTGAACGCCGGCGACGCGGTGAAACAGAGCACCGGCTTCCCCTTTAGGGACGAGCGACCGTGCGGGCGGGAGAGCCAGTCCAAGGCGTTATTCATCACCCCCGACATGCCATGGTTGTACTCCGGCGAACCGAGCAACATGCCATCGGCCTGCCGCGCCGCCTTACGCAGCGCGCGGACGGTATCAGGTGTGGCGTCACCATCATGGTCTTCGTTGTACAGCGGGATGCCGTGCAGCGGGTGCAGGTGTAGCTGGACGTCCGCCGGAAGCAGTTCTTCGGCTGCCGTACGCAGGATGATTTCGTGGCTGGAGGCGCGACGCAGGCTGCCGCAGAGCCCCAGCAGATGGATAGTCGTCATGGTCGCTGCTCCTGATCACGCTCCACTGCTAAGGCCACGCCCTGGCCGCCACCGATACACAGTGTGGCAAGCCCACGACGCAGCTCGCGCCGATGCATTTCGTACAAAAGAGTGACAAGCACGCGACAGCCCGAAGCCCCCAGCGGGTGGCCGAGGGCAATGGCGCCCCCGTTGACGTTGACCCGCTGCAGGTCCCAGCCCAGCTCACGCTGCAAGGCCAGGGCCTGAACCGCGAAGGCTTCGTTTGCTTCGATCAGATCGAGTTGTTCCAGGCGCCAGCCTGCCTTGTGCAGACAAAGGTCGGTGGCGAACACCGGGCCGATGCCCATCACCGTGGGGTCGACCCCGGCGCTGGCGAACGCGACAATGCGCGCCATGATCGGCAATCCGAGGGCGCGCGCCTTTTCCTCGCTCATCAGCATCACTGCAGCAGCGCCATCGTTCAACGATGAAGAATTACCTGCGCTTACGCTGCCATCAGGAAGGAAGACCGGACGTAGCCGCCCTAAACCTTCTAGAGAGACTGCCGAGCCCGGCTGCTCGTCGCTATCGACCAATAGCCGGGCACCGCGCTTACCTTTCACGGCGACTGGTACAATCTCGTCACGGAAATGACCCTCGGCTTGAGCGCGTATAGCTCGCTGCTGAGATTCCAGCGCGTAAACATCTTGCTGCTCGCGGGTTACCCCGTATTGCTCTGCCAAGTTCTCGGCAGTAATACCCATGTGGTAATCGTTGAAGGCATCCCACAAACCATCGTGGATCATGCTGTCGCACAACTGACCGTGGCCCATGCGCAGCCCGACTCGGGCCTTATCCAAAAGGTAGGGCGCATTGCTCATACTTTCTTGACCACCAGCGATGACAACCTCGGCATCACCGCAACGAATTGCTTGAGCGGCCAACTGAATTGCCTTTAGGCCCGAACCGCAGACCTTGTTGATGGTCAGTGCCGGCACCGTATAGGGCAGCCCACCGCGAATCGCGCTCTGCCGCGCCGGATTCTGCCCAGCGCCGGCAGTTAGCACTTGGCCCATGATCACTTCGTTGACTTGATCGGCTGCCAGGCCACTGCGCTCGAGTAATGCGCGGATGACCAAAGCCCCCAAATCTACAGCCGACTCGCTGGCTAGAATCCCTTGAAAGCGTCCGATGGGTGTACGCGCTGCTGCCACAATTACGGCGTCGCTCATAACTGGTCTCACGGGCACGGCGAACCGACATCCGCAAGCGGATGGGTCGGTGTGCCATTGAAGGGGTTTGGATCAGCGAGCGGTAGCACCCACGCCGACCATGAAAAATACCGCTTTTGCGACTGACTGCGAGCGATTGCGCCACGCGTGTCGCGTGCTCTGCTGGATCACCACATCACCGGGTAGCAACAGGCGCTGCTCACCATCATCAAGTTCCAGCCAAAGCTCGCCTTCGAGCAATAAGCCGTAATCGATTGCTGGCGAGCGGTGCATCCCCGGATCATCAACCTCGAAGAGGTCGATCAAGCCTGGCAGATGCTCAATCAGTTCTTCTAGGGCACGTTGCGGATCGGTGGGCGCTGCCATGACAGTATCTGGCGGGAAGCTGACAAACAGCATCGAGGTGCCGCCTGGCCCCGGGACAAGCGAGCCACCCGCCAGAGTCGGATCGCTGCCTGTGTAACTGTCCGGCTGGGTCGCCCATAACTGAGCAATACCGTAGCCCGGCATGTCCTGAAAATTCTTTGCGCGTGGCGCGGGCCCATCGGAAAGGAACACCGATTTACCCCGCTCATCGTGCCCGGTGACGATTCTTCTTACTTGCATGCGATGCCACTCCAACACTCAACGCGTGAAGAACCGGGATGGAGCGGGAAGGCTCCACCCGGCGACCACTTCAAGGACAGATGACGTAGTTACCGAAACCACCGTTGCGGTTCTCGATCCCGCTGATGGCCTGGTTGACTTCATCCAGAGAAAAAACGCTGTGCTCGAAGAATGACAGATCCAACGCACCGGACTCGACCATATCGGCCATGTCCTGGCCCTGCCCGGTGGTGAACCAGGCCGAGCCGCTAATCTGGATGTCATTATCCATAATCCAATGCAGATCGATCGGGACGTCACCGGCGATGGCGCCGATGTTGACCAGGTGTCCGCCACGGTGAATGGACTTGAGAGCTTGGGTCAGCGTCTCGTGCGGTGCGCCCGGCCCCAGGGCGTCGATCACCACGTCGACACCTTCACCGTGAGTGATTTCACTGACCCATTCGTTGGTTGGCAGCGTGCCAAGAGCGTGGATTTCAATCCGGCCTGGTGCGGCAAGGTCTTTAACCCGTTGGAAGAGTTCCTGATTACGGGCCGTACCGAGGATTTTGCGAACGCCCAGCGCCAGCGCCAGCGCCACGGCGCCCAAACCGAGCGTGCCACTGATGCCATTGATCAACAGGGTGGTGCCCGGCCCGACATTGGCCTTGAGCATGGCCTTGTACGCGGTGCCCAGGTAGCCCAGTCGCGCGGCCGTCTCGAAACTGAGGTTATCTGGCAGTTTCACTAGGCTGTATTGCGGAGCGGCGATGTACTCGCAAAGACCACCGTAAGGATAGTCTTCGAACATGCGCGGACTTTTTGGCGTGAAGCCGAAATAGCCATTGAATGTGTAGGCGGTGCAAGCGACGGTATTGCCCCTACGACAAGCCCGGCAGGAGCCGCAGTAGCGACCCGGATTGACGTAGACCCGGTCACCTACCTTGAAGTCGTAGACTTGTTCGCCGATAGCCTCGATGACGCCTGTGGGATCAAGGCCGAAAGTCGCTGGTAATTTTGGCAGCGGGTTCTGGGGGAACCATTTGACCCAGTTGGTGAGGATGTTGTGCAGATTCGGCACGATGCCGCAGGCCTTGACCCGCACCAGCACCTCGGTAGGACGGATGGAGGGCACTGGAAGCTGCTCGATCTCCATCGGTTTGCCGCCCTCGTACATACGCGCGGCCCGCATCATCTTTGTGGTCATGCTGTTTCTCCAACTCTTGTTCTTGTTATTTGCCGACCGCCCGCACCCCTGGCACGGGCGGAGAAACCGTTGAATCAGCGCAGCCCGTCTTCACCCTTAACGTCTGCGGCTGCGAGCCCACCCAGGCGGGCGTGGATGCGGCCACCGCTGGCCATGGCCAGGGCGAAGGCGATCTCGTTACGGCGCGGGCCGTCCCATAGCGTCACCTCGGCCACACCGAAATGGCTACGCACATAAGCGGCATGAATGTGCCCCAGCGGCATCATCAATCGGCAACCCGGGCCGCCAATGGTCTTGGCCGCCGGCACGATGGCCTTGGGCTCGCCGAGCAGTGCGCGCATGGCCCAGCCACCCGCCTCGTGCCACACCGCGCCATGCTCCAGCTCACCGTCTTCACCGACGATGGCCGCCTTGCCATAGGCCTGCACCTTATCCGCACCGCCTAGCGCATCGACCAAGCGTTGCGAAAGATCGCTGCCCAATGCGCGCAGCTCCTGCATGAACGGCAGCAAATCCTCTTCATAGCGCCCGGCATAGGGGTTTTCGATCACCGCCGTTGCCACGGCAACCCGCAAGGGTTCAGCGGCCTGCGGCCCACGCTCGTGGAGTACATCTTCGATATCCAGCTTGTACTTGCGGACTTTCACCAATGCCATCGCTCGCTCTCCTACTGAACGCCGGAAATATTTTTATTGGCGTGTTTGCATTATGCATCTTGCACTTTATTGTGCAAGAACTTATGTTTTATGCACAAAACAAAAGAGAGGTCACACCATGAAACTCGTTTCCTTCCACCTCAACGGGCGAGCAGGGTATGGCGCCGTCGTTGGCGAGCGGGTCGTCGACCTGGGCGCCCACTTCGCCGATATCCCCGATCTGGCCACCTTGCTGGCCTCCCCGGCGCAGCTGGCCAAAGCCCGCGAGCTGGCGGCCAGCGCCAAGGGCGAGCATGCACTCGCCGACGTTACCCTGGCTCCGGTGATCCCGGCCCCCGGCAAGGTTATCTGCGTGGGCATCAACTATGTCGCCCATGCCGAGGAGGCCGGCCGCAAGGTCGGCAAGCACCCGGTGATCTTCCAGCGCTTCGCCGAAACCCTGCAGGCCCATGGCGCGCCGCTGGTACGCCCCAAGGTATCCGAGGAATTCGATTTCGAGGCTGAACTGGCGGTGGTGATCGGCAAGGGCGGCTCGCACATTGCTCCTGAAGATGCCATGGACCATGTGGCTGGCTACACCTGCTTCAACGATGCCAGCGTGCGCGACTGGCAGTTCCACACCCATCAATACGGCATGGGCAAAACCTTCCGTTCCACTGGCGCGCTGGGCCCCTGGTTGGTGACTGCCGACGAGATCGCCGATTATCGGCAATTGCAGGTTCGCGGCATTCTCAATGGCGAGCAGCTGCAGGAGGGCAACCTGTCCGAACTGGCATTCGACATCCCGCACCTCATTTCCTACGTCTCCCAGGCACTGGACTGGAACCCCGGCGACATCCTCGCCACCGGGACGCCCAGCGGTATCGGCTTCAAGCGCAACCCGCCGATTTTCCTCAAGCCTGGAGACGTATTCGAAGTGACGATCAGCCAGATTGGTACCTTGAGCAATCCGGTCATCGACGAAGCCTGAGCCATCCATCCTCGAACAAGCACAACACTAGGAATACGCACATGGCCACCCTGCCCCGCATCAACTTCACCCACACCGGCACCTTCTGCAGCGACTTGGACAACATGGTCGAGTTCTACTGCAGCAAACTGGGCTTCGTCATTAGCGACAAGGGAGTGGCCTCGACCGGCCATCGCCTGTTCTTCATGACCCAGAACCCGGAGGTACACCACCAACTAGTTCTGTTCGACGGCAAGCCGACGGATCTGCCGTTCAACCCGATCAACCAGCTGTCCTTCCTGCTCGATAGCCTGGACGACCTCAGAGCTTATTACGCCTTCGCCAAGGCCAATGGCCTCGGCCCGCTCGATCAGGTCGACCACGGCAATGCCTGGTCGATGTACTTCAAGGATCCGGAAGGCAACCCCATAGAGATGTACGTGGACGCACCCTTCTACACCAACCAGCCGTGCCGCGAGCCGCTGGACTTGGAGCAGAGCAGCGAGCAGATTCTCGCAACCACCGAAGCCATGTGCCGCCGTCGGCCTGGCTTCCAAACCCGTGAACAATGGATCGAGTCGACCCGCCAGCGCATCGCCGAGCAACGCGTCAACTGGTGAGCAATCCAGTGCGGCCCACTGGGTCGCACAACATCTCGGGTGAGAGCACATGCACAAAAATTTCATCGCCGGCGTCTGGTGCGAAGGCCAAGCGGTACGTGAGAACCTCAGCCCGTCGGACCTGGCTGATCGGGTCGGCCTGTACGCCCAGGCCGACGCTCAGGACACTCGCAATGCCATCGAAGCGGCTACGGCCGCACAGCCGCTATGGGCAGCAGGTGGTTCACAACGCCGTGCCGAGGCGTTGGACTTGATCGGTCAGGAGATACTCGCGCGCCGTGAAGAGCTCGGCCGCCTGCTTGCCCGCGAGGAAGGTAAGGTGCTGGCTGAGGCCATCGCCGAAGTCGGCCGTGCCGGGCATATCTTCAAATTCTTCGCCGGTGAAGCCATTCGGATGTCCGGCGAACATATTGAATCAGTGCGCCCCGGCATTGATGTCGACGTGCTGCGCCAGCCGGTGGGCGTGGTGGGCATCATCACACCGTGGAATTTCCCCATAGCCATACCCGCCTGGAAGATCGCCCCGGCCCTAGCCTACGGTAATGCCGTGGTTTTCAAGCCGGCCGATTTGGTGCCTGGCAGCGCTTGGGCACTGGCCGAGATAATCAGCCGATCGGGCTTGCCGCCTGGCACCTTCAACCTAGTGATGGGCCGTGGCAGCGTGATCGGCGAAGCCCTGGCCGAGTCGCCCCTGGTACAGGCGATCAGCTTCACCGGCTCGACCGCCACCGGCCAGCGCCTGATGCGCACCGCCGGACAGCGTTTCGCCAAACTGCAGCTGGAAATGGGTGGCAAGAACCCCCTGGTGGTACTGGCCGACGCCAACCTCGAGCAGGCGGTGGAATGTGCCGTGCAGGGCGCCTACTTCTCTACCGGGCAACGCTGCACGGCGTCCTCGCGGTTCATCGTTGAAAAGACCATCCACGGGCGCTTCGTCGAAGCGGTCAGCGAGCGCCTGGCCGGGCTGCGCGTGGGCCATGCCTTGCAGGCAGACAGCCAGATCGGCCCGGTCGCCGATATGGGGCAGCTCAGTCAGAACCTCGACTACGTTGACATTGGCCAGCGCGAGGGCGCCGTGCTGGTTCAAGGTGGTCGGACGCTGACGCGGGAAACCGATGGCTACTACATGAGCCCAGCGCTGTTAATTGATGCGCAATCGACTATGCGTATCGCGCAGGAAGAGATTTTCGGTCCGGTAGCCTGCGTGATCACCGTTGACGATTACGAGCATGCTCTTGAAATCGCCAACGACACGCCTTTCGGCCTATCTGCAGGCATTTGCACCACGTCGCTCAAGTACGCCACCCACTACAAGCGCCATGTGCAGAGCGGCATGGTGATGGTCAACACGCCGACCGCCGGCGTCGACTATCACGTGCCCTTCGGCGGCACCAAGGCCTCCAGCCACGGTTCACGGGAACAGGGACGCCACGCCATCGAATTCTTCACCCGCGTGAAAACTGCCTACACCCAGGCCTGATGCGCCAGCTCGGCGCCATGACAACAACAAGATGGAGAGCATTATGGATTACGACCTGATCATCGTCGGCCTGGGCCCGGTGGGCGTTACCGCTGCCAACCTGGCCGGCCAGTGGGGCCTACGCACGCTGGTGCTCGACAAGAGCGAAAGCGTCTACCAGAGCCCCCGCGCCATGGGCATGGATCACGAAGCCATGCGCACCTTCGACAACCTCGGCCTGGCCGACTCGATTGCCGAACACGTGATGCCCTATCGCGCCTCGCATTACCTGAACGCCGAAGCGCAATTGATCAAACATATCGACGCCTCCAAACCGCCGTTCCTGCTCGGCTGGGCGCCCAACTACGTGTTCTCCCAGCCGCCGCTGGAGCGTGCACTGCGCGCCAATCTGGATATCCTGGATAAGGTCGAAGTGCGCCTGGGCCGCGAGGTCATCCAGGTCGACGATCACGACGGTGCGGTCAGCGTCAGTTTCCGCGACGCCAGCGGCAGCGTCGAACAGGCCAGCGCCACCTACCTGCTGGCCTGCGACGGCGGCACCAGCCCGATCCGTACCAATCTGCAACTGAACATGGAAGACCTCGCCTTCGACGAACCCTGGCTAGTCGTCGACGTGATTCTCAAGGAGGGCGCCGGCAACGCGCTGCCGGAAACCAACGTGCAGTACTGCGAAACCGGTCGGCCGAGCACCTTCGTGGTCGGGCCGGGGCGGCATCGGCGCTGGGAGTTCATGATCAACGATGACGAAACGCCCACCGACATCATTCGCCCCGAGTCGATTCAGAGGCTGATTTCGCGCTGGCTGCCCGCCGAGGATTACGACATCTGGCGCGCCTCCACCTACCGTTTCCACGCGCTGATTCTGGAGCGCTGGCGGGTCGGCAACATCTTCTTCCTCGGTGATGCTGCGCACATGACGCCACCGTTTCTCGCCCAGGGCATGTGTCAAGGGCTGCGTGATGCCATGAACCTGATCTGGAAGCTGGCGCTGGTGGAACGTGGCGTAGCCTCACCCAGGCTGCTCGACAGCTATCAGGTCGAGCGCGCGCCGCACGTGAAGCGCACCACTGAAGTGGCCAAGGAATTCGGCCAGACCATCTGCGAACGGGATCCGGCCAGAGCGGCCGAGCGCGACCGGTTGCTGCTCGCCGCCGTACAAGGAACGCCGGGCGGCACCATCCGCCAATCACTGATACCCGGCCTCAAGAATGGCTTCATCGATTTCCGCAAACCGGCCGGCGAACTGTTCCCGCAACCGCGGGTGACCGCCCACGACGGTCGGCAAGACCTGCTCGATCGCTTTACCGGGCAAAGTCTGCGGCTGGTGATCGGCGAAGGTTTCAGCGCCACCGATGAGCTGCTGGCGGTCCTAAATGACGCCCTGGCTGGCGCACCACTGCCGCTGAGCGTGGTGCAACTGAGCGCCCACCCCATGGCCCGCAATCAGTACCGCGAAAAGGATGGGCTGCTGGGTAGCTGGCTACAGCAGCATGGCTGCCAGGTCGTGCTGGTGCGCCCGGATCACTACGTCTACGGCGGTGCTGCCAATCTCGAGGAAGGGGTGCAGTTGATCCGCCAGTGCCTGGCTGAACTGCGCAGCTGAATGACAGGAGGCCGGCAGGCCGGCCTCCTCCATCAAGCGTTTGGTGTACGGAAGACAGACACAAAAACGCCCACACCGCCACAACGGCGGTGCGGGCGCTTACCTGTCACTGCAGCGTCGAGTGTTGCTGACGCAGGACGTCGGTGACGTGGGTCAGGGTGCCGCCGATGTGATTGCCGAGCAGGCTGACCGATGCGTCGATATCCCGCGAAAGCACCGCATCGATCAACTGCTGGTGCTCGTCTCCCTTGTGCCGCTCGACCTTGCGGTGCAGAGCGGAGAAACGGCGATAGCGCTCCGCCTGATCGAACAACGAGTCGATCAGGCGCAGCAGCATGTTCGACGGGCACGCGGAGAACAACGCGAAGTGGAACGCCTTGTGGCGCACTGACCAATCGTCGTCGAGCGCCACAGCGATGCTGCCGAGGCGTTTCTCGATCACGTTGAGCCGGTGGAAGGCGCCGAGCACATCGGCCTCCCAGGCGTCGTCACCATGACGAATGGCTTCTGCCAGCGCTTCGCACTCTAGCAGCCGGCGCAGCTGGGTGATCTGCTGGAAATCTTCGACCGACAGCCGCGCGACGCGAAACCCTTTGTTCTCGCTGGCTTCGACGATGCCTTCCTGAGCGAGACGATTGAGCGCTTCGCGAATGGGCGAACTACTCAGGCCATAGTTCTGGGACAGCTCGGCGACTTTTAGTTTCTCACCCGGTGCCAGCTCACAGCAGATGATGGATTTCTTCATCTGCTGAAGGGCAACCTCAATAAGGGAGCCGCCTTGTTGATTTTGCATATCACGGTTATCCATGGATGTTGCACGCTTTTTCATTTTATGCACAAAGACATCTTTGTGCAATTTATACGCGCCTAGTTCAACTTGAAGTAGCCCAGCGCCTGGCGCAATTGCCCGGCCAGTTGCTCCAGTTCCTGGCAGGCACCGCGTAGCCTGTGACTGCGCGCCTGGCCCTGCAATGCGGCTTCGCGCACCTGTACCATGCTCTGACCGACCTCGTTGGCCATGCGATTCTGCGCTTCGGTGGCGCTGGCTATCTTCAGGTTCATCTGATGAATGGTCGATACATCGGCGCTCACCCCGCCCAACACTCGGCTGGCCCGGGAAGAATGCTCGCGCGCGCGCAACGATTCCTCACCTGCTCTTTCGACACGGCTGAGCACGTTCTTGCTATCGCGCTGCAGCGACTCGATCATCGTGGCGATCTCCGCGGCCGAGCACTGGGTGCGATTGGCCAGGCTGCGTACCTCGTCGGCGACTACCGAGAAGCCACGACCCATATCACCCGCCCGCGCCGCTTCGATGGCCGCATTCAGCGCCAGCAGATTGGTCTGCTCCACCAGCCCCTGAATCACCCCCAGCACGCCACCGATGCTGACGCTGCGCGCATCCAGCGAACGCATCCCCTGCCCAGCCTCGCGCACCAGCTCGTCGAGCTGGCTGATCTGCCCCACCGTCGCCTCCACGTCACCGCGACCGGCTTCGCTGCCTTGGCGGGCTGAACCGGCTGCCGTGGAAGCCTCCCCAGTAAGACTCACCACCCGCCCTAGAGTGACACCCATGGCCTGCATGGCGCTGAACACCCGCTCGGTCACCTGAGCTTGCTGTTCGGCGCCCTGGGCCATTTCCTCGGTCACCAGGGCAAGCTCGCGAGACGCCGCGCTGAGGCCCAGGGCGCCCTGCTCGATACGACTGACCACGCCGTGCAGACTCTCGCCCATTCGCCCAATCGCGCGCAGCACCAGGCCGAGTTCGTCGCTGCGCTCCCTGATCTGCACGCCGAGCCGGCCGGCGGCGAACTGCTCGACCAGCGCTGCGGTGTCGCGCAGCGAATGGATGATCTGCCGGCGAATGAACCACGCCGTGACGGCGCCCAACACCAGCACCAGCAGCCCCATCACCACCAGCCAGGAATAAGCGCCACCCTTAAGCTGGTACTGGCGCTCGGAAACCTGCGCGCGCATCGCGCTGGAAACCTCCAGCATTTGTTCAGCGATGCGTTCCATCTCGCGGTCCGTTTCGCGGCTTGCAGCAGCGCTCGCGTGGTAGGCCTCGAAGGCCGTGCGGTAACGCTCGAGGGAGGCGAGAGCCATGTCCAGCGCCTCGCGCTGCTGCGCCTGAGCACCGCCGGCCAGAGCCTGGGTGGAAGAGCGCAGGTCGCTGAGCAGCAGAACCCACTGGTCATAGTCGTTTTCCACTTCGCCCTGGCTGTACGCCCACTCGGCGGTGCGCAGCGCCAGCAACTTGCGCGTCAGTGCCGTAGCACTTTCCGCTAGCACCAGCGCGGCAAGCATGTCGCTGTCCTGCTGCATCAGCGACTCGGTCAGATCCTGCTCCACGCTTTCAAAGGAAACCCGTACTTCGTCGGCCTCACGACTCATCGCTAGGCGGGTTTCGCCCAGGCGCTTGCGAGCCTGGGTCAGGCGCTCGAACTGCTCCAAATAGCGCTTGCCGGCGTCGAGCAATGGGCGCTGCGCCTGCTCGTTGCCGTCCAGATGCTGGGCGATTGCCTGAATCCGCGTGCGTACCTGATCGCCACTGGCCGTACTGGCCTCTAGGCGATAGCTCTTCTCGGCAATGCGGCTGTCGAGAATTCCGGCGTGCACGGCGGCGATGCGCTCCAGTTGCGCCTGCCCTTGGAAGACCGCCTGCAGGTTGAAGGCAATAGCTACTGCAAGCAGCACGCTAAGGGCACACAGCAGGCTGAAGCCCACAGCCAGCAAGGTGCCGATGGAAAGCTGCTGGAGCGCCAAAGACATGGATTTCATCTTGTTGTTCTTCCTGTGCCATTCGAGAGAGTGCCGATTCGAAAGGAGGCATCGTTTTTCCCTTGACTCCATTCAATAGGCATCCTATTTTTGTGCACAAAGCACGCTAAAAAGCAAAATAAATAAATAATGCATAAAATAAGAGTGCGAAACATGCATACCCGATCGACCCTTGATGCCCAGGAAATCACCACGCTGCTCGATGCAGCCGTTGCCGAAGCCGCACGCAACGGCTGGCTGGTGTCAGTAGCTGTGGTCGATGATGGCGGTCACCTGCTGGCCTTCCGCAGGCTGCAGGGCGCCACGTCTTCGTCAGCACAGATCGCCATCGACAAGGCGCGCAGTGCCGCCCTCACTCAACGCCCCACCCGCTTTTTCGCCGACATGCTCAGCACTGGGCAACCTGGCGCCGCCTTCTTGCACAACGTGATGCCGATGCCTGGCGGCCTGCCGCTGTTGCACGAGGGCCAATGTCTGGGTGGCATCGCTGCCAGTGGTGTTAGAGCCGATTTCGACGAACAGATCGCGACCGCCGGCGTCGCCGCGCTCGCCCTCCCCGAGCAACACGACACCTGAGTCAAGGAGCACCAGCAGAACTGCCAACCCGAGCATCCGTAGCTACGGATGGAACCGCCTGTAACAACAACAAGAATGCAGAAGAGGTATCCATGAACATCCAGCAACGCCACCCTGCCGTACCGGCATCCCTGCGCAGCGCCAGCGCCCTCGGTATCGCCATGGCCCTGTGCTCGGCCAATGCCCCAGCCTTCCAGTTCGATACCGGCGTCGAAGGCCTGTCCACCAGTTGGGATAACACTGTCAAGTACAGCAACGCCTGGCGCCTCAACGAGCGGGCGGACAACATCAGCGCATCCTCACCCAACCCGAACAGGGATGACGGTGATCGCAACTTCAGCACCGGGCTGATCTCCAACCGCTTCGACCTGCTTTCACAGCTGGACATCAAATACCGCGATGTCGGCGCACGGATTAGCGGCTCGGCCTGGTACGACACTGTCTACAACGAGAGCAACGACAACAACTCGCCCAGCACCGCCAACCCGGTGAGCGTCGACTACAACAAGTTCACCGACAAAACCCGCGACCTACATGGTCGCGATGCCGAACTCCTCGATGCCTTCGTCTATGGCGCGCGCGATATCGGCTCGACTCGCCTTTCTCTGCGCCTCGGCCAGTTCAACCAAACATACGGCGAGAGCCTGTTCTTCGGCGCCAACGGCATCGCTGCCGCACAAGGCCACGTCGATATCGTCAAGCTACAGTCGGTGCCCGGCTCGCAGTTCAAGGAAATCCTCCTGCCCACCGAGCAGTTTTCTTTCAACTGGCAGCTGACTGATACGATCAGCGTTGGCGCCTACTACCAGTTCGAATGGAACAAGACCCGCCTGCCAAGCTCGGGTAGCTATTTCAGCACTGGGGACTTCATTGGCGAAGGTGCTGAGCGGCTGTTTTTTGCCGGCGGGCCGTTGCTGCGCGGTGACGATATCGATGCACGGGATTCCGGCCAGTTCGGCGGACAGCTGCGCTTTGCCCTGGATGATTGGGAATTCGGCCTGTATGCGGCGCGCTACCACGAGAAGACACCCATCTGGTATTTCCGCCCTGGCTTCCTTGGCGGCGACGACAGCTTCATTAACGTCTACCCCGAAGAAGTCAAGGTATTCGGCGCCAGCTTCAGCACCACGGTGGGCGAAGCCAACGTAGCCGGTGAGCTCTCTATGCGCGTCGATACGCCTCTGGCACCGACCGGCGGCGTGGTGGTGACAGGCGACATGACTGGGGACAACCACAGCAACCCGCTTTATCCAGTCGGCGACTCCCTGCATGCACAGATCTCGATGATCAACGTGTACGGCGGCTCGGCACTTTGGGACGGAGCCTCGCTGGCTGGTGAGGTGGCCTTCAACCGCCGTCTGAAGATCAAGCAGAACGCCCAGAACCTCGACCCCAATACTACACGCGACGCCTATTCGCTGCGCTTCACCTTCGAGCCGCAGTACTTCCAGGTAATGCCAGGCGTAGACGTACAAGTGCCAATCACCGTCGGCTACACCCCTTACGGTCGCTCTTCGGTAACCCCTCAGGCGTTCGCGCCTGAGCACGGTGGGGATTTCACCGTAGCGCTCAAGGCCGACTACCAGAAGCAGTGGTACGCCTCGCTCAGCTACACCAACTTCTTTGGCGATGGCGGCCCGGTCATCGACGGCAATGCCAATTACACCTACGAGCAATCGTTAAAGGACAGAGACTTCGTCGCCTTCTCTATCCAGCGTACTTTCTGATCCACGGAGAACAACAAGATGAAACGACAAGCTCTGCTACTGACTGCCCTGGCCGCCAGCCTGCTAGCTGGCCAAATCCTCGCTGCAGTCACGCCACAGGAAGCCGAGGCGCTGAAGAGCAGCCTCACGCCTCTGGGCGCCGAACGCGCCGGTAATGCCGATGGCAGCATCCCTGCCTGGACTGGCGGGCTGACCGGCGATGTCGCCGGTGCCAAATTCGGCGATGTGCCGGCCGATCCGTTCCCGGGTGAAAAACCCCTAGTGCGCATCACTGCCGCCAATGCCGCCCAGTACGCCGAAAAGCTCAGCGAAGGTACCCAGGCGCTGCTCCAAAAGTACCCGAACAGCTTCCACCTCAATGTCTACCCGACCCACCGCAGCGCGGCGGCGCCGCAATGGGTTTACGACAACACCCAGGCCAATGCCACGCGCTGCCAACTGACCGAGAACGGCCTGTCGGTGCAGGGCTGCTACGGCGGCATCCCGTTCCCGATTCCAAAGAACGGCAACGAACTGATCTGGAACTTCCTTCTGCGGGTAGAGGCCGAGTCCATCGAAATGGGTTACCGCAACACCATCGGCAACGCCGACGGCTCGCGTACCCTGGCCAGCCGTGGCGTGGAGAGCTGGCAATATCCGTACTACTACAAAGATGGCAGCGCCGAGAAATGGCCCGGCCAGTACGTGCTGCTGCGCTTCCTTACCAACGAGCCGCCATTCAAGGCCGGTGAGTCGCTGGTTACCCACGACAGCATCAACGCCTCCAACCCGCGTGATGCCTGGCAATACCTGGTTGGCCAGCGCCGGGTTCGCAAGGCCCCTACAGTGGGTTACGACACGCCGGACTTCGTCGCTTCGGGCGCCAACTACTTCGACGAAGTGCATGGCTTCATCGGCCACCCGGATCGCTACGAGTGGAAGCTGATCGGCAAGAAGGAAATGTACATCCCCTACAACCTCAACAACTTCCACTCGCTCAAGCCCGACGAGGTCAACACCAAGGACGTGCTCAACCCCGAGAAGATGCGCTGGGAGCTGCACCGCGTCTGGGAAGTGGAAGCCACGGTAGCGCCAGGCAAACGCCATGCGGTACCCAAACGCCGCTTCTATATAGATGAGGACAGCTGGACCATCGCCCTGGCCGACGGCTACGACGCCCAAGGCAAGCTGTGGCGGGTCAACCAGGCACTGCCGTTCGTGGTGCCGAGCATCCCGGCTGTGGTGGTCAAGCCGGTGGTCATCTACAACCTGCAGGCCGGCACCTACAGCGTGGTACAGGGGCTTAACGGCGAGCGCTACTCGGTCGTGCCGCGCAAGCCGGAGAACTTCTTCACCGGCAATGCAGTGGCGTCGGACTCCGTGCGCTGATCCAACGCAGCAAGGGCGGGCATGCCGTGCCCGCCCCTCTTCGAGGTAACCATCGATGCGACGAATCCTACTTGGCGGGCTCACCCTGGCCTTGTGCCTGAGTGTGCCTGGCGCCAACGCGAATGATCAGGCTGTGCCGACCGAACAGCTCCAGCAACCGGCGTTGCACAGCCAGTTGGCCCAGCGTTCGCTGATGCTCGACGTGACCCATGCCGGCGATGCGCTGGTGGCGGTTGGCGAGCGCGGCTTCATTCTTCGTTCCGAAGATGGCGGGCAATCCTGGCAACAGATGGAGGCACCGGTCAGCGTCACGCTGACCCGCGTCACATTCCCCACTGCCGAACAGGGCTGGGCGGTCGGCCACGCCGGTGTGGTGCTGCACAGCGATGATGGCGGGCGCAGTTGGCGCCTGCAACTGGATGGCCGGCAGGCCGCGCAACTGATTCAACAGGCGGCGCAGAAGCGCCTCGACGACGATCCCGGTGCGGCCAGCGAGCGGCGCGTGGCAGATGCCCGAAACCTGATCACAGACGGCCCGGACAAACCCTTCCTGGCTGTGCATTTCTTCGACGACCGGCGCGGAATCGTGCTGGGAGCCTATGGCCTGGCATTCGCCACCAGCGATGGTGGTGACACCTGGCAACCCATTGACGAGCGCATCGACAACCCCGGTGCCCTGCACCTTTACGACATCCAGGCTAGCGGCGACAAGCTGTTCATCGCCGGTGAACAAGGCCTGCTGCTGCGCTCGGACGATGGCGGCGCCAGCTTCCAAGCCCTGCAGTCACCAGCCAGCGGCACCCTGTTCGGCCTGGTCACCAGCGGTCAGGGCGACCTGCTCGCCTTCGGCCTGCGCGGCAAGAGCTATCTGTCCAAGGACGCCGGCGAGAGCTGGCAGGCCATCGCCAATGCGCAACCCATCACTCTAACCGCAGGTACCCGACTGAGCGATGGCAGCGTGCTGCTGGTGGATGAGTCCGGGCGCCTGCTGACTAGCCAGAACCCACAAAGCGGCTTCGTCGCCACCATGCTCGACGAGCCGACCTACCTCACCGGCCTGGTCGAACTTGCCGGTGGCGGGCTGGTTCTCAGCAGCGCCCGTGGCGCGACTCGCCTCAACCTAGATGCCCTGAACCGGAGCGCCACTCGTGAACAGTAAAGCCACCGCGCCAAACGACGGCAGCGAGAATGCCATCCACCTGTTCGACCCGCACTCGGGAGGCGTCGCCGAGCGCCTGCTGTTCAAGTATCGCCAGATCATCATCGTGCTTTGCCTGTTGTGCAGCGCCGTGCTGACCTGGCAGGCCCAGGATCTGCGCCTAAGTGCTGCCTTCGAGAAGATGATCCCGGTGGGTCACCCCTACATCGAGAACTACTTCAAATACCGCGGCCAGCTCGGTGAAGGCGGCAACACCCTGCGCATCGCCGTGCGCAGCAACAGCGGCAGCATCTATGACCCGGCCTACCTGGAAACCCTGAAGCAACTCAACGACGAGCTGTTCCTGATCACCGGGGTGGATCGCCCCTACATGAAATCGCTGTGGACACCGGCCACCCGCTGGATCGGCGTGACCGAAGAAGGCTTCGACGGCGGCCCGGTGATTCCCGAGGATTACGACGGCTCTCCTGCGAGCATCGAGCAAGTGCGCCAGAACGTCGAGCGCTCCGGTGAGATCGGCCGCCTGGTGGCTCCCAACCTGCGCTCCAGCGTGATCATCCTGCCGCTGCAGGACGCCGCCATCACCGGCTCCGACAATGCTCTCGACTACCGAAGCTTATCCAAACAGCTGGACGACTTGCGTGCCAAGTACAGCAACGAGCAAACCAGCATCGCCATCACCGGTTTCGCCAAGGTGGTCGGCGACCTGATGGATGGCCTGGCGCTGATGCAGCTGTTCTTCGCCGGCACTCTGCTGATCTGCGCCCTGGTGCTCTACTGGTACACCCGCTGCGTTCGCAGCACCCTCCTGGTGCTGTTCTGTTCGGTGGTCGCCGTGGTCTGGCTGCTCGGCTTGCTGGCGACCCTGGGTTACAACCTCGACCCCTACTCGATCCTGGTGCCCTTCCTGATCTTCGCCATCGGCCTGTCCCACGGTGCGCAGAAGATGAACGGCATCATGCAGGACATCGGCCGTGGCGCCGACAAGCTCACCGCCGCACGGCTGACCTTCCGCCGCCTGTTCCTGACCGGCGCCATGGCGCTGCTGGCCGATGCCGTGGGCTTCGCCGTGCTGATGATCATCAACATCCCGGTGATTCAGGATCTGGCCGTGACCGCTACCATCGGCGTGCTGGTGCTGGTGCTCACCAACCTGGTGCTGCTGCCCGTACTGCTGTCCTACACCGGCGTCAGCAGGACCGCCGCCCGCCGCGAGGCACTGGCCGAGCAACGCGCGATCAGCGACGAGCTTCATGACCGCCAGGCATTGTGGGCCTTTCTCGATCGCTTCACCCGCCCTGGGCGCTGGAGCAACGGCGCCCTGATCGTCGCTGCGGCCCTGGCCTTGGCCGGCTTCGCGGTGAGCCTGCACCTTAAGGTCGGCGACCTCGACCCGGGCGCCCCGGAGCTGCGCGCCGACTCGCGCTACAACCAAGACAACGCCTTCATGGTCAGCAACTACGCGGCCAGCAGCGACAAGTACGTGGTGATGGTGAAAACCCCGCAATACTACTGCGCCAACTACGAGACCCTGGTCAAGGTGGATGCCCTGGAAGCGCGGCTGCAGCAACTTCCTGGCGTGGTCTCCACCACCTCCCTGGCAGCGCTCAGCAAACAGGCCGCCGCCGGCATGAACGAAGGCAGCCTGACCTGGTACGAGATCCCGCGTAACCAGGGTCTGCTCAACGCCATCATCACCCGCGCGCCACGGGAGCTGTTCAACCAGAACTGCGACCTGCTGACCATCAACGTGTTTCTCGCCGACCATAAGGCCGACACCCTGACCCGGGTGGTCAACACCGTCGAAGCCTTTGCGGCGGCCAACGACAGCGACAGCCTGCAGTTCATGTCCGCAGCCGGTAACGCCGGTATCGAGGCCGCTACCAACATCGTCGTGAAGAAGGCCAACGTGCAGATGCTGCTGATGGTCTACGCGGCGGTCACCCTGCTCTGCTACATCACCTTCCGCTCGTGGCGTGCGGTGGTCTGCACGGTACTGCCGCTGATGCTCACCTCGATTCTCTGCGAGGCCCTGATGGTGGGCCTGGGCATCGGCCTGAAAGTCGCAACCCTACCGGTGATTGCACTTGGCGTCGGGATCGGCGTGGACTACTCGCTATATATCCTCAGCGTAACGCTAGCCAACCTGCGTCAGGGCATCCCCTTATCGCGCGCCTATTACTTGGCTCTCCTGTCCACCGGGAAAGTAGTGGTATTGACGGGTGTAACCCTCGGGATCGCTGTTGCCACCTGGGCGTTCTCGCCGATCAAATTTCAAGCCGACATGGGCATCCTGCTGGCCTTCATGTTCATTTGGAACATGCTCGGAGCCCTAGTACTTACCCCAGCACTAGCAAGGCTGCTATTGGTTCCGGGCAATCACCAGCAACCTGTCCGCGCTTAAAAATAATAAACCGCTGAATCCAGCGCTTTCCCGAGGGCTATAAATGAAAACTAAAGCAAGTTTCAACTGGATCGACCCGCTGCTGCTCGACCAGCAGCTCACCGAAGAAGAACGCATGGTGCGTGACAGCGCCGAGCAATTCGCCGCCGACAAGTTGGCGCCGCGGGTGCTCGAGGCCTTCCGTCATGAAAAGACCGACCCGGCGATCTTCCGCGAGATGGGCGAAACTGGCCTGCTTGGCGCGACCATTCCTGAAGCCTACGGCGGCAGCGGCCTCAACTACGTGTGCTACGGGCTGATCGCCCGCGAAGTGGAGCGCATCGACTCCGGCTACCGTTCGATGATGAGCGTGCAGTCGTCGCTGGTGATGGTGCCGATCAATGAATTCGGCAGCGAAGCGACCAAGCAGAAGTACCTGCCCAAGCTGGCCACTGGCGAATACATCGGCTGCTTCGGCCTCACCGAGCCGAATTACGGCTCCGATCCGGGCTCGATGATCACCCGCGCTAAGAAGGTCGACGGCGGTTACCGCCTGACCGGCAACAAGATGTGGATCACCAATAGCCCGATTGCCGATGTCTTCGTGGTCTGGGCCAAGGACGATGCTGGCGAGATTCGCGGCTTCGTGTTGGAAAAGGGCTGGGAAGGCCTGTCGGCGCCGGCCATTCACGGCAAGGTCGGCCTGCGCGCGTCGATTACTGGCGAAATCGTCATGGATAACGTGTTCTGCCCCGAAGAGAACGCCTTTCCCGATGTGCGCGGCCTGCGCGGCCCGTTCACCTGCCTGAACTCGGCTCGCTACGGCATCAGTTGGGGCGCGCTGGGTGCTGCCGAAGCCTGCTGGCACACGGCGCGCCAATACACCCTGGATCGTCAGCAGTTCGGCCGTCCATTGGCCGCCAACCAGCTGATCCAGAAGAAGCTGGCCGACATGCAGACCGAAATCACCCTGGCCCTGCAGGGCTGCCTGCGCCTGGGGCGCATGAAGGACGAGGGCACCGCGGCTGTGGAAATAACCTCGATCATGAAACGCAACAGCTGCGGCAAGGCCCTGGATATAGCCAGGATGGCCCGTGACATGCTGGGCGGCAACGGCATCAGCGACGAATTCGGCGTGGCCCGCCATCTGGTCAACCTCGAGGTGGTCAACACCTACGAGGGTACCCACGATGTGCACGCGCTGATACTGGGGCGGGCGCAGACGGGCATTCAGGCCTTTTTTTAGAGGTTGCTTACAGCCGGTTGCTGCTTGTCGCGGGCTGCAATCGGCCTGGATTTGCCAAGTTAGTCCCCACCGAATCACCAACGGATTGGACAGAACTATTCATCAGCCCCGGCTGCTCCCGAAGCCATGATGATTACCCCCATAGGACTTTGTAGCAGCCTTGCAGAGATAGCTCGCCCTGTAGAACAGGTCGGGCAGCTCATCCACATCACCAGGGCGGACATCGCGTTCTATTCGGTACTCTGCATTTGGCGGAATATTCACCAGCCCCCTCACGTCATCAACTGACAGTCCCAAAGCACTTGCCCAGGCTTCCTTCATGCGGTTATTGATATTGCTGCCTCTAGATTTGAGCCACCCCACCGTGTAGTAAGCATCCTGATTGAGCAGGATCAGCAGATGATAATGCGGGCGCCCCATCTCCCCGATCTCCCTAGCCCAGACATAACGTACCTTGCTGTCATGAGCATAGGGATTCCTCTCGTGTGCCTTGGCGCGATTGTGCTCAATCTTGGCTTTGAATGAGTCGATGAAGCGGCTTATAACCTCGTTGGTGTAAGCGTAGTCAGGCAAGTCGATCCTCAAGGGCAGGCGTAGATCCACTCGGAAAGCCAGCACCCTTGGGTACTGCTCTAGCGCTAGGTCAATGGTCTGCTTCAGACGGGAAAGGTACTCTCGGATAAAGGGCCCGACGGAAAGCATCACTGGCAAGCCATCGAAGGTTGGCAGGTCGTGCAGGTGAAGGTTGGTGTTACCGGAGTGACGAAGCAGGGTGGGTTTTGCTTTAAGAGAATCATGGTGCATGGTTACTACTCTTGGGTTAGGTTCATAACCTGTGCCCATTGAGTATTTTTTAACTGTTACCTCTTGATCAGAGTCTATCTGAATAAGTTGGTGTGAATGTAACCTGACGAGAAATCCCTACATCCAGAATATAGTGATAATTGCTTAAAGCATATTACTTTTACCGAAACTTTCACTCTCGAATAGCTCGAAAAAACAATCTCATATTTCTAGGCTTAATTGAGAATTTCTGCAAATCCATTGCTCCGGAGAAATATCATCTCTACATTCACCGAAATGACCGTAAGTTAGAAACTTCAGCCTCTTATAAATGGGACGATGAAAAGCACTATCGCTCGACCTGGGGTGACAATCACGTAGCTCCCATGATCCAACAGGCCACTCCCGCATAAGCGCCACGGCCACCACCTGGTGGCCGTGGCGCTTATGATTAGCTTAAACGGCGACTGCCGGCTGGCCAGGTCGAAGAACCTACTTAGGCCCGGTCACGCTCCTCAATCCTTGCCAAAATCCAATCACGCACTTCGCTATCGATCCAGCCTACGCTCCGACCTCCCAACGGGACCGGCTTTGGAAAGGTGCTCTCAGCGATATACCTATAGACAGTTGACCGAGCCAAACCGGTCAAGTCTTTGACTTCCCCCAAACGGATGATCCTCATGAACGGGCTCCTGTATTCGTTCAGAGGATTGGCCCTGCTCGTAAAAAAATACTACGAGCTATTCGGGCGGCGACTCGAGAAAGCCGCTCTGGGCGAGCTTGCATAAGCAAAACTCAAGAAGGCATTTCTGCCAATCGAGGCTCCTCCAGAGGCTAGGCTCCAAACACCTTTCATCTGGTATTACCCAGATGGCGCTACCCAGCGTTACACCTTGGGCGAGAAGCCAGCCTAGCCCCCTAACCTCATCAGAATCATTAGATCCCACCTGAAATCGGTGAAACCTTCAGTAAAACCAGGGCTGCAGAGATTTTCTCATTCCTAGAATTCACTTAAAATACGTATAGAAGAATATATACTTTTAAATAAATACCTTTGAATATTCATAGAATATTTTTCACAAACGACTTGGACGGATGAGCTGTGAAAGGGATTAGATTTGACGACGATGACGCGCTGGCCGAGCTGGACGCTTCGTTTGCGCAGAGCCATGCTTCAAACAGGGAAGATATCTGGCGCTGGCTCTATCTCTACGAGCACAAGGAAAAGCGCTTGGATCGAGACACCTGTAACGGCGTCTCAATGAGAGACTCAATTGCAGGAGCTCTTAAGGGAAATAAAGACCTGGTGAATGAGCTACGGTCTCAGCGAGACAAATTCATGCTCCCAGCCGCCGACCTCGACTGGATAAAGGAGGATACGAGGCAGCTAAAGTGGCTGTTCGATCGAGTAGACGACCTTACGGAGCAAATCCTACCATCCAGGCTTTCGCATCTGACGGGGCGGGATGAGGTCATTGCCATGGTCGACCTTTGGGACACACGTCTCAGCAATAAGAAGACCAGCGTTAAGCGCCTCCATGAGCAGTGGCAAAGGCAGCAAATTAAGGATATCGATCTAGAGTGGTTTCAAGACAAAAAAGAAGGGTTAAAACGCTGCTCCTGCGCGAGAGATTGGTTCTTAAGCAATTCTCACTACCAGCGTCTCGCCAATAGACATCTAATCAATACCAGCTCTGATTTGGCCATGTTTTTTGAGAAGGCACGGACCTCTGAACTGGAACGCAAAACCGCGATCAAGGACATCAAAGCTCGCTGGAGTCGTCTCCAGTTCAACGAGCGAAATTCCGACAGAAAACAGGTCAACCTTATGCTCTCAAAAAAGGTGATTGATCAGCTTGATGAGCTAGTGACCCTCCATGGAATGAAACGAGCCCAGATTATTGAGGCCTTAGTGAAGAAAGAGGCTAGTGCAGGTGAGTATTTGAAATTCCCCAGAGAGCGCTAACCGGAGGAATGCCTCTGGAGGATGATCAATGCAAGGATGTGGGTCAAAGCATGGGTCAGATCGAAATTTAAAAATAAAGTGCTTATAAATCAATAAGTAATAAATAAAAAAAGCCGGCCACAAGCCGGCTTTTTTATGCCTGGAATTTAGCCCTGATTCAGGGTACGACCGAAAAACGCCAGCATCTGCTTCCAGCCATGCTCGGCCGCTTGCTCGTCATAAACCGGAAAGTCCGGCTTCATCCAGCCGTGCTTGGCCGGGTAGGTTTCCGAGCTGAAGGGCACGCCAGCATCGCTGAGGGCTTTCTCGAAGCGCTCGGCCATTTCCGGCGGGTAGCTGCCGTCGTTCTCGGCCGCGGCGATATACACCTCGGCCTGCAATACCGGCGCAGCGCGGTGCGGGCTGTCGGCGGCGTCGGTAGCCAGGTTGCCGCCGTGGTAGCTGGCAATGGCCGCGAAGCGCTCGGGGCGCGCACCAGCGGAGGCGATGGCCATGCCGCCTCCCATGCAGAAGCCCACCGCGCCGATGCGCTTGCCGTGCACATCGCTGCGCCCGTCGAGGTAGCCGATGTAGGCGTCGATGTCGGCTGCAGCCTTGGCGTTGCCGGTGGTGGCCATCAGCGGGCCGAGAATGGCGCGGAAATCACCCTTGAACACTTCCTTGGGATCGAACGGCCCGTAGGCGCCGTAGCGGTAATACATATCCGGCAGTAGCACCACGTAACCGGCGTTGGCCAGACGCTCGGCCATGGCCAGCACGCCCGGGCGGATACCGCCGGCGTCCATGTAGAAGATGACCGCCGGGCCGCCCTGCCCGCTGGCGGGGGTGAACACGTGGGCCGGGCACTGGCCGTCCGGCGTGGTGATGACGATTTGCTCGTGAGCCATATTGGTCCTCCGGTTGGATGCTTGCCGCCAGAACTCAGCGCTGGCGGTGTGACTAGATATTGGTCAACGCAATGGCCATCGAGTGCCGCACTCGACAGCGCCCACAAAAAAGCCAGGGTATCTGCCCTGGCTCCTCTGCACCGCTTGTGTCACACCGCCTTGAGCCGCAGCTCCTTGGGCATGGAGAAGGTTACGTTCTCCGGGCGCCCGTCCAGCTCCTGGACGTTGCTGGCGCCCCACTCGCCCAGTGTGTCGATCACGCCGCGCACCAGCACTTCCGGGGCCGAGGCACCGGCGGTGATGCCGATGCCCTTGGCGCCGTCGAACCACTCGCGCTTGAGATCCTCAGCACCGTCGATCAGGTACGCCGGGGTGCCCATACGCTCGGCCAGCTCACGCAGGCGGTTGGAGTTGGAGCTGTTCGGGCTGCCGACGACCAGCAGCACGTCACACTCGGCAGCCAGCTGCTTGACTGCGTCCTGACGGTTCTGGGTGGCGTAGCAGATGTCGTCCTTGCGCGGCCCGCCGATGCTGGGAAAGCGCGCGCGCAGGGCGTCGATGACCTTGCTGGTGTCATCCATCGACAGCGTGGTCTGGGTCACGAAGGCGAGATTTTCAGGGTCGCGCACCTGCAGCTTGGCGACATCCTCCTCGTCCTCGACCAGATAGATGGCGCCGCCGTTGCTGACGTCGTACTGGCCCATGGTGCCTTCGACTTCCGGGTGGCCTTCGTGGCCGATGAGGATGCATTCGCGGCCGTCACGGCTGTAGCGCACCACTTCCAGGTGCACCTTGGTGACCAGCGGGCAGGTGGCGTCGAACACCTTCAGGCCGCGGTTGGCGGCTTCGTTGCGCACCGCCTGGGACACGCCGTGAGCGCTGAAGATGACGATCACGTCATCGGGCACCTGATCCAGCTCTTCGACGAACACCGCGCCACGGTTGCGCAGGTCCTCGACCACGAACTTGTTGTGCACCACTTCATGGCGCACGTAGATCGGCGGGCCGAAGACCTCGAGGGCGCGGTTGACGATCTCGATGGCGCGGTCGACACCGGCGCAGAAACCGCGGGGATTGGCGAGTTTGATTTGCATGGCACGCTCGGCACGGAAAGCTTGAGTGGAGAGTCTATCCCACCAGCCGCGATGGGCTCATGGGATAGACAGCGTGTTCACGAGTAATGTCCGCCTGCGACTGACGCCCGGTCAGATCGCTTGCACGTCGATGATCTCGACGTCGAAGGTCAGCGTCTTGCCGGCCAGCGGGTGGTTGAAGTCGATGGTCACCTGGGCGTCGTCGAATTCTTTCACCACGCCCGGCAGTTCGGTATTGGCGGCGTCGTTGAAGATCACCAGCAGGCCTTCGGACAGCTCCATGTTCTGGAACTGCGAGCGCGGCATCACCTGCACGTTCTGCGGGTTGTGCTGGCCGAAGCCCTGCTCGGGCTCGACGGTCAGGCTACGCTTGTCGCCGGCCTTGAAGCCATAAAGGGCGACCTCGAAACCAGGCAGCAGGTTACCGTCGCCGACCTTGAAGGTCGCTGGCTGCTTGTCGAAGGTGCTGTCGACCACATCACCGTTATCCAGCTTCAGCGCGAAGTGCAGGGTCACCTGCCGATCCGGGCCGATACGTACATCAGTCACGTGCCACCTCTTCTTCAGGCTTCTTGCTCTTGAACATGTCCAGCGCCAGCAGGACCGCGCCGACGGTAATCGCGCTGTCGGCGATATTGAAGGCCGGGAAATACCAGCTGCTCTGCCAGTGCACCAGGATGAAATCGACCACGTGACCGAAGATCACCCGATCCACCAGGTTGCCCAGGGCGCCGCCGAGCACCAGGGCCAGGCCAACGGCCAGCCAGGTTTCATCGGCCTTGAGGCGCTTCATCCACACCACCAGCACCACGCTGACCACCACGGCGATCAGGGTGAACAGCCAGCGCTGCCAGCCCGAAGCGCCAGCCAGGAAGCTGAAGGCCGCGCCGGTGTTGTAGGCCAGGGTCCAGTCCAGCACATTGGGGATCACGGTAATGCGTTCCCACATCTGCAGGTTGTTGTCGAACCAGAACTTGGTGATCTGGTCGATCACGAACACCACGACGCTGAGCCACACCCAGCCGAGCTTGCCGAAACGGGCGCTCATTGAGTCATCTCCGCGATGCGGGCCAGGGCGTTACGCATGGTGGCGCACCTCGCCCGAACCTTCGATGTTGCTGATGCAACGGCCGCACAGCTCCGGATGCTCGGCATGGGTGCCGACATCGGCGCGCAGGTGCCAGCAACGGCCGCACTTGGCGTGGGCGGATTTGACGATCTTCAGCTTCAGACCTTCGACTTCGGTGACCACCGCATCGGCCGGTGCATCGCTCAGCGGCGCGGTGGCAGCAGCGGAAGTGATCAGCGCGAAGCGCAGTTCGTCGCCGAGCTTGGCCAGGTCATCACGCAGGGCGTCGTCACCGAACAGAGTCACTTCGGCCTGCAGGCTGGCGCCGATGGCCTTGCTCGCACGCAGGTTCTCCAGCTCCTTGTTGACCGCGCCCTTGACCGCCATGATGCGCTCCCAATAGGCGTTGTCCAGTTCGAAGCCTTGCGGCAGACGGGCCAGGTTCTCGTACCAGGTGACCAGCATCACCGACTCGGCGCGCTCGCCCGGCAGGAACTGCCAGATTTCCTCGGCGGTGAACGACAGGATCGGCGCGATCCAGCGCACCAGCGCTTCGCAGATGTGGAACAGCGCGCTCTGGCAGGAACGGCGGGCGACGCTGTCCGGCGCGGTGGTGTACTGGCGGTCCTTGATGATGTCCAGGTAGAAGCCGCCCAGCTCCTGCACGCAGAAGTTGTGCACCTTGGAGTAGACGTTCCAGAAACGGTACTCGCCATAGGCTTCGGTCAGTTCGTCCTGCAGGCGCGCGGTGGCGTCGACGGCCCAGCGGTCGAGATCGAGCATCTGCTCGGCCGGCAGCAGGTCGGTGGCCGGGTTGAAGCCGTTGAGGTTGGCCAGCATGAAGCGCGCGGTATTGCGTATGCGCCGGTAGGCATCGGCGCTGCGCTGCAGGATCTGGTCGGAAACCGCCATCTCGCCGGAGTAGTCGGTAGAGGCGACCCACAGGCGCAGGATATCGGCGCCCATGCTGTCGATCACCTTCTGCGGCGCCACCACGTTGCCGAGGGACTTGGACTGCTTGCGCCCCTGCTCGTCGACGGTGAAGCCGTGGGTCAGCAGCTCCTTGTACGGCGCGTGGCCGTCGATGGCGCAACCGGTCAGCAGGGACGAGTGGAACCAACCGCGGTGCTGGTCGGAGCCTTCCAGGTAGAGGTCGGCAACCGGGCCGTCAGCGTGCGCCAGCTCGGCGTGGGAGCCGCGCAGCACGTGCCAGTGGGTGGTACCGGAATCGAACCACACGTCCAGGGTGTCGCGGCTCTTGTCGTACTGGTCGGCTTCGGCACCGAGCAGCTCGGCGGCGTCCAGCTTGA
>Ga0209370_1000409_pt1 | contig 61153 bp, 57 predicted proteins | sample AgamicAtPrz_FD_187164 | JGI IMG/M metagenome (GOLD analysis project Ga0209370, IMG submission 187164) | Agave microbial communities from Guanajuato, Mexico - At.P.rz (SPAdes) (version 2) | ecosystem: Host-associated > Plants > Phyllosphere > Phylloplane/Leaf | place: Guanajuato, Mexico...
AAAACAATTATTAAAAATTAAAAAAATGAAAACAACAGATAAAATTATTATTATCGATTTAGAAGCCACATGTTGGCAAGGCGCAGTCCCGAGGGGACAGCAGAATGAAATTATTGAAATCGGATTAGCAGTCTTAGATACTGAGACGGGAGAAATCTCTAAGAACAAGGGGATTCTGATAAAGCCACAACGTTCTCATGTTAGTCCGTTTTGTACTGAACTGACAACTATTACTCAAGATTTACTGGATAAAAATGGAGTTTCTTTTGAAGAAGCTGTTGATTTGCTAATCGACGAATACAATCCAGATTTGCACACTTGGGCAAGTTATGGGCAATACGATTTGAATATGTTGACGAAGCAATGTAAATCTTTTGGTATTCCGTATCCGATGGGAGAGGAGCATATCAATGTAAAAGAGCATTTTGCCGAGAAGTTTGGCTTGAAGAGGTCGACAGGAATGAATGGCGCTCTACAGTTGCTGAATATTCCATTGGAAGGAACACACCACCGCGGAATTGACGATGCAAAAAACATCGCTAAAATCTTGCATTGGTGTTTGAAAAACTAGAATGGTTTAAATCCACTCTCCAGCTGCATTATAATCATCTGGAAGATAAGTGAGATATTGAACCATTCGCGGTTTTTCACCATTATTTGGTGTCGCACAATGCGGAAGCGCTTGATGCCAAATGATAAAATCTCCTGCTTGCCCGATAATTGGTTTCGACTGCAGTGTCTGCAAGGCTTTTTCTCTCGGATTCTCTTGAGGTTTAAGTTCGTCAAGCCACTGATTAATTTGGTTATGAAAACCCGGAACACAATGAAAAGCGCCATCATTTGGTCCGCAATCGGTTAAATAAAGCAAGCCCTGAAGGCCAAAACTCAACGGCTTTTTCAAACTCATATCCCAATGAAGCGGACTTCCCAGAAAATTAAAATTCTCTGTTTCAGGCGGATTAAAACTTACCTTGTCAATCGTTTTGTAAATTTTAGTGGTTTTATAAAGCTGTTCATATGCTTTTTTTACCCTTGGAGAAAAACGGTTCCGATTTAAAGTTTCATGATCAGAAAAATTAAGCATAAGGCCTTTTAGATCTTCATGGCTTTCGTACCAGCTTTCCTTTTTATTAGGATCCATTTTTAGATATTCCCAAATAGCTTTTTGAGTGTCTTCGCAGTCTTCTTTTGAGATAGCATTTTTAACGATTACATAGCCATTTTGGTTCCAGAATTGTAAATCTTCTTCGGATAAAACATCGTCAGTTAAATCTTCGGGTTCAATTACTATATCACGTTTTCGGTTGTTGATCCAGATTTTAAAAGATTCATAATCTGGCTTTTCGAAATATAAAAATTGCAAAGCATCTTCCATACCAATACCTAGCTGATACAAGGTTTTGATTTCGTTGTTCCAGTTGGTTTGACCGAGATCAGCATTTTGAGGATCAACAGTGCGTTTCCATAATTGTTCAAGGGTATTCCAAGGCATAGCTTTTTGTTATAAAAGACAATAAGCTAAAATACAGGATTTATGGCTGGGTATTTAAAGTAAAAACACCTGTTTTCTGACACTAAAAAAGGCTGTCTGAATTGAGACAGCCTTTTCGTTTGGTTATATTATTCTGATTTATTAATTGTTTCCGTAGATTTTAGCGTAAAGATCTTTATAGATCTCTTTAATAATTTTACGTTTTAGTTTTAAAGTTGGAGTAAGTTGTCCGCCATCAATAGACCATACATCTGGAGTAAGTTCAAAACGTTTTACTTGCTCCCAGTGTCCGAATTTTTTATTGATGCTTTCCACTTCTTCATCAATGCGTTTAATTACTTCTGGATTTGCACTAATTTCTGCATCTGTATTTCCTAACGTAATTTTATGGATTTTTGCCCATTCTTTTACAAACTCAAAGTTAGGCTGAATAAAAGCTCCTGGCATTTTTTCACCTTCGCCAATAACCATAATCTGCTCAATAAAACGAGATTGTTTCATAGCATTTTCGATCATTTGCGGCGCAATATATTTACCTCCTGAAGTTTTAAACATTTCTTTTTTACGATCTGTAATTTTTAAGAAACCTTCGCTGTCAATTTCTCCAATATCTCCTGTATGGAAATAACCGTCTATAACAGCTTCTGCAGTTTTCTCAGGATCTTTATAATAGCCCAACATTACGTTCGGGCCTTTTAATAAAATTTCTCCGTCCTCGGCAATTTTAACTTCGAGATTACGAATTGGTTTTCCAACGGTTCCAATTTTAAATCCTCTGTTTCTTTGATCGTTTACGGCAATTACTGGAGACGTTTCAGTTAAACCGTAACCTTCCATAACCGGAATTTCTGCCGCAGCAAAAACTCTTGTCAAACGTGGCTGTAGAGCAGCACTTCCAGAAACCATCAAGTCTAAATTTCCGCCTAAACCTTCTTTCCACTTGCTGAAAATCAATTTGCGTGCAATTTTTAACTGAAATTCATACCAAGCACCATTTGCTCCGTATGGTTCGTATTTTAAACCTAAATCGATAGCCCAGAAGAATAGTTTTTTCTTGATTCCTGTTAATTCAGCTCCTTTAGCATAAATTTTATCGTAAACTTTCTCTAAAAGTCTTGGTACAGCTGTAATTACAGTTGGACGTACTTCTTTTAAGTTATCACTGATTTTGTCAATAGATTCTCCAAAATAAACCGAAACGCCATAATATTGATAGATGTACAAAATCATTCTTTCAAAAATATGGCAAATAGGTAAGAAGCTTAATGCAGTGCTTTTTCCTGGATCAAACGGAATTCTTGGCGAGCTGTCTAAAACATTCGACACAATATTTTTGTGCGAAAGCATAACTCCTTTTGGTCTTCCTGTTGTTCCAGAAGTATAAATAATTGTGGCTAAATCGTCAGTCTTAATGCTGTCTTTTCTGGCTTCAACTTCGCTTTGATTGCTATTCTCTTCACCTAAAACCAGTAAATCTGACCAATGTTTGCATCCCGCAATTTCATTAAAAGAATAAACCTCTTTTAAAGAAGGCACATTGGCTTTAATTGCATTTACTTTCTGTAAAACTTCTTCATCAGAAACAAAACAATAAATACTGCCGCTGTGGTTTAAAATATATTCGTAATCTTCTTCTGCAATTGTTGGATAAATAGGAACATTCTGCGCACCAGTCTGCAAAATACCAATATCCATTATATTCCACTCAGTACGGTTATTTGAACTAATTAAAGCAATTTTATCATCTTTCTGAACGCCCATACGCAATAATGCTCTCGAAATAGCATTTGCTTTTGCAATATATTCCTCGCTAGATGTTTTTTCCCAGACTCCATTTTTTTTGGTTGCAAGAGCAACTGGAAGATTGTAAGTTTCTTGTTGATAATAGGGAAAATCAAAAAGGCGTGTGATTGAAACCATGTTTAATATATTGAATTTGATTGCAAATTAAATAAAATTTAGGTATGATTTTTTATTTAATGAAATTTTATGGGAAAATTTATAGAGACTATTAAAAATCAACGAAAACGTTTTCTTTTTGATAGGAAATTTTGTCAAAAATGAAGAAATATTTAATGGGAAGGTATCTTTTTTTTATTTACTGAACGTTGTAATCTTCATATTCTTTTACTCTTTCTCCCATTAAAAACATTTTTTTCTTGGCAAAATGAATAGAAAATTGAGAATAATACCATTCTTCGCTATCATTTGGTCTATACCAGAAAGTATAAGAGGCGCTATTAAATCCTTCTTTGAAAACAGGAACGCCTTCTTCTGTGCATTCTATTCCCCAATTGATTTTTTGTTTGCTTAAATCTTCGGCTTGAATAAAACCTGTGCCATCTGGATTTAAAACTGTAATAGGCTGTTTTTGATTTAGAGGAGCATAAGTTCCCGGAACTGGATATCCGATAGTCGTAGTAATATAACGTTCCTTAGAATTGTGGGTAATTTGATCTACGTGAACTTGTGAATGTGAAGTGGTAACAGCAAAGAATAAGCTGAAAGCAAAAAGTAATTTTAAAAATTTCATTCTATGTAGGTTTAAGTGTTTTTGGGCTGAAAAAATCGAGTGGCTGATTTTTTTCTGGGCGAATATAATCCATTTTTTTTATAGAATGGAGGCTTAAAAATACAAGAATGAAACTATTTGTTTTAGGTAAGTTTTTACTCCGTAGAAAACTGATTTTCGAGTAACTTTTCTTTAAAATCTGTAGTCTGTGATAATCTTTTTAATCTGTGACAAAAAAAAAACGCCCGATAAAGTTCGGGCGCTTCTGGTAAAAATATATTTTTAGTTTTTCTCAATCCATTTTCTGGCATTGACAAAAGCTTCGTGCCAAGGCGTAACCTCGTCATTTCTGTCTTTTGGATAATGCGCCCAGTTCCATTGGAAAGTAGAACGCTCAATATGAGGCATCATAACCAAATGTCTTCCTGTTTTGTCGCACATCATAGCCGTGTTGTAATCAGAACCATTTGGGTTTGCAGGATAACCTTCGTAAGCATATTTAGAAACAATGTTATAGTTTTCTTCTGCTAAAGGCAATTTGAATTTACCTTCTCCGTGAGAAACCCAAACTCCTAAAGTACTTCCAGCAAGAGTTGACAACATAACCGAATTGTTTTCCTGAACTGTTACAGAAGTAAAGATGCTTTCGTGTTTCTGGCTCTCGTTATGAAGCATTTTTCCATGAACTTCGTGCTCTGGATTAATCACTTCTAATTCCATAAACAACTGGCATCCGTTACAGATTCCAACAGATAAAGTGTCTTCTCTTTTGAAGAAATTGTCTAAAGCTGTTTTTGCTTTTTTGTTGTATAAGAAAGCTCCAGCCCAACCTTTAGCAGAACCTAAAACGTCCGAGTTAGAGAATCCTCCAACTGCTCCAATAAATTGAATATCTTCAAGCGTTTCACGCCCAGAAATTAAATCCGTCATGTGAACGTCTTTTACGTCAAAACCTGCCAAGTACATAGCATTTGCCATTTCACGCTCAGAATTACTTCCTTTTTCACGGATAATTGCTGCTTTTGGTCTTGGTTTAGAATTGTCGATTTCTGGTTTCTTTCCTGTGAAATGTGCAGGGAAAGTATAATTTAAAACCTGATTTTTATAGTTTTCAAAACGTGCTTGAGCTCTTCCGTTTTTAGATTGTTTTTGATCTAATAAATAAGAAGTTTCAAACCAAACGTCTCTATAAGTTGGGATGTCCAATTTCCAATTTCCAACTTCTAAAGTAGCTGTAGAAGTTACAGAACCGATTTTGAAGAATTCGATATTGTTAGCTTTCAATTTAGCTTCAACAGTTGCATCAGATTTAGCTTGGAAAACGATTCCGATGTTTTCTGCGAAAAGGATTTTCAATAAGTCTTTTTCTGCGAAAGCGCTGAAATCAATTTTAGCTCCCAAATTCACATCAGCAAAACACAATTCTAATAAAGTTGTGATTAAACCACCGCTTCCGATATCGTGACCTGCTAAAATTTGGCTTTCGCCGATTAATTCCTGAACTGTATTAAATGCATTTTTGAAGAAAGAAGCATCTTTAATGGTACAAGTTTCGTTTCCGATTGCATTTCTTATTTGTGCAAAAGAAGAACCTCCCAATTTGAAATCGTCCTGAGACAAATTGATGTAATAGATTGAATCTCCGTTTTTCTGTAAAACTGGCTCAACCACTTTTCTGATATTGGTACAGTTTCCAGCAGCTGAAATAATAACCGTTCCTGGAGCAATTACTTCATCATTTGGATATTTTTGTTTCATTGAAAGCGAATCTTTTCCTGTCGGAATATTGATTCCCAATTCAATTGCAAAATCTGAACATCCTTGTACAGCTTCGTATAAACGAGCATCTTCGCCTTCGTTTTTACAAGCCCACATCCAGTTTGCCGATAAAGAAACTCCTTTTAGCTGATCTTTGATCGGAGCCCATATAATGTTTGACAACGATTCTGCGATAGCATTTCTAGATCCAGCAACTGGATCAATTAAAGCCGCAATAGGAGCGTGCCCGATAGAAGTTGCAATTCCTTCTTTTCCTAAATAATCCAGAGCCATAACTCCAACATTATTCAATGGCAATTGTAACGGACCTGCATTCTGCTGTTTCGCCACTTTTCCTCCAACACAACGGTCAACTTTATTTGTTAACCAGTCTTTTGAAGCAACAGCTTCTAAACGTAAAACGTCTTTTAAATAGGTTTCGAAATCTGCTGCATTGTAAGCAACGTCAGCATATTTTCTGTCAACTGTAGTATCAGTCATAACCGTTTTTGGAGAACTTCCGAAGAAATCTTCTAAAGCATAATCCATCGGTTTTGAACCGTTAGTTTTTGATTGGAAAGTAAAACGGTGATCTCCCGTTACATCTCCAACCTGATACATTGGAGAACGCTCTCTATCAGCAATTCTTTGCAATGTATCGATATCTTTTTGACCAATAACCAATCCCATTCTTTCTTGAGATTCGTTACCGATAATTTCTTTTGCAGAAAGTGTTGGATCTCCAACTGGTAATTTATCTAAATCGATTAAACCTCCAGTTTCTTCAACCAATTCAGAAAGACAGTTTAAGTGTCCACCCGCACCGTGATCGTGAATAGAAACAATTGGATTGTTGTCGCTTTCTACTAAACCACGAATGGCATTGGCAGCACGTTTTTGCATTTCAGGGTTAGAACGCTGAATGGCATTTAATTCGATTCCTGAACCAAAAGCTCCAGTATCTGCAGAAGAAACCGCAGCACCACCCATTCCGATTCTATAGTTTTCACCTCCAAGAATAACGATTTTATCGCCTTCTTTTGGTTTGTGTTTGATAGATTGATCTAATTTTCCGTAACCAATTCCACCCGCTTGCATGATTACTTTATCGTAACCAATTTTTCTGTTTTCTTCTTCGTGTTCGAAAGTTAAAACAGAACCTGTAATAAGCGGTTGACCAAATTTATTTCCAAAATCAGAAGCTCCGTTTGAAGCTTTGATTAAGATATCCATTGGCGTTTGGTACAACCATTTTCTTTCTTCAACTGCATTTTCCCATTTTCTATCATCGTTCAAACGAGAATATGAAGTCATGTAAACTGCAGTTCCTGCTAATGGCAATGATCCTTGACCTCCAGCTAAACGGTCACGAATTTCCCCTCCAGAACCTGTTGCAGCTCCGTTGAAAGGCTCAACTGTAGTTGGGAAATTGTGTGTTTCTGCTTTTAGTGAGATTACAGAATCAAATTCTTTTATTTCGTAAAAATCAGGTTTGTCTGCCGATTTTGGTGCAAATTGTTGCACTTTTGGCCCTTTTACAAAAGCAACGTTGTCTTTGTAAGCAGACACAATATCGTTAGGATTTTCCTGAGATGTTTTTTTGATTAATTTGAAAAGAGAAGTTTCTTTTTCTTCTCCGTCGATCACAAATGTTCCGTTGAAGATTTTGTGACGGCAGTGCTCTGAGTTGGCTTGTGAGAAAGCAAAAATCTCTGAGTCTGTTAATTTTCTTCCTAGTTTAGTCGAAAGATTGTTTAAATAATCAACTTCTTCTTCGCTTAAAGCTAAACCTTCCACTTTGTTGTAAGTGGCAATATCATCAATTTCCAGAATTGGTTCTGGCTGAATGTTGATAGTGAAGATTTCTTGATCTAATTCGTTGAATTTTTGAGAAAGCATTGGGTCAAAATCAGTAAAATCTTCCGTAGTAGGATGAAATTCTTCGATTCTGATAATGCCAGAAATACCCATGTTTTGAGTAATTTCTACAGCATTTGTACTCCAAGGTGTGATCATAGTGGCGCGTGGACCAACAAAAAAACCTGTCAATGCAGATTTTTCGATCTTGTTTGCGTCGGCAAAAAGCCAGTTTAATTTTGAAATGTCTTGAGCTGAAATTTCGTTTTGCGTTTGTACGGCAAAAACAGTTTTGCTTTGGTTTTCAAAGAAATGGATCATTTGTGTAGTTTGTTGTATTGAGCTGCAAATTTAATGTAAATAAATAGTAAGCGCAAATTTGAAAACCATCTCTTTTCAAAAAAAATGAAATTGCTTTTTTCTTGCATTTTTTCTACCAAAAAGACGCAATATCAAGAGGTTTCGGTCTTTCGAGAAATTTAATGTTTTAGTAAAATTTCTTTTTTGATATGTTCTGTAATATTAACTTTTAGAAAGGAAAAAATCAAAAATAAAACGGCACAATTTTGAAGTTTGCAATTGCGCAGATTTGCAAAATTTACGAAATGCAGAAAGTGATGAAAAATACGTTTCTAAAGAAAAATCTTTCAGAGGTTATGAAAAAAGCGGCAATTTGCCGCTTTTTTGGTTGATGAAAATCTAATTTTTAATTAATAATGACCTTTTTAAAAGCTATTTTTTCTCCTTTTATAATTTTAATAATATAGATTCCAGTTGGAAGATTATGCACAGAAACTTCTGGTGAAGTTGTGTTTTGTTTTTCGAATACTTTCTGGCCAGAGAATGAGAATATTTCAACTGAATAGGTATTATCTACATTACCTAGATTAATATCGAAATTCCCATTGGTAGGGTTTGGGTAAATTACAATTTCATCTGTAGTAACTTCTTCTTCGAATTCAGCAGTTTGAACCATTTTGCTGGCTAAGTTGTTGCAAGTGTCTTGTGAATACAAATCCCATTGTGCGCTTAAATTGAATGTCGTGCTTGGAGAAGTCACAGTCGATTTTCTTCTTAATGTAACATCTATTGCAAAATTAGCTGTTCCACCATTGAAAGTTCCAATGATATCAATTAAAACACCGTTTTTGAATAAACCTACAGCATCATTTCCGTTGAAAGTCAGTTCGGTTGCAGTGGTCGAAATATTGGCAGCACTTGTAGAAAAACAACTTGATGACATAGAACTGTTTACAATTACAAATTTGCTTCCAGTTGTTAAAGTTCCGCTCAATGCTAAACCTGTACTCCAAGAACCTGCGCCATTTGTCTGTTTTTTGATTGTATAGGCAGATAAATTAACAGAAGCTCCAGTATTGTTTGCAATTTCTAAAGCTTTGTTATTTCCAGAACCTTCAATGTATTCAGAGAAAAGCAGATCGGTTGCAGTTCCGGTTCCGTTGCTATTGGTTGTAACTGAAATCGTATTGCTTGAAGCCGAAGTATTTCCAGCTGCATCTTTTGCTTTTACATAAATGGAATAAGCAGTGGAAGCGGTCAAACCTGTAATTGTGGCGTTTGTACCAGAAACTGTTGTTTTTAAAACACTATTTGCATAAACATCATAACCTGTAACGGCTACATTATCTGTTGAAGCTGTCCATGAAAGCGTAATTGAAGTGGAAGTTTTTGATGTTGAAGCTAAACTCGTTGGTGCAGTCGGTGCCTGAGTATCTCCAGAAGGTGTTCCGCCCCAAATTTGATTTACATATTCGGGATGATCGATAAAGGGATTTCGATTGTTTTGACGAGTATAAATGGCATTATTTCTAGCGATTTCTCTTGCACTCACAGGATCTTGTGTATGCCAAGCTAAAAGCAGATTTAAGAAAGCGGTTGTAAAAACTTGATTGCTAGTGCCATTAAACATAGCATAAGAATAACCCGTAATCGTGTTTTCGTATCGCGTTGCAAAATAGAAATACATTCGAGCAATATCGCCTTTAAAGTCATTGATTGGTTCGAAAACGGTTCCTGAATAACCCGAAACTGCACTTGATCCTAATTTGCTTCCGTTTTGAGAAGTATAGGTTGCGGAACTTACATTTCCGTGCGGATAATTGGAACGTATTCCGTTTACTTTTCCATCAGTTGGAGTTATAAAATGTGCATCGGAAACCATTGGCGACTGTTCATTAAAAACAGATTGCGGAATAATATGTTCTCTATTGTAGCAATCTCCTTCTACAGAATAATTCCCGCATCTTTGAGTGGTTCCCGTTGTGTAAGTGTAAGGATCTGTTCCTGATGGATTTTCAGAATACATGTCTAATATGGTTCCGTCGTTTTCATAGAAATTATCAACGTCAGAAGTTTGGTAAGTGGTGTACAATCCAGCATAACCGTTATCTGTATGGCCTTTTATAATATTATACAATTGAGTTTTTAAAGTGTAGCCCGTTCCCGTTGCAGTGCTGTAATATCCTGACGGAATTTGAGCAAAACCAATTGCAGTAAACATCAATAACAGTAAAAAGTAGTTTTTCTTCATAATTAATAGTTTTAAGATTTGGTTGAGAAAACTATTTTAAAAACTTGATTTTTAAGTTTTTAAAAATGTATTATAACAAATCTACTACTTTTATGAATGCGTTGCGTTAAGTGATGTTTAATTTTGGATATATTTTCTTACGAGTTTTTTTTACCACGAAGGCACTAAGACGCAAAGTTTTTTTTAGAATTTCTTTGTCAAGTTTTCTCGCAAAGTCGCAAAGTCGCAAAGTTTAATTTTAAGCAAAACAAAATCTTTGCGACTTCGCGACTTTGCGAGATTAAAAACTTTGTGTCTTAGCGCCTTCGTGGCAAAACCATTATTTAGGGAAATCCTGACTCTGATAAGCACCCAAATCTGGTGGAGAAGTTCTTGTAATTCCTAAAATATCTGTTGGAATTATATAGGCCTGATTCCCTTTCGCGAAAGCGGAAGATGTTTTATCAATATTAAACTTATTCTGAGAAACATTATAAAACTTCGGATTCTCATTCAGAATAATATTGTTATAATGTTCAGTATCGGTTTTGAACTGATAATCTGGGTTTGTTGTCGAACTGCTAAATTTTAAAAGGCAATTGTTTAATTGGTAAACAAATGGCGTGTTAGTATTTTTGCTCAAATTAAATTCGTTAATATTTGAGCCGTAAATAATGCAATTGTTAAAAGTCGCTTGTGTCAACGGATTGGTTTCTGGTGTTGCTCCAGCCAAAGAATTGCTTAAGCTCACAGAAAATTGTGATGCTGTAGGCCAATTATTGTTGAAAGTGCAATGCGTGAATTTATAATTTCCGCCATAAACGCAAGACAAGCTTGATAGTCCAGCATAATTAATCACTAGATTTTCTCCAATAATTTGCGCGTTTTGAGCCAAAATTCCGTATTCAGCACAATTGTAAATCTGCGAGTTTTTAATTTCTATTGTGTTTGAAGGACTTCTAAAATCTAAACCAATAACAGCATTTTTTAAAGTCAAATGATTAATCGAATGATCGGCGTTCCCTTTTTCAAAAATAACCGATTTCCATTGTCCTGGAATGTCAGAATAAAGTGATTCTAAACGATCACCTTCAAAAATAACTTCGTTTTCTAATTTATCACTTGTTGAAGCTGTTCCGTTTATTTCCAGAGAAGCATTTTTGCTAACATACAAACCAGAATTAGCGTGAAAATGAACTCTTGTGCCGGCTTCAAAAATCACGGTTTTATCTTCTGGAACTCCAGCATAACCATAAATAACGTACGGTTTGTCATTTGTAAAAAGAAGCTCATTTCCGTTTGTAGGATCATTTTCATTTAAATAAAATCCGTCAACATCTTTTCCGTCAATTTTGATTTTTTCTTTGGTTCCGTCAGGATTTTGATTTGGATATAAAAAAACAGCGTCTTGAATTAAAGTAACCAGCGCCACTTCTTGCAGATTGGCTCCGCTGTCAAATTGAATTTCGTCTGTATATAAAAAATCATCAGGATTTGCGTCTGTGATATCTGCCGTTGTCTCTATAAAAATGTACAAACTGTCTTTTGCTAAAAGCGTAACATTTTGAAAAATTTTCCCGTTGTTGCCGGCCATTCCGTCAACGGTCATTCTGTATTTAGAATTTAAACCTTTTTTAAGCTGGATAACCGGAATTGAAATGTCATTTTTGCTTCTGTTATACACTTTCAATTGATAGGTACTTGAACCAATGTTTTTAAAAACAGTGTCTAAATAAACAGTGTCTTTTGAGAACTTTAAATCTCCTGTGCTGGCAACGGTATCAAAATCAGTTCGGCAAGAGCTGAAAGTTATAATTATTCCGAAAATGAAGAGTGCAAAGTATTGACGCATTTAATTTCTTTTTTAGCCACGAATTCACGAATTTTTATTTGAAATAATTCGTGAATTCGTGGCGAATAAATTGTAGATAAAAAAACTTTTCAATCTGTGTATCCCGATAGCTATCGGGAATGGCAAAAAGCCAAAGATTGATTTGGATTGTTTTTGTAAAAATAGCAAAAAACTGACAAGTTCATAATTGATTTTTAATTTTAGAATCCGATTTTTCGATTTGTGTCTTATCTTTCTTTAATTTTACGTTTTTAAAGTTTATTTTAATGAATTATACAAAAGAGCAGATTTTAGCGCGCTGTAATGAGTTTTCTAAAAACACATTAATGGAAACGCTGAAAATTGAATATATCGACGCCGGAGAAGATTTTTTAACTGCAAAAATGCCCGTAAATCCAAGCGTTCACCAACCAATGGGATTATTGCACGGCGGCGCTTCTGTAGCTTTAGCGGAAAGTGTTGGAAGTGCGGCTTCTTTCTTTTTTATCAATCCGAAAGAGCAGGAGGTAAGAGGTATTGAAATCTCGGCAAATCATCTAAAAAGTATTCGCGAAGGTTATGTTTTTGGTACTGCCAGAATTATCCACAAAGGAAGAAGCCTTCATCTTTGGGAAATTAAGATTACCGATGAAGAAGGTAATTTGGTTTCGCTTTGCAAATTGACGAATATGGTTTTGGATAGAAAGAAAAGTGAATAGATTATGAATGCATTTTTCTTAAAAATTAAAAATCATAAAGAACAAAATTTACCCTTTGTGCTTTATTCAAAACCCAATTCAGAAAACTACATTGGGATTTTACAGCAAAATAATAATTTAAATACGGTTTCTGATTACAGCGAAAAAGGATTTGTTTTTGCTTCTTTTGATGAAAAACAATTGATCCTAATTCCAGAAAATGAATCGGAAGTTATTACTGCTAATAAAGAAGAAACCTCATTTGCTCCAATAGAAATTGATGATTTGAGTTTTGATTCTGAAGCTAAATTTCAATATGAATATTTAGTAGCTCAGGGAATTCAGGCCATCAAAAATGAAGAATTCAAAAAAGTAGTTTTATCAAGAAGTGAAGAAGTGCCTTTGGCTGAATTTGATTGTATTGAAACTTTTCAGCACTTGGTTCAGTTATATCCAGCCACTTTTTGTTATTGCTTCTTTCACCCAAAAATAGGGCTTTGGATGGGAGCCACACCAGAAAAACTGCTAAAAGCAAACGGAAATGTTTTTGAAACCATGGCTTTGGCGGGAACACAGAATGATAATCTGCAAACGGAAATTGTTTGGCAGCAGAAAGAAAAAGACGAACAGCAATTTGTGACTGATTTTATTGTAAAACGCCTTCGAGAATTTACGGCTTCGGTTGTAGTTTCTGAACCTTATAGTTTGAAAGCAGGATCGATTTGGCATATTAAAACGGATATTTCGGGTGTTTTAAAAGATAATTCAACTTTAGAAGAAGTTATTGATACTTTGCATCCTACGCCAGCCGTTTGCGGACTTCCTAAAAAGAAATCGAAAGCATTTATTTTGGAAAACGAAAATTACGATAGAACTTTCTATACGGGTTTCTTAGGCGAATTAAACAGCACATTTGCAGGAAATAATGCAAGTTCTGATTTATTTGTAAATTTACGATGCATGCAGATTCAGGAAGAAAAAGCAATTCTGTATATGGGTTGCGGCATCACAAAAGAAAGCGTTCCGGAAAAAGAATGGGAAGAAAGCGTCAACAAATCAATGACCATGAAAAGAGTACTGAAAAAAGAAAAAAGAGAATAGAATAAAGAAAATAGACAAAAGATCAATTTTGATTTTCAGAATTGTAATTGAAATTGAATTTTGACACTGATATTGAAAATTATGAAACTAGACATATTAGCCTTTGGCGCGCATCCAGACGATGTAGAATTGGGTTGTGCCGGAACCATTTTAAAAGAAGTATCACTTGGTAAAAAAGTAGGTATTGTAGATTTAACTCGTGGTGAGTTGGGAACTCGTGGAACTGCGGAAACTAGAGATCAGGAAGCAAAAGATGCAGCGGAAATTTTAGGAGTCGTTGTACGTGAAAATTTACGCATGCGTGATGGATTTTTTGTAAATGACGAAAAGCATCAATTAGAAGTCATTAAGATGATTCGTAAATATAAACCTGAGATTGTTTTATGCAATGCAATTGACGATCGCCACATTGATCACGGAAGAGGAAGCAAACTCGTTTCAGATTCTTGTTTTCTTTCGGGTTTAATGAAAATCGAAACTTCATTAGATGGAAAGGCACAAGAAGCTTGGAGGCCAAAAGTAGTGTATCATTATATTCAATGGAAAAACATTACGCCAGACTTCGTTGTGGATATTACAGGTTTTGAAGAAAAGAAAGTGGAAGCGATTATGGCTTACAAAACTCAATTTTATGATCCTAATTCCAATGAACCTGCAACGCCAATTACCAGTAAAAACTTTTTTGAAAGCCTAAATTATCGTGCGAAAGACCTAGGAAGACTAGTCGGGAAAGATTTTGCAGAAGGTTTTACAGTTGAAAGATGTTTGGCTGTCAATAGCTTAGAAAATTTGATTTAATTTTTATAAAAATTTTTCATTTTTTTCTTTGTAGAACTCAACCTTTGTTCTATATTTGCACTCGCTAAGCAGAAAAATGGTGGTTGTAGCTCAGCTGGTTAGAGTAGCGGTTTGTGGTGCCGCGGGTCGCCGGTTCGAACCCGGTCAGCCACCCAGATTTAAAGCCTTGAAGAAATTCAAGGCTTTTTTTGTTTTCTGACGAAAACTAAAAAAGTAAAATTCCAATTTTTGAAATTCCAAATTCCAACTCACTACAGTTTGAAATTTGGAATTTTTTATTTTGTATATAATCTCAAAGAGTTTGGAGTTTGGGTTTTAGAATATTGAAAATTAAAAAAGCCCAACTTGCAAGTTGGGCTTTTCTTGTGGTTATTATATTTGGTTTATGTATTATCGAATTTCTTCAAATGTAGTGCCTTGTGTAATGTCACCTGTTTTATAACCTTTTTTAAACCAATACATTCTTTGTTCTGAAGTTCCGTGTGTAAAAGAATCGGGAACAATGTGTCCTTGCATTTTGCTTTGAATGGCATCGTCTCCGACAGCATTTGCTGCACTTAGAGCTTCCTCGATGTCGCCAGCATCTAAATTTTCCTGATTATAATGCGCCCAAACGCCAGCATAGAAGTCAGCTTGCAATTCTAACGCTACAGATAATTTATTAGCTTCCGCTTCGCTTTTTCCCTGCTGTTCTTGACGCATTTTTGCAGATGTTCCTAACAGAGTTTGTATGTGGTGGCCAATTTCATGTGCAATAACATATGCAATGGCAAAATCGCCGCCTTTTGCGCCGAATTTACTTTTTAGCTCCTCAAAGAAACCTAAATCCATATAGACTTTTCTATCTCCTGGACAATAAAAAGGACCAGAAGCTGATGATGCGCCTCCACAGGCAGTTTGTACGCCACCTTTAAAAAGCACCAGCTTAGGTTTTTCGTATGTCATGCCATTTTCGGCGAAAATTTTACTCCAGATATCTTCATTATCTGCTAAAACAACTCTTACAAAGTTTCCCATTTCCTCATCCTCCTTGCTTAAAGGAGCTGCAGCTTCTGTCTGCTGACCTTGACCGCCTTGCATTTGTTCTAAAATAGGCGCTATCTGCTGACCTGTTTCACCTCCAAAAAGATTAAGCAGTAAAACGATGATTCCGATAACTCCACCGCCAATTATTGCTTTGCCTCCGCCGGAAATTGATCTTCTGTCTTCGACATTATCACTTTGTCTTCTGCCTTGCCATTTCATATTGAATTGTTTTTTTATTTTTTGTTTGAAACGTTGTACGAATTTATAGATTTTTTATGATAAATTTTAGAGTAAAGACATTTATGTTTAGTTTTCGGACGTAGTCTTCACTCTCAGCAAATAGTGTGTGACTGAAAACTGCAACTGAGACTGAAAACTAAAAATTACCTAGCCATTTAATTAAAGCTTCTTCAACACTTCCTTTCATAATTGGTTTAGAAATGTAATCGTCCATTCCGGCAGAAATACATTTGTTGCGTTCTTCTTTTTCTGCACCTGCGGTAACAGCAATTATTGGAACATCTCGTCCTTTTTTAGTATTTCTGATTGCCTTGGCAGTTTCATATCCATTCATAATCGGCATCTGAATATCCATAAAAATTATGGTTGGATTAATTTGTTCAAATTGCTGAATGGCTTCATAACCGTTTTCACATTCGAAAATAAAAGCGTTGTTGTAAAGATTTTTTATAATGGTCTTAAGAAGAAGCATATTTACTTTGTTGTCTTCAACAATTAGAAAAGTAATATTGCTGCCGTTTGTTTCAATTTCGTCAGAATCAAGATTGATATTTAAACTTTTAAGTTCTGCATTGTATTTGTCATTAATGCTTTGGTTACTCGTTTTTAAATTCAGATCAAAGAAAAAAGTGCTTCCTTCATCAATTTTGCTTTCTAGCTGTAAACGGCTTTCCATTAAAGCTAACAATTGATTGGATATGGTTAAACCAAGTCCAGTTCCTCCAAATTTTCTAGTCGTAGAGCTGTCTTCCTGAGAAAAGGCTTTGAAAATCTTCTGTTGATTTTTTTCCAAAATGCCAATGCCTGTATCAATTACAGCAAAGCGAATCACGCAGTTGTTGTTGTGTTTTTTTTCTAAAACGGAAACATTTAATTTGATGGAACCTTCAATTGTAAATTTAACCGCATTAGAAAGCAGATTAATCAAAATCTGTTTCAGGCGGACAATATCGGTCCAGATATATTTTGGAACTTCAGGATCAATATTCAATTCAAGTTCGAGATTCTTCTTATTGGATTCGTAGACAATTAAATCAAAGACTTGCCCTAAGATTTTTTTGAGATCATATAAATCAATAAAGAGCTCTAATTTTCCAGCTTCAATTTTTGAGAAATCTAAAATATCATTAATAATTTCAAGAAGAGAATGAGCCGATTGGTTAATTGTCGTCATATATTTTTCTTGAATTTCCTCTAAATCTGTTTTCATTAATAGATGTGTAAAACCAATAATTCCGTTTAGAGGAGTTCTAATTTCATGCGACATATTGGCTAAAAAGTCAGATTTTGATTTGTTTGCTGCTTCGGCCAATTGTTTGGCTTTTATAGCGTCTTCGATTTCTTTTTTGCTTGTAATATCAAAATAGATTCCGCCAACAAATTCAATTTCATCATCTCGCTTAATTACGTCTCCAAATTCTTCTATCCAAATATACTCGCCGCTCTTGCGCTTAATGCGGTATACATTATGCAAAGGCATTCCGTTTTGGAGATTATCGATTTGATTGTTAATTACTTCTTCTTTGTCTTCAGGATGAATTAACGATAGAAAAGACAAATTATTTTCAATAAATTCGGATTTTGAATATCCAGTAAGGTTCGAAACCTCGTCGTTTAAGAATATTTTGGTTGAGAAAGCATCAAATTTCGATAAATAAACCGTTCCAGGAATGTTGTTGGCAATTAATTTGAATTTTTCTTCACTTTCGATAATTTTAGTTTCATTTCGGTTTCTTTCTAATGCAGACGAAATATTATTGGCCAAAACCTGAAAGATATTAATTTCGTCTTCAGACCATTTTCTTTCCGTCGTACAATCATCAAAACCAATGAAACCAGTAAAAATATCATTTATGTAAATCGGTAAAATTAAAATTGACTGAATTTCGTTATCGATCAGAAGCTTTTTGAAAAAACCGTCATTAAGATTTCGAGTTAGCGTATTTAGGATTTTTCTCTGCGATGCCGCATCATAAATCTCTCGCAGATTTTCTTCGGTCATGGAGCGCAATGGTGTAATCTGATGTGTAACCCCTTCGCGAGACCATTTGTATTTTTGGCTTACAGTATTGTAAATGGCATCTTTTTCGTAGTAATACATATGATCTACTTTGGCTGCTTTTCCAATAATGTTGTAGGTTTCCTCAAACATCTGATGTGTGGTTTTGCTTAGCAGGAATTTTTCGGTACATAAAGAAAGTGCAGACAAAAGCTGGCTTTTAAGCTGTAATTTTCTTTCTGCTTCCAATCGCATTTGTGAAGAAATGGCAAGCGAAATTACATCTGAGATAGTTCTTGCATAATTAATGTCTTCATTATCCCATTCGCGTTTTTGTTCGGTGCTTTCAAAGCAGACCACACCTGCCAATTGTCCCGTTAGGAAAATAGGAACATCCAACATCGATTTTATGTTGTTTTTTGTAAAGTAAAGTTTTTGAAATTCAGATGTTTCTAATTTGTTGAATACATCTGGAGCATTTATAATCGCTTTGTTGTTCAGTGTTTCAAAATAAATAGGATAGGACTCTTTCTTTAAAATGCTTTTATCGTTTAAGCTTTGATTGTCAAGGCTAAAAAGATTTTTACAGGTAATGAGATCGTTGTCATATTTCCAAAAACTTACACGATTGACGTCGCTAATTGTGGCTGCTTCTTTTAGTATTAAATCAATAATGGTGTTTAATTCATTGTATTTGCTAAAGTCCGTAGTCGATAATTTTTTGGTCGAATTATTGTAAGCTTCAATTTTTTTAAGACGCTTTTTTTTCTCATTTTCGATATTCTTTTTTTCAGTAATATCTCTTGCAATGCCAGAAAAGCCAGTCGTTAATCCTAAATCATTTTTACGTACAATGATCTTTTGCGAAATCCATACTTCTTCGCCATTTTTCTTCAGAACTGGAATTTCGATAATGGGATAATTATTTTCATTCAGCACTAAATTTTCATAAAAATCTACAGCACTGGTAATATAATGTTCGTGAATAAAATTGGAATAATGTTTTTTAATGATTTCATTTTCAGTGTAACCAAGAATCGAAAAACCAAATTCATTCATAAAAGTAAAATATCCTTCCGCATCAATTTCAAAAATAATATCGGTTGCGGTCTGAATTAGATTTTTGTACTGGTCTTGAACGATAATCTGCTCTGTAACATCTTGCCCAATACTAATTATTAAATCTTCTGAGAACTTTTTATCTTTCCATTGGATGTATTTGTATTCGCCAATTTTTGTTTTTAATTTTCTGATGTACAGCTTGTTTTCGTGGTTTTTAATGGGGTCTAATTTTTCTTCTGAATCTTGGGTTAGCTCCCAGAATTTTAATCCCATCACTTCATCAGGCAGATATCCTAAAATGGGAGTAATGGTTTCACTGCAAAAAAGAATTTCGCTTTTTTGATTTGAGGCTATGGTAAGCGAATTGCCTTTGTGAACTATTTCATTTGCAAACCTAAAATTGTCACGATTGTTTAATAAGACAGCATATTTAACTTGATTTATAATGAAAATTAGGATGCAGAAATTAAGCAATAAAATAGAAGACTTTATTGGGATAAGATGAAATAATAAAGTAGCAATTAAAAAGGTAAATGTTAAACCAACAAAAGACCAATAAATTTTTATGGGTTTAAGAATGTTGTACGAAAAGAAAAATGAAATCAGGAAAACAATTATAGGTACTACGTCATTTCGTAAGGTGACAATATTATAGGCGACATAACTGATATAAATAAAAAAACAGGAAATAAAAATCTGCTGGATTTTATCTCTCACCCATTTGATTTTGTTTGTTATCACGTAAATAATCAGAACAAAAATACCAATCAGGACATTTACCACTAAAAGGCTTTTGGGTCTGATTTTGAAAATTTCATTGATGATTTCGATAACAATTACCGCAATACCGAAAAATAGAATATAAAGTTGGTATTCTTTGCTTACGGTTTCCTGCTCTTTCTTTTTTTCAATGAAATACCCAATTTTAGCTTTAATTTTAAAAAACTGGTAAACTAAGAGCGAAAGAAAGGCAATAAGCGATAATCCTAAAACAACAAGTTTATGATTGTTGTAATAAATGATATCAGAATTAAACACATACCATCCGGTCATAATTGACTCAAAGGCACTTCCGCTGGCAGAAATTCCTGAGATAACCGAATTGAAAAAACTACAGTTTGCGGCCATAGAATTTGGGTATGTTGGTTAAGTAAATAGCGTTTTGAAAATTCTTAAAAAGAAGTGGTTAGGTTCTCTATTATTAAGAATTTTCTATTTTAATCTACATTGTATTTTCCGATTGAATCAATTGAATCTTCTTCTTCAGAATGTGTTCCAAAAATGGCAAAATATGTAGCATATTGCATTGAACTGTTAAAAACCGCAGTAAATATTACTCCTACACAGCATGCAACAAGTCCTACCAAAGCACCTAAAAAACCTATGATAAAAAATGCGAATATGTTTAGTGGATTTTTAGTAACTATGATAATGCTTGCTTTCAAGGATTCTATTGCTGTCAAATTCCCAAAAATAATTAGAGGGGTTGACAAATAAACAAAATAAGATATAATGTAGGGAATTGCAAATGCAATAAGTTCTCCAAATGGAATATTTAAACTTCTAATTAAATTTGAAAGCAAGTTTCCTGTAATAGCCGTGATAATAGCTGCGACGAAAATCTGTGCAAAATATTTTCCTTTGTAATAGTAGAACATCGTAGAGACATTAAATTCAATGTCTTTATCTGCAGAATCTGCCATTTTTAAAAATCCTGCACCAAAAGGAGCTATTAATGCTGCTAACAAAGAAAATCCAATAGTTTGAACTAAAAGCTCAACACCTGTGAAATTTTGATTTGTGAATTCCTTTAGATAATCTTGCTTTAGGCTCTCGATTCCAAAATAGGCGATCAATATTCCCATATATGCCATCACAATGATAATGGCTAAGACCAAAATGATAAGTCCCGAATAAAGAGCTATTTTTTTATAGTTTTCGAAAGCGTGATTGAAAACGGAAGAAAAATCAAGGGAAAAGCCATTTTTTTTAATGTCCTCAATTTGGTCAAGTGTAGATTTCATTTATATTTATAATTGTTTTATAGACTTATAACATTTTTAAAGGTATCTTGACGTAAATATAATATTTTTAATCAATACCATATAAAAATCTACAAAACATTCCGAAATGTTTTTAACTGATTTATAGCCAGTCTAAAATTCGTTTTATCGAAGCCAATTTATCTTTGTAAGGCGCATAGCGCATGGGCAAATCAAGCCAATTTCCTTTTTTCACAATTGCTTTATGATGAGAGAATGTATCGAAACTTCGTTTACCGTGATAAGCGCCAATTCCGCTATGACCGACACCGCCAAAAGGCAGTCTATTATTAGAAAAATGAACAACAGTATCGTTGATACAACCGCCTCCAAAGGAGTATTTTGAAATTAATTTCTTTGTAAATGAATTATTTTCGCTAAAAATATAAAATGAAAGAGGTTTCTCATAGCGGCTGACAACCTTTTCGATGTCATTTTCATTTTCATAAACCAGAATAGGCAGAATTGGGCCAAAGATTTCTTCTTTCATAACTGGACTGTCCAAATCTGGCTCTTCAAGAAGTGTTGGCGCAATATAAAGTTTGTTGGCATCACTTTCTCCGCCAAATAAAATATGTTCGTCTTGAATCATATTGGTGAGTCGGTACCAGTTTTTTGTATTTATAATTCGCGCAAAATCAGGAGATTTGTCAATTTTCTTGCCGTAAGCTTTAATGATTTCTTCAATTAAGTAAGAAATGAAATTAACCTTCATATTTTTCTGAATCAAAATATAATCGGGTGCAATGCAAGTCTGACCGGCATTAATGAATTTTCCCCAAACAATTCGTTTTGCGGCAAGTTTTAAGTTGGCAGTTTCATCAACAATACATGGGTTCTTCCCGCCTAATTCCAAAGTAACCGGAGTTAAATTTTCTGCTGCCGCTTTTGCAACAATTTTACCTACAGCAACGCTTCCAGTAAAGAAGATATAATCCCAACGCTGTGCAAGCAATTTATTAGAAACTTCGATTCCGCCTTCATAAACTTCGACGTGATTAACATGAAATGTTTTTTCTATAATTTTGGCAATTATAGCTGAGGTGTGTGGTGTAAGTTCCGATGGTTTTAAAACCACTCTGTTTCCTGCAGCAACTGCAGCAACCAATGGACATAAAGCAAGCTGAAAAGGATAATTCCAAGGCGCTATAATCAATACATCTCCATAAGGTTCTTTATAAAGATAATCGCTAGAAGGAAAATTTAAAAGTGAAGGAAAAACGCGTTCAGGTTTGGCCCATTTATTAATGTTTTTTATAACATCTTTGAGTTCTGAAATGACATAATTGGTTTCGGTCAAAACAGCCTCGAACTCAGGTTTTTTAAAGTCATCGTATAAAGCTTTTACGATTAAATCTTCGCTTTTTTGAATATTATACAATAACTTTTTTAGAGTTTCCTTTCGATATCCGATGTTATTTTTATAATCCATTTTCCGATTAACTTGAATTTTCCCTATGCAAGTTAATTGATAAAATTTAAAAATTTAACAATTAAATCATAAAAATCATACAGCATTCCAAATTGGGTCGTCTGGTGTCGGCGCAATAATCGTTATGTTTTCTTTAGAAACAGGATGTACAAAAGTTAGTTTTCTGGCATGCAGATGAATTCCGCCATCTGGATTGCTTCGGTCTGCGCCATATTTTAAATCTCCTTTTATGGGCGATCCAATGGCACTCAATTGAGCACGAATCTGATGATGACGTCCTGTATGCAAATTGATTTCGAGCGCCGTATAATTTTGAAGTTCTTTGATAATCGTATAATCTAAACTGGCTAATTTGCTATCAGGCACCTCTTTTGAATGTGCTTTTGAAGTATTGTTTTTTTCGTTTCGTTTTAAATAATGAACCAATTTTGCTGATGCTTCACGTGGTTTGTTCTTTACAACTGCCCAATAGGTTTTTTTAGTTTCACGATTGCTGAACAACTCATTCATTCGCGATAAAGCTTTACTAGTTCTCGCAAAAACCACAATTCCAGTTGTAGGTCGATCCAAACGATGAATCACACCTAAGAAAACATCACCAGGTTTGTTGTATTTTTCTTTGATATATTCTCTCACAACATCAGACAAAGGTTTATCGCCTGTTTTATCGCCTTGAACAATATCGCCCACACGCTTATTAACCACAATGATGTGATTGTCTTCGTGAAGTATCTGCAGGTTTTCTTTGGTGGAAACAATTTTCATATTAGACTTGCTTAGATTTTTAGACATACTTAGACTTCTTAGATTTTGACTGATTCTTTTGATTTTATAATAACGTCGCTCTAAATCGGGATGTCATTTTAGTGATTTCTTCCAGTAAGTTAATTAGTTCAGTTGTACTTTCTTCATTTATAAATCCTAAATCAGATGAAATTAAAAGTTGTGTTTCAACTTCATAGGCTGATCCGATAGCAATTTCTAAAAATCTAGCAAAATCCTTATTTGAATTTCTTGAAGAGCCCTCTGCAATATTTGAAGGGATTGATACAGAAGCTCTTCTTAATTGATTTATTATTCCAAATTTTTCTTCACTAGGAAATGTGGCTGTTACAGAATAAATTTTAGAACAAAATGATCTGCTTTTCTTCCAGATCAAAAGCTCTTTAAATTGATGCATGGCTTAAATTATTGATAGTTTTGGCAGAAGCTCAAGATTTCAAAAAATTAGACTTCTTAGAATTTTACGCAATTAAATGAATTTAAGTGCAATATCTAAGAAGTCTAAGTATGTCTAAAAATCTAAGCCAGTCTGATTTTAATATTGTTCACTAGCATTAGGAAAATCACTAGACTTAACATCAGCGGCATATTGGCTGATTGCTTTTGTCATTTCTTCGTAAAGATTTAAGTAACGGCGCAAGAAACGTGGACTGAATTCGTTGTTCATTCCTAACATATCATGGATTACTAAAACCTGACCGTCAACGCCACCTCCAGCACCAATTCCGATAACAGGAATAGAAATACTGTCTGCTACTTTTTTAGCAAGAGCTGCTGGGATTTTTTCCAGAACGACAGCAAAACATCCTACTTTTTCAAGCATTTGAGCATCTTCAATTAATTTCTCAGCTTCTTCTTCTTCTTTAGCGCGAACAGTATAAGTCCCGAATTTATAGATAGATTGAGGAGTTAGTCCCAAATGTCCCATTACTGGAATTCCGGCATTTAATATTTTTTTGATAGACTCTTTAATTTCTTTTCCGCCTTCCAATTTCACAGCATGCGCACCACTTTCCTTCATGATTCTGATAGAAGAACGTAAAGCTTCTTTTGAATCTGATTGATAACTTCCGAAAGGCAAGTCAACTACGACCAAACCTCTTTCTACAGCGCGAACTACAGAAGAAGCATGATAAATCATCTGATCTAAAGTAATAGGCAGAGTAGTTTCATGACCAGCCATTACGTTTGATGCCGAATCACCAACTAAAATTACATCGACACCAGCGGTATCAACAATTTTAGCCATTGTATAATCATACGCAGTCAGCATAGAGATTTTTTCTCCATTGCTTTTCATTTCAATTAATGACTTTGTTGTGATTCTTTTATAATCTTTTTTTGCTACAGACATTTTATTGTTTTTTTGATAATGTAAAAGTATTGAATAATTGTAAAAGGGGAATCAGCAATAATAGAATATTTCGACAGAAAATAGTTTTCCGTCTTTAAATTCTAATCGGAATTGGCTGTCTTCCATGATGATACTGTAAATGTGGGGCGATTTTAGAGAAGCTTCAATATAAGTTCCATATTTTTCAATGAAAGCTTTTTCAGACAGTGTATGATCTAAAATAGCGTTTTGATTTATAATAAATTTGTTGTTTTCGTTGATGAAAACTTTAACGATTTCTCCCTGCTTTTGTTTTTCATCAACAGAAATTTCCAAATCTGGATAGTAGTAAAATAAATCACTCAAATAAATGCCGCATTCGTCTGAAATACGAGTTTTTTTGGGTGGATTTCCCATCGTTTTAATTAAATCTGCCAGCGAAATGTTAACCGATTTCGTTTTAAAACCTTTTAAAGAATAATGGGATTTTTGAGTAAAGGCAATAATCTGTTCTGATAATTTATGATTGGCCAGACCTTTGGCTAATGCCATATTCAATTCTGTTTCTGCTAATAATTTTGGGTCGTTGATTTGCTTCACGACTTCATAATATCTTTGATATGCTGGTGTAAGTTTAGCATATTCGCTGCTCCAAGCCAATTCTACAATTCTTTCGCTAACCGTTTTTCGTTCGTTAAGAGCGTTTAAGTCCAGTTTATCGAAATCTTTCAATAAAGCATCAAAGTTTGGTCTAGGGCCAAGAAATTTTCTCAGTGTATATTTAGAATATTCTTCGTTAAAACTTCCGCTGATATTTACCCATTCATCAGGATTTACAGGAAGATAGTTTACTGCAACAGGATCTCCTGTAAATAAAATTTCTCTGATTTTTGAACTTTTATCGGGCAAAGCTCTTGCTTTCAGTCCAGCTGCAAGAACAAAAAGATGATTGCCACCGTAATAAGCATCGCCACCTTCCAAAATAGGATTTTTGGGATCTTTAATTTTTACATCTTTTGCGTTAAGGCTGTTTGCAATAAACTTTTCTTGCACATAACCTTCGTTCAAATTATCAGCTTGTATTTTGTACCAGCCATTTTGATTTTCAGATAATAAGCGAACTTCTGCTCCATATTTAAAATACCCTAAAAAATCGGCAGATGCATTCGGAGAAATAAATAATCTTGTATCAGAATTTAAAAAATAACGTTCTTGAGAATGAAGTAAAATAGAACAGAAAAAGAGTAAGAAGTAAAGTTTTTTCATGAATGTTTCTAGATTTTTTTGCCACAAATTCCACAAATTGGCACAAATTTATAAGAGAATAATTCGTGGCAATTTGTGGAATTAGTGGCAACTTAAATTTTAGCAGTCAGCCATGTTTACGGCAACTGCAAGACCTCCTTCAGAAGTTTCTTTGTATTTTGAATTCATATCTTTTGCCGTTTCCCACATTGTGTTAATCACTTTGTCTAAAGGAACTTTAGCATTTTTTGAATCCGTTTCTAAGGCCAATTCAGCAGCATTTATCGCTTTAATGGCGCCCATTGTATTTCTTTCGATGCAAGGAATCTGAACCAAACCGCCAATAGGATCGCAGGTTAAACCTAAATGATGTTCCATTGCGATTTCGGCTGCCATAAGAACCTGAGCGGGAGTTCCGCCCATCAATTCGCATAAAGCTCCCGCTGCCATTGCAGAAGAAACTCCAATTTCAGCCTGGCATCCGCCCATTGCAGCAGAAATAGTAGATCCTTTTTTGAAGATACTTCCGATTTCGCCAGCAACCATCAAAAATTGTTTGATTTCTTTTTCACCAGCACTATGGTTTTCGATCACCATATAATACATTAAAACGGCAGGAATTACTCCAGAACTTCCATTGGTAGGCGCTGTAACAACACGTCCAAGGGAAGCGTTTACTTCATTCACGGCAAGTGCAAAACAGCTAACCCATTTTAGAATCTGACGAAATTTTACCTCAGTTTTTCTAATTTCTTCCAGCCAACTTTGCGGGTCGGTATAATTAGACAATCCGATTAGGTTTTGGTGCATGTCAAAAGCTCTCCTGCGCACATGAAGTCCGCCAGGAAGAATACCTTCAGAGTGACAGCCAATGTACATGCATTCCAGCATTGTATTCCAAATACGCATTAATTCTGAATGCACTTCGGCTTCTGGACGCATCGAAATTTCATTTTGATATACAATTTCAGAAATTGATTTATTTTCAGTAATCGTATAATTCAACAATTCAGCTGCGTTTTGAATCGGGTAAGGAAACGCACATTTTATAGCTTTTTTTTCTTTCGCATTGGTACGTTCTTCTTTTACAACAAATCCGCCTCCGATAGAATAAAAAGTAGATTCATATTCAGAATCATCAGATTTGTAAGCTGTAAATTTCAAACCATTGGCATGAAACGGAAGAAAATCTTTGTTGAAAACAATGTCTTGAAGAAAAAAGAACGGAATCACTTTTTGGTTGCCCAAATTGATTTCGTTTGTAGTTTCGATTTTTTTAATAATTCCCGCAATATCTTCAACAGGAATATATTCAGGATCTTGTCCGCTCAATCCGAGCATTACAGCAAGATCTGTTGCGTGACCTTTTCCAGTTAAAGAAAGAGAGCCATATAAGTCGACTTTTACTCTTGTAATGTCGTCTAAAATTGCTTCGTCTTTGAGCTCTTCAAGAAAACGTTCGGCAGCGCGCCAAGGACCTAAAGTATGTGAGCTTGAAGGGCCAACGCCAATTTTAAGCATATCAAAAACAGAGATACATTCTTCCATTGTTCAATTTTTGTTAAGACAAAGATAATCGAATAATGCAATGATGATTAATTTTTGATTGTTAATCTTGCGTATTTGTTAAAAAAAATATTAAAATTTAATAATTCGGCAACGAAATAAATTTAAAACCTTAATATGCGCTTTAAGTAAAAAGTTCACTATTTTTAGGTATTTTTGTAAAAGAACGAGTGCTAAAAAATACTCGATTCTTCAATATTAATACTTCATGGATTTTGTTTGAATTCTGAAAATGTCTTTTTACAAATTATAATGCCACAAGAAGATAAAGTTACCATATGATAGAATTTTTCAGACATCTATTACAAGAATTCGAATTACCTTTAAGCAACCCCGTATTGATTTTTTCGTTAATACTTTTTATTATTCTGCTTTCGCCGATTTTGCTTAAAAAGATTAATATTCCGGGAATTATTGGACTAATTATTTCTGGAGTTATTATCGGTCCGCACGGTTTAAATATCTTGGCGAAAAACTCTGCAGTTGATCTTTTTTCAACAATTGGACTTCTGTACATTATGTTCATTGCTGGATTAGAATTGGATATGAATGAGTTTAAAGCCAACCGAAACAAGAGTTTGCTCTTTGGTTTTTTTACCTTCATTTTGCCGCTTTCAATTGGTTTTCCAGTTTGTTTTTATTTACTTCAATACGATTTTAATGCCAGTTTTTTAACTGCGAGCATGTTTGCGACACATACTTTGGTTGCGTATCCGATTGTGAGCAAATTAGGAATTGCCAAAAATCAAGCAGTTGCCATTACTGTGGGAGGAACAATTTTGACCGATACAGCTGTTTTGATTATTTTGGCCGTAATTATGGGAAGTGCTCAAGGAAGCTTAAATCAGGCTTTCTGGATCAAATTGACTATTTCGCTGGCTATTTTTTCTGCCATAATGTTTTTGCTTATTCCAAGAATTGCTAAATGGTTTTTCAAAAAATTAGAGAGTGAAAAACATGCGCATTACATCTTTGTGCTTTCTGTTGTTTTCTTTGCAGCTTTTTTGGCCGAAGTAGCAGGAGTAGAGCCTATCATTGGAGCGTTCGTGGCTGGTTTGGCATTGAATCCTTTAATTCCGCATTCTTCGGCATTAATGAATAGAATTGAGTTTATTGGAAATTCATTATTCATTCCGTTTTTTCTGATTTCAGTAGGAATGTTAGTTGATGTCAGCGTTATTTTAAGCGGACCAACAGCTTTAATCGTAGCTGGAACTTTGAGTGTTGTGGCGATATTTGGAAAATGGATTGCAGCATTTTTTACTCAAATTGTTTTTAAATATACCAGAACCGAAAGACAGCTTATTTTTGGGTTGAGCAGTGCGCACGCGGCAGCAACTTTAGCCGTGATTTTGGTGGGTTATAAAGCTAAAATTTTAGATGAAAATATCTTAAACGGAACCATTATTCTAATCCTGATTACTTGTATTGTGGCTTCGTTTGCAACTGAAAAAGCCGCTAAGAAAATTGCAATCTGCGAAGAAGAGTTTTCTCATGAAGATGCTGGTAGGGATCAAATTTTAGACGAACATATTCTGATTCCGCTGGCGAAAACTTCTGCCGCGGCAAGTTTATTGGATTTTGCTCTTTTGATAAAAGATAAAAAATCATCTAACCCCATTACTTTATTGACGATTGTACCGAATAATAATCAGGCAGAAAAAAATATTTTAAAGTACAGAAAAGCGGCCGATAAATTTGTTATTCAAGGTTCAGCTTCAGAAGTTAAAATCAATACCATTGCCAGAATTGACCACAATCCAGCGAGTGGAATTGCCAGAACTTCAAAAGAAATTATGTCCGATATTGTAATTGTCGGATGGCCGAGAAAAACAGGTTTTATCGATAAAATTTTTGGAGAAAATGTAGATTCAATCATCAATAATGTTGATAAGAGTCTGTTTATCTGTAGATTTCAGAAGAATTTTATCGAAGAAAAAAGATTGGTTTTTATTTGTCCGCCATTTTCTGAAAGAGGTGTCGGGTTTCACTTACTGCTTCAGAAAATATGCCGTTTATCACAGGAATTGAGTATTCCGATTGTGCTTTATGCTGAATATAAAACTCACGAAACCATTCAGCAGATTGCTAATAATTTGAAATTAAATGCCAAATTAGGATTTAAAAATGTTTCTGATTGGGAAGATTTTGAAAGTATTTCAGACGAAATAAAACTAACCGATTTAGTCGTTTTTAATCTTTCTAGAAAAGGTTCTGTTTCATATCAGTCTATTTTTGATAAACTGCCACAGAAATTTGAAAAATATTTCAACGATAACAATGTGATTTTAGTTTATCCGCAAGACGATAGAAAAGAAAGTTCAATGGATGCTTATGAAGATTTTACATCATCGCCTTTAGCAAAAGGAATCGAAGCCATAGAACAGATCGGGCGAGGTATTGGAAGTATTTTGAAGAAAGGATAACTCATTTATAGTTTTATGACAGAAGAATTAGCAGAGATTTTTAGGAAGTATGTTTTTCCAAAACGGGATGAAAATTCTTTAGTAGCAATTGAAGATATTCAGGAGCATTTAAAATTTGATCTTCCAGAAGACTATGTTTATTATGTTGAGAATTACTTGGGAATAGATCAGTTTATTGGAGTTGAGTTTATAAAACTTTGGAGTCTAGAAGAAATTATCGATGCAAATTTAGAATATCATATTTTTGAAAAACTGCCCCAAACACTCGCCATTGGCACAAATGGAAGCGGTGAGTTTATAGGAATTGAATTTGATGATGATAATTCTGTAAAAATCATTCTTTCTCCTTTTATTGATTTGAATTCTAAGTATCACGTCGAAATTGGAAAATCATTTACAGATTTTCTTGTTCGACTAGATAAGGGAATTGAATGGTTTCAAGATTAAAAATAAATGCTATGAATCACAAAATAAAATCAATCAGACCTTTTATTGGAGCTAAAAATTTCGAAATCTCAAGAAGCTTTTACCGCGATTTAGGATTTGAAGAAACGGTTTTAGAATCTAATTTTTCAGTTTTTAAATCTGGAGAAATCGCTTTTTATCTTCAAGATTATTACGATAAAAGTTGGATTGAAAACACTATGATTTTTGTAGAAGTTGATGATGTCGAGCGATATTATGACGAGCTTTTAGCTTTAAATCTTCCCGAGAAATACGAAGGAGCAAAATTAACTCCGATAAAATATCTAGATTGGGGAAGCGAATGTTTTCTGCATGATCCAGCTGGTGTTTTATGGCATTTTGGGAAGTTCAAGTAAATGAATATTTGATCGTACCGCGATTCGAATAATCGAATTTGCAATTCAACTCATTTCAATAATATAAATTCGCGAATTTGTGGCAAAAAAACTATCTCAATCCAAAATCACCCAAAACACGCGTTGTGCTTTTTCGCTGATACCAGTCATTATAAACCAATTCTAAATTTTTGACTTCAAATTCTCCAAAATCATAATCGCGGAATTTTTCTGCAATTTCAATCAGCTTTTTCGGATTTTGAAGTTTTTCTTGAAAACGCATTACTGTAGAATGTGTGGTAGAAATCTCATATCGGCTGTCTATAGATTGCTGTAATCCTGAATTTTTGAAATTCTCTCGAAGCCTGTTTCGTAAATTATTTAAAGTTTCATCACTTGGAAATCCTTGAATCATAATGGCTGATGGAGAAGCGGTTATGCCTTTGTAATGGATTTTGATTTTCTCTACTTCAACAAGACTTCTGCATATTACCTCAATATATTCGTTTGGCGAGATCTGATTCAAACTAAAGTTTTCCGAACAAGAAATAATAGACATTACAGTAATATGGATATCTGAATCTGGATAAAAATACTGTTCTGGTTCAGCTTTTTTTAATTCGTTGATAAAAGTCTGAATGTTGGCTTTAATTTCATCATTTGGACGAATAAGAAGCGTAATCCCAAAACGGGAATCCGATTCGTTTTTAAGTTCAGAATCAATCGAGTATTTTCCTGCCGAAATGATTTCAGAAGATGTTTTATAAAGCTGATTGTAATGTTCGGTTAAATTCATTAGGGTTATTTCTTTTTTGCTTTTTCAAGATTTTCTTTTACCCTAAACTTAACGATTTTGGTAATTAAATCGTAAGGCATTGGATCTTTCAAAGGAAATTGCACAGAACCTTTTCCTGATTTATATTTTGAAAGTTCTGCAGCAAAAGCTTCATGTCCAGAAGGCAGTGCATAAAGCCCGATATGATTTTTAAAAGCTGCAAAATAAACGACAATCCCTTTCTGCTCAAAAGCTGGCATGGAATAACTAATTTTCTCTTTAGCATCAGGAGCCGCTTTCTGAATTGTCATACGAACTTTTTCTAAAACTTCCTGAACATCATTCGGAAATCCACCAATGTATTCGTCTATATTTTCGGGTTTTTTAACTTCCATGATAGTTTTTTTGTTTCAGGTTTCAGGTTTCAAGTTGACTTTCTTTGCAGTTGTATCTTTACCGCAAAGTGCGCTAAGTTTTTTTTTAATACGAAGACTAAACAAAATCTATATTTTAAGTTCGCAAAGCTTTGTTTAGAAAATACCTTGCTAACTTTTCATTTTAAATGACTCTCAAAAAAACTTAGCGTTCTTTGCGTGCTTTGCGGTAAAAAAAGACTTTTGCGGTTAAATTTCATCAAGCAAGCCCTTTCGGAAAGCGATCTAAAACTAGATTCAATCTTAAATTATGTTCTAAATAAGCTTTTGCTCCAGCCAAAACCAAAGTGAAACCCTCAGTTGAGTTGCGAACCTGATCGATTATTTTGTCTGAATCTCCGTGAAAACCAGAATTTGTAATACTCACAAAAGTTTCATTTTCGTTTAGCGGACTAAAAACCCATTCGACCAATGTAATTTCGTCAGGATTTCCCCATTCGATCACAATTTTTTTATTTTCTTGAATGACAACTGTCGTAACAGAAAGAGAGAAACCATACATTTCCCAAGTCCATTCGGTTTTTTGGTTTTCTTCTAATTTTCCTGATCCTTTTGTAAACCAAAATTTACTCGTAATCTGCGGATCAATAAAAGCCTGAAAAACTTCTGAAACAGGTTTTCTAATGAGCATTTCGGCCTTTGCATATTTGTTGTTTTCTGTTTTCATGGTTGATGAGTAAGATGTGTAAGTTAAAAATGAGTTTTTTGGGACTTCTAAATTAAGAAAGAAATTCCGAAAAAGGGAATAAAAAAAATCCATACAAGTTTTTTCCTTGTATGAATTTTATGGTTTTGAATTTAAAATATTATTCTCGTATTGTAGTTTTATCGTGTAAAGCAATTTCTGCAATTTCGTCTTTTCGTTTAAAGCTGACACCAGTGTGCTGCTGCATATATCTAATAAGTTCATACGTAGCATTTACCATTTGAGGCGTACCGCCAATACGGTCATGAAAACTAATAGACATTTGACGGCGCTGAGTTTCGCTTTCAGCATATAATTGGTCAAACTCCATTTTAACCTGTTGTAAGAACTGGTCAGCGGAAAAGTTTTTCCCTTCTATTAAAACAATATCATTGCATCGAAGCGTATATGGAACAACGGCAAAATCCTTGTTTTTTACCTGAATAATGAAGGGCTCATCTCTACTGAGGTCATCAATATGGTATTTAAAACCAAGTTCCTGTAAAATATCGAGTGTGTTTTGTCCTCTACGAAGCCAATTAGCATTGTAACCTATAGGAGTAAAACCAGTAATTTTTTTGATTGCGTCTACACCATCTTTTATAAAGTTTTTTTCTTCTTCATATGGCATTGTATATTGTGTGCTCCAGTTCATTCCGTGTGCTGCGGCTTCATGGCCTCTTTGAACAATTTCTTTTGCCAGTTCAGGATTTTTTAAAACGGCAGTTCCAACCATGTGTGAAGTTACTTTTACCCCTAATTTATCCCAATTGTCCAACATGCGCGGAATACCTTCTTTATACCCGTAATCGTACCAAGTTGCAGCAGGAAGATCAATAAAGCCTTTTTGTATATTTTGAGGAAAAGGACTTTCTGCATTTTGCGGCTGCCCTCCGGCTTCAAACTGCATGGAAATCGAAACGACTAATCTTGAACCATCGGCCCATTTCGTTTTTTGAGTAGAAAAAAGCGGAGCATTTTTTTGAACACTAGACACAGCTTCGATAGGGTTTATCAAGCCAGCGATTCCTATTATACTGGTTTGTTTTATGAAATTTCTTCTTGAACTCATGATGTTTATTTTTTAATTAAAGTATCAATTGCCCAGCTGTTGTAATCTACAAAATGTAATAACAAAGCAAATAATGAAATGTGAATTAATTGTGAGGGAATAGCCTCCCAGTTTTCAATCATTGATGTTCCAAATAGCAGAGCCAGCATTACTAAGGATCCGGCAATTAAAGATGGTTTTGTAAATAAACCGAGCAATAGTAAAAAACCAATCGCAAATTCGGCTATGGGAAGCAGGTAACTGAATGGTGTTACAATTATTTTTGGCAGTATAGAATTTTCAAAACTGCCAACCATCCAATTACTGAAAGCGGTAAGTTTTGGCAATCTGACTAAGCCATGGCCAAACATGCTGATTGCAACAGCAAGTCGTAAGAATAAAAATGAGGTTGTTTCCATAATGATGTGATTTTTATACGACAAAGTTGCATATAACAGATTGTCAAAATTTGTACAATCATTGGAATAATTTGTATTTTTGAAAGATGGAAATTAGAAATTTATACCAACCTTTTGAACTTCAGTTTTTAGAAGTTTTAGAATATGAAGCAAAAGAACGCAAGAATACTTTCTTTGAGATGGTTTTTGTTTTAGAAGGAAAAGGAATTCAGATAATCAACGACCACAGATTACCTTACAGCTCAGACAAACTTTTTTTAATTTTCCCTCAGGATACGCACAGTTTTGAGGTTATGGAGAAAACGAAATTTTTCTTTATACGATTTCATGATAGTTATTTAAAGACACAAAATAGTGAAGGAATTCAGAAACTTGAATTTATTTTTCATAACCACAATCACCTGCCGGGATGCATTCTGAAAACCGTAACTGATAAACCTTTGATTAGGACAATGATTGAAGCGCTAATTATGGAAAAGGAAAATCAGTTTCCACAGCAGCAAGAAGTTATTAAACAGATTTTAAATACTATTATCACAATAGCTGCTAGAAATATTTCGCTCATTGCACCTTTAAATCTAAATCAGTCTAACATTGCTCCAAGTTTGGATTTATTAAATTATGTCCATCAGAATATTTATCAGCCAGAACATTTGAAAACATCCAACATGGCTGCTGTCTTTAATATTTCGCCAACCTATATCAGCGAATATTTTAAAACCAAAACGGGTCAAAGTATTCAGAAATATACTATTACTTATAAAATCAAACTAATAGAAACTAGATTAAAATATACAAACATGCAGATTAATGAGATTGTATATGAGTTTGGTTTTAGTGATGCCAGTCACCTGAATCGATTGTTTAAAAAACATACGGGTTTAAATCCAAGTGATTATAAAAAGCAGTTTAAAAGTGTATAGGTAATAAGTCTATTAAACGTTCTTTTTATCAATCCATTTCCCGACAGTTGGCGCAACATAATTTTTCATTTTATCTAACAAATCATCAATATTGTCACTTACCAAAAGCATTTCTCGATTTACTTCTTTCAACAATCCTTTTTCTGTCATGGTTTGCAGTAATGCTATAAGCGAATCGTAAAAACCATTTACATTCAAAATGGCAATTGGTTTTTTATGCAAGCCTAATTGCGCCCAAGTCAGCATTTCGAAAAGTTCTTCTAGCGTTCCAAAGCCCCCAGGAAGTGCGATTACGCCATCACACAAATCATTCATTTTGGTTTTTCTTTCGTGCATGCTTTCTACCAAAATTAATTCGGTCAAGCCTAAATGAGCAATTTCTTTAGATCGTAAAAAGTTTGGCAGCACACCAATTACTTTTCCGCCTGCATGTAAAGCGCCGTCAGCAACTGCACCCATCAAGCCCACATTAGCACCTCCATAAACTAATTCTATATTTTGCTCGGCTAAAGTTCTTCCTAAAGCGATTGCCTGTTCTTCGTAAATTTTTTCAGTGCCAAAACTAGAAGCACAGAAAACGGTTATTCTTTTCATTTTTTTATTTTTTAAGAAGGGAAAGATTAAAGGTGAAAGAAGCAAGACGATGTATTAAATTCAATATCTTTTCTCTTGCCTCTTTCTTCTTTTATTTATTCTTTTTTCTTCAATTCGTATTCAAAATAAGGCACTTCTGCACCATTAACAATAAATGTCAGTTCATTGATTTTTTCTGCTCCAAGTTTCAGAACGGCTTTTTGAGAACGGAAGTTTTCAGCTCCAACATGAAAAAGTACTGAATTAACATGCTGGAAAGCGTAATCCATCATTAATTTTTTGTTTGATTTATTATATGGACCGCCCCAATATTTTCTCGTAATAAAAGTGTAACCAATTCCAACGCTCGATCTTTCGGGATTATAGTCGTAAAAACTACTTGTCCCCATTATTTCATTAGTTTGTTTATCAAGAATCAAGAACGGATTTTTTGTAATTATAATATCAAAAAAAGTTTTAAAACCTTCTTTTGTATAGCGGTCTTTTGCAGGATTCTGTTCCCAAATCAAAGGATCGGAAGCTGCTTCAAATAAGGCATCAAAATGTTTTTCTTCTAATGGAATTAATTTTGAGATTTCGTTTTCTAAGCAATCGGGTTGAAAATTGAAGTTTGATATTTCCATTTTTTTTGGTTTTTTGATTGGTTAATTTTTATTCCATTCAGTTTCTCGTTTATAATCTTTGTTGATTCGTCAGAAATCTTTCAACTTCGCTCAGGAAGACAGAATCAAATCTGTTTTAATCTGCAAAATCTGCATGAAAAAAAAATTAAATCTGTTTAATCTGCACACATGAAACATTTTGCATTTTAATCTGTTTTCCTACTTTTTTTAATAACCCAGTTTTAAAATCTCTTTTAAAAACAATTATATTACCTGTTAGAACATTCGAAGCGACTAAAAATTTTCCGCTTTCGTCAATCGCAAAAATTCGAGGATGTTTTCCTAAAGTAGATTGATAACCAATGCTTTTCAGTAAACCATTTTCATCAATAGAAAAAATAGCAATATTGTTTTCCTTGCCTCGGTTTGTAGCATAAAGAAATTTACCATCAGGAGAAATATGGATGTCAGAACTTTCAAAACCTTCTTTTATTTTTTCTGGATGTGTGGCAATGCGCTGAATTTTGTTTAAAATGTCATTTTCATAATTGTAAACGCTTATTTGTCCCGCCATTTCTTCAATGCAATATCCCCATTTTTGATTGGGATGAAAGGTAAAATGTCTTGGTCCAGCTTCTATATCAGTTTTCGTAAACGGATTTTGAGTTTCAACTAAAGGTTTTTTCTGATTTTCATCAAAAGCATAACAGCGAATTTTATCGGCACCTAAATCGGGCAAAAACAAATAATCGCACTTTGGAGAAAATACAGCTGAATGTACATGAGACCTGGTTTGTCTTTCTTTATTCACGCTTCCATCCATGTAGTGAAAATTCTGTGCAATCGAATCGATTTTACCGTTTTCCAGAAGAGGATAAACAGAAACGCTGCCTTCTGTATAATTGGCGTTGGCAAGCCATTTTCCGTTTTTATGAACGCTGACATAAACCGGATTTTCGCCACCGCTTCTTTGGCTGTTTAAAAAAGTCAAAGTTTTCGCTGTAGTATTAAATTCAAAACTGCTCACGCTTCCTGCATTTGGAGTTTTGGTATCTGTACAGGCGTAAACATATTTTCCATTAGGAGAAACTGTCAAATAAGACGGATTGACAATATTTTTAACCGAAGTAAATTTGGTCAGCTTTCCTCTCAAAGAGTCCAATAGATAAACCTGAATTGCTTCTGCCGTTTTATCACGATTATAAGAGCCCAAAAAGACATAAGTGTTTTGAGAAAAGATGTTGGTTGTTACGAGAAATAAAAGTGCTAAAAAAAATTTGTTTTTCACGGTTTTTTAAGTTTGTTTCAGGTTTCAGGTTTCAAGTTTTCCTATACTAATTGGAATGCCCTTCGACTCCGCTCAGGGTGACATAGCAATTAACAATTAATTAACCTCTTTCCACCATTGTTTAAATTCCTGTTTGTCATTTTTTAAATCAACTGCTTCGCCAATCATTGGGGTAATTAACGGAATCGGGTTTTCAGATAGATTATTTAATTCTGTTACTTTTATTAAAGGCTCATCCCATGAATGAAGCGATAATGAAAACTTAGAAGAATGTACTGGAAAAACTCTTTTGACTTTTAGGTCTTTCATGGCTTTTATTACATCTTCTGGCATATTGTGAATGTATTTCCATTTCTCATTATATTGGCCATTATCAAGTAAAGCAATGTCAAAAGGGCCATATTTTTCACCGATTTCTGCAAAATGAGAATCGTAGCCACTGTCTCCACCCAAATACATTTTAAAATCTTTAGTTTCGAGAATAAATGAAGTCCAAAGTGTATTGCATCTTTTAAAGCTTCTGCCTGAAAAATGCCTTGATGGCGCGGTATGAAGCGTTAGATTTTCATCTAATTTGATGGTGCTGTACCAATCTTTTTCGATAATTTTATCTGAAGAAAATCCCCAGAATTCCAAATGCGAACCAACGCCAAGAGCCGTGATTATTTTTTTAGTTTTAGGTTTTAATTTTAAAATCGTATCGTAATCCAAATGGTCATAATGGTCGTGCGTAATCAATAAATAGTCAATTTCTGGAAGATCGTCGACCGTATAAATATCAGATCCTTTAAACGATTTTGTTGTACCAGGAATCGGAGAGGCGTTACCGCTAAAAACAGGATCAATTAAAAAACGTTTTCCTTCAAGCTGAATAAAATAGGAAGAATGCCCAAACCAAACTAAAATATCCTGATCTAAAGAAAGTTCCAATAAATTGGTTTTTATAGACGGAATCAAATCTTTCGGAGTTTTTCTTTCTACTTTTTTAAAGAAAAATTCAAATAAAACTCCCGCCATGCTTGCTCCTTCGGCCAAATCTGGAGTAAAACTCTGATTTTCGAATTTCCCATTTTTATACTGAGGAGAGTTTTGAATTTGAATGAGCCTTTCGCCAGAAGGCGCTTTTCCGAATTTTGGATGGTTCAAAAATCGGTATAGAACAATGGCTATTAGTACTAATAGAATTAAAAATGTAATCATTTATTTTGAGGGATATAATTTCTGGGTATGTGCTATAGAGAGTAAAACTATTTCTTTTAAGATTTCGATGTTGATATCAGCCAATTTTTTAATGTAAATACAGGCTTTAGAAGAGGTATGTTTTCCAAGTTGAGATAAAAGTGCTTCTCTTTTTTTTTCTGGCAGATAAAAATAAACGGTCAGTGCAGTTTTTCTTGGAGAAAAACCCGCAAGTGGCGCATCTCCTTCATGTCCGCTTTCATATTTGTAATGATAACTTCCGAAACCAATAATACTAGGTCCCCACATTTTAGGTTCAAATCCTGTTATTTCCTGCATTATTTTTAGGAGTTCGAAAGCATCATTTCTTTTGCTATCATTTTCAACAGCGTTAATAAAATCAGTAACGCTATTTTGAGTTTCTGTGGTTTTATTTTTTGCCATTTTAGCTTTACTTTTTCTTTAATAAATTGGTTTTCAAAAGCATGTTTTTGATTTTAAATTCAGAAGCATAATACAAATTAGAATCTTCAGGCATCTGATTTTCCATGACAATCAAACTCACATCACTTTCTGGGAAATACAAATTTACAGAAGAAAAACCATCTCCTAAACCTGTGTGGCCAAGATATTTAACGGACTCTTTTTCTACAACTCTAATCCCGTAGCCATAACCGTCTTTTTCTTTGCCGAAGAAATTGTGCTGGGATAGAATGGTATTTTGAGTTAATAGCTGATAAGACTCTGGTTTCAAAATTTTTCCTTTATGAAGATTATTGTTCCAAATCGCAAGATCTGAAACGGTTGAAATAATGCCATCTGCTCCAAGACTTTCGTCAGTAATTTGTCTAGTTGTAATAGGTTCCAACTGATTTTTTGCATTAAAATAACCAGTTGCCAAATTTTGAGTTTTATCTGCAGAATAACAAAAAGTCTGATTCATTTTTAATTTCTTAAAAAGCGATTCGGCAATCTCTCTATAACTTTTTTTAGAGCTTAATGCTACAATTTTGGCAACCAAATTGAAACTTAGATTTCCATATTTAAATTGCGTTCCAGATTTAAAAGCCAATGGTTTTTGTAAATCTACAATTCCGTGAGAATGATTTAAAAGCTGATGAACTGTGACAGAATCTGCCCAAGTTTGCGTGAGTTCTGGCAAGTACTTTTTGATTGGAGTATTCAAATCGACATTTCCTTTTTCAACTTCCAATAAAAGTAAGGTTGCGGCAATTAATTTGCTGTTTGACATGATTTCGAATTGTGTATCCAATTTCAAAGGTTTTTTGGTTTCAAAATTCGAAAAACCTTCGACTTTAGAGTATAGCGTTTTTCCGTTTTGCGAAATTAAAACCACACCATTAAATTTAGGATTAGACTTTTGGAGTATACTATCAATACTTTTTTTATAATCCTCTTTTTTTTGAGCTGATGAATTGAAAGAAGAAGCGAAGATTAAAACAAATAATAAGGAGATTTTGGTGATGAAGTTCATTTTGGTTATTTATTTTCTTTTAGTTAGTTTTCAGTCTTAGTCTCAGTTTTCAGTTCCAAATTGGCGCTGCCACTGTGACTGTAAACTAAAACATTCCATTTTGATTAATAGAATCTTTTGGTACAGGTTGCCCGAGATCCCAGAGTTCGACGATTTTATCATCCTTAAACTTTAAAATATGAACTACTGCAAAACCAATATCTTCCGAATTCTGCTTTAGGTGAGAATGTACAGCAACGAATTTATCGTCTTCTAAAATATGGTGGATTTTGAAAATTTTATTTGGATTTGTTCTGGCAGACTCTTCCATAGCAAGCATTAATGTCTCTGCATCGCCTTTGAAGTAGGCATTATGATGTTTGAAATTTTTTCCGACATATAACCGAAAACCTTCATGAGAATGTCCTTTGGCTGCCAGTTTCAGGAAGTTTTTAGCGATTTCTTTCTTAGTCATGATTCAGGATTTAAAAGTAAACTAAGATATGAAATTAAGCGCTACAAATTTTGCAGAAAAGAATTGAATAATTATAAAATTAAACTTCTTCCGATTTGATTTTAGAAAGGTCTATGCCCAATTTAGCAAATTCTTTTTCTCCCAATTCAGTGATGTAAAAGTGTTTGTCTGAAGCCTCATTTTTGGCAATCCATTTTTTGTCTGCGAATGTTTCAAAAAGCAGTTCGCCAAGTTTACCTCCAATATGGCTGTAGCATTTTTTAGCTGGTTTTATAGTGTTTTGAGTTTTCATTTTTTCTTTAGATTTTCTTTTTTGAAGCAATTTTAGAAGCCAGATATGCCATTGGAAGATAAGCTAAAACCAAATCGACAGCGCTAAACCAAATTGGAGATGGAAGTGTAAAAACCATTGTGATGCCGCCAAATAAAAAGAAAGCTCCGATAATAAAAGCCAGTTTTGTTTTGTTGGAAGCCACAGATAATGCAGTTGTAAGTGCTCCAGCAAAAGTTCCGATGGCGTGGGCTAAAAAAGGAAATAGAAAATGCTTTGGCTCAAATAAGTGCATGCTAGCCTGTAAACCTTCTGTAGTAGTAACATCTGCGCCATTTGGTGGCGGAATTATAGAACCGCTTATCAAAATGATACTCATATTGACAATGCTTCCGACAACGAGACCTGCAATTACGGCCAAAGTATTTCTTAAAATAGGGTTCATAATTTTCGCTTTTATTGTAACGAATTTATGAAATTTATTCTTTTGTTAAATTATTAATTGAAAGATTGCCTGAACTCAATTGGAGAGACATTAGTCTTTGTTTTGAACAATTTGCTAAAGGATTGCTGATGTTCAAAACCTAATTCAAAAGCAATTTCGCTAACAGATAAATTAGTAGTCGAGAGTTTTTCTTTAGCTTTTTCGATCAGTTTATTATGAATATGCTGCTGTGTGCTTTGTCCTGTATGATGTTTCAGTAAGGCGCTTAAATAATTTGGCGATACGTTCAAGTTTTCGGCAATATAATGCACTGTCGGAAGTCCCTTTTTTGTTAAAGAATCGTTGTTGAAATAGTCTTCGAGCAATTTTTCCAATCGTGCCAGAATCTGATGATTGCTTATTTTTCGAGTAATAAACTGGCGGTTATAAAAACGCTCAGAATAGGTCAATAGCAATTCAATTTGAGCGATAATAACATCTTGACTGAATTTATCTATATTGGATTGGTATTCCTGCCGAATATTTTGAATGATGTCAATTATCAGTTTTTCCTCTTTATCAGAAAGATGAAGCGCTTCGTGAACTGCGTATCCAAAATATTCATATTGCTTGATTTTCTGTGCAAGAGGCGTATTCCATAAAAAATCAGGATGGATCAATAATGACCATCCTGTATGATGCATTTCGGCATTTCCTTCTATAGAAAAAACCTGTCCTGGCGAAATAAAAAGTAAAACACCTTCTTTGAAATCATATTCCTGTTGCCCGTAACGCATTTTGGCATTTGCGTTTCGTTTCAGTGCAATCGAATAAAAATCGAGCATCAAGCTTTTTGGTTCGTCTTCATTCAAGTATTTTAAATCTTCAAAATTATAGACGCTCACCAAAGGGTGTTCAGGTTTTGGCAAGTTTCTAAATTCATGAAATTCGCTGATACTTTTTATTCGGACCGGTTGTAGATTTGCCATAGTCTAAAGTACTTAATTTTGATTATAAATCGAAGCAAATTCTATAGCATAATCTGACAGTTTTGTTTTTCCTAAAACTGAAGGACGATTTTGCTCATAATCTGCGCCCAATGTATTGTTGTAAAGTGCTGCGTACATTTCTACCAAACCTTGCGCAATTTTTGGCTGCATTCCAACAGAAATTAACCCGTTTAAGGTTTCTTCATCGCTGATTAACTTCCATTCTAAATTGGGTTTGCCTATTGCTTCACCCAAAATTTTTGCAGTCTGATGGCCAGAAAGTTCTTCACTCGCCACATAACGTATTTTTTTCCCGTCAAGCGGACTACTTATTTCTTCTGTGATAGCTTCTGCAATGTCATTTGGAGAAACCCATGGAATCAATGAATCAGCTCCATAATTTGCCGAAATAAAACCTTGATTTTTTATCGCAGGAATATATGCCAGCAAATTGTAGTAAAATGAAGTCGGACGCATAAAAGTAATTGCAACATCTGAAAGCTGATTCAAGACGGCTTCGATTTCATTATAACGTTGAATGATTCCAGATTTTTCTTTTAAATGTGCGCCAATACTGCTTAAGAAAACAACACGTTTCACTCCAGAAAGTTTGATGGCTTCTGCGTAATTATTTCCAATTTTTCGGGTGAAGGCATCCAAGTCAAGATTCGGATCAAAATAATTTGCACGCGGAATCATGCAATAAACGGCATCTGCTCCAGTAAAGGTTTGAGTTAAAAAACTTAAATCTTCTACAGAACCAATTGCAGCTGATGCGCCTAGTTTTTCAATTTCTTCTTGTCTGTCTTTACTGCTTGTGATTACCGTAACAGTATTTCCTTTTTGTACTAACGCCTCTGTTAATGGCTTGCTAATGTTCCCTAAAGAACCTGTGATTATAATTTTCATTTGTTCTATATTTTGATATTACAAAGTTGCGTAACATCAGAACAAATCATTTAGCCGAATCTATTGTTGTTGTAGCCTTTTTTATGGCAACCTTAGTTTTTAGATAAAGCCCTTTCGGTTTCTATTTGAGGTTTTCCAGTTGCATTAGGCTGTCCTTTTCCGGTTTCAATTAGTTTTTTCAAACTGTTCTCGATATAGTTGCTCCAGCCAGCTTTGCAAACATCAAAACATTCATATTCTGGAACCAGACCAACATGTGTAAAAGTGAGCTTTGTTTTACTGTCTTCTTGCGAAATATCAAAAACGGCCGTAGTATTGGTCCATTCTGTATCGTCTTTGGTGAAATTGAAATAATTTTCCTCAATCAGCCAAACAATTTTCTGGTTCGGAATGACTTCGATCAGTTTTATTTTGCAGCGGTGAACATCTTCATAATGGTATTTGAATTCGTCGCCTTCATTTGTTGTTTTCCCTTCAATTTCTTCCGACCACCAGCCTTTAACGTTTTGTATGGCTTTAAAAACTTCTTCGGGTGATTGATTGACAATTATTGTTGTGGTAAAATCTTGAGTATTCATAATCAATTGACTTTTAAATTAGTAAAGTAAAATTACAATCTAAAAATCAAATGATTAAGGGCTTAAAAGACAATTTTGAGGTGTATTTCGGACAGGTTTAAATTTTAAATTTTAGATTTTAAATTTGGATTTTAGGATTTGGAATTTTAAATTATAATATTGCTTTAATTTTTTCTGGAATTGTATTGACAATTTCAAAATGTTTTGCCATTACATTTTCAAGCTCTAATGTTCCGCCTAAAATAATCATTTCTTTATTCCTAAAACGTTTTCCAAGTCTATCCTCAAGCATAATTTTTTCCATGCTTTGAGCCATTTCAATTTCATTCAAAAAATCATTAGGATGACCAGCGGTGCAAATTACAAGTCCGTACGGAATGGTTTTCATTTTTCTTGAAGTTTCATTTTGTCCGTACGCATATCCAACAGAATAAACACGATCAAACCAGCCTTTTAATTTTGCAGGACAATCGCTCCACCAAACTGGATACAGGAAAATAATACAATCTGCATTTTCTATTTTTTCCTGTTCTGCTAAAACATCTGGTGGAATCGGAAGCTGTGTTTTGGCAAATCCTTCACGCTCATATTCTGCTTCAGACATATCGCTTACAAAATTTAATGCATATAAATCTGAGATTTCTACATTCCAGTTTTCATTCCCCAATGCTAATTTTAATCTTTCCAAAACCTGAAAAGTGTACGATTTTTTGCTTGGATGCGCGTAAACGATTAGAATATTCATTTTTGATTTTTTAGATTTCAAATTATTTAAAAACCACAACCGATTTGTACGAAAATACAAATTAAATCAAAACAAAATTAATCTTCAGAAAATTCTAAAATATCTCCAGGCTGACAGTCTAAAACTTTACAGATGGCTTCGAGCGTACTGAAACGAATTGCTTTCGCTTTACCCGTTTTTAAGATAGAAAGATTGGATAATGTCAAATCTACTTTTTCTGAAAGTTCATTTAATGACATTTTTCTTTTTGCCATCATGACGTCTAAATTTACTATAATGGGCATAATTTTTTGTTTATATGGTTAAATCAATTTCAGATTGGATTTCGATTCCTCTTTTAAAAATCTGTCCTACAACAAATATTATAATGGCCATAAAGATCCAAATACTATGGCCTTCGAGATTGAGAGATTCTAGCGATGGAAGTTTTACACCTTTGATAATTAGCCAATTGTTGAATTTGAAGGCCCAAAAAGAAAACAACCCAATTCCGAAAGCCAAGTATGAAAGGTAAGATATAAACCGCCCCATCTCAGCAGTAAAAGGCTGTTCGATATTTAATTTTTTGTCGTGAAGCATTTTTACAATCAGATAAAACATAATCGCTTTTAAGATTGCAACAATGCTAATAAAACATATTTCTTGAATGTAAAAACTTGAACTGAAATTGTACAGGTCTAGTAAATCAAGAAAACGGGCATTATAGGAATTTATAGTCATAGTGTAAATTCCATTAAAAAGATACATACCGGCTTCAACACATAAGCCAATAAAAATAATCCATGATAAGATGTTCAGGATTTTTAGAATCTGTGGTGTTCCAATTTTAAGTTCCATGCTATTCAAGATTAAAAGTTATGCTGCTAAAATAATAAAAATTTATTGATAAACAATAAATAAATGGTTTTTATCAAAAAAAAACTTCAGCGATGAAGTCTGCTGAAGCTTTAAATATGTATGTTGAAATTGCTGTAGCTTATTATTATGGATTGTCAATTATCCATTTTCCTTTTTCTTTTGCAATATCGATTACTTTCTGGCCATGTTCGGTCATTAAATTCTGCTGAATCATACGTTCGGCTCTTTCGATGTTGGGTTTGCTCCATTTACTGGTTTTTGGATTTCGGGGAGAGAAAGTGAGGTAGTAGCTTTCTCCGTCTCGTTTTTTGCAGAGGCTGTCAATCCATCCAAAACAAAGCGCTTCTTCGGTAGCTTCGATTAAATTTACACTTTGTGTTTTGCTTTTTTTGTGATACAAGATTAACCAAACCGATTTTTCTATTTGACTATTTTCTTCAAGCCAATTTCGCCAATCTTGTCTAGTTGGAGCATAAACAGCCAATTTTCCGTCTTTAGTTTCCATCTTTTTTAGTTTTACTTCGTAAAGGTAAAATGACCTTGTGACAACTGCATGTCAGTAATAAAATTAAAAATAAAGTTTTGAAAAATAATACGTTATGTGTTTCAGTTTACTGCTGAATCTGTTTTCTTAAATCTAAGTTGAGATTGTATTGCTCTTCAATAGGGATAATTTTTCTTTGTACTTTATTGATATCACTTCCTTCTTCTGACCATAAAAATGGATAAAAATTGAAAACCTGATCGCCTTGTAAAGCAATCACTTCTTTTTTCCAATCTTCCCATCGGCTGCCTTCGTAATATCTGTCTAGGTCATTATTAAAACAGAATTCTAAAAATTGCGAATAAGTAATATCGAGAGGCTCGAATTCTAAATTATCTGGAGCAAAATAATATATTTTTCCAAGATCTGCTCCAAATGCACCTCCATTTAGCAAATAAAAGCCACCTAAGGCATCGTCGGCAATTAAAAGATGTGAAGGCGTTTCTCCAAATTCTTTAAAAGATTTTCCTTTGTTCCAATCGGGAAGGCTGCGATTTAATTTTGCGCTTCCAGAACCTAATATTCTGATCCAGCCGTTATCGATTAAAATTCCGCCAGTTTTATACACAATTGCGCCCATGGGCGAGCTGGTTGTTACTTGCGTATGATACAAAGCGTCTTTTGCTTTTTGCGGATCTGCGGGAAGGATTTCAACTTTGTTTTTAGCAGAAGCGGTCCATTCTTTTATTAATTTCCATCCAGAATCATTTTGATCGATAAGTTCGTTTATAGGTCGCATTTTTGTTTGTGAAAAAGTTGTTATAGTTAAAAATGTAAAGGCGAGTAGGGGTAAAAGTTTCATTAGGTTTTTTGGGTTAATATGGTTTAGTCATTATTCGAATTAGAACTCCTTTACGTTTTACAATGTTTTTGTAATCCCATTGAATTTCTTTGCTTTTCTCGAGCCAGCGCTCCAGATCTTCTTCATTTATCTGGCTTGCGTTTGTATATCGCATTTCGGCGGCTTTAAATGAACCTTCATTTTGAAGTTTTTCTTCATCAAAAGATTGTCCACTCCAGAAAAGCAACCGAACCGAATCTTTTAATTTGCTATAACCTACAATAGGATTTCCGTCTAGAAACCAGACAGGATGTGCATGCCAGATTTTGTTTTCGGCTTCGGCTAAGTTTTTATGAATAATTGCATAAAGAAAATCGCAGATTTCTTTATTTTCTGCTGTCTGATAATTATTGTATTCTTGAACCGTCATATCTTCAACCTTTAAGTTATTGTATCTCTTTTGTTAGTTCAAATAAAATATAAGTTCCATTGCCTGATTGTCCTCTCGATTTTTCTACAAATCCTTTTCTGAGGTAAAAATCAATTGCTTTGGTATTGCTTACAAGGCATTTAAGCGTAATTGGAAATGCTGTTTTCTGTATTGTGGCTTTTAATAATTGGGTGCCAATGTTTTTTCCTTGGTATGCATTATCAACGTAAAGATGGTGGATAAAATTGTTAGGCATCCAAATCGAAATAAACCCGACGGGAATATCATCTATAAGTGCACTCAGAATATATTCTCCCTGAGTTTGTTTGTCAAAATCTTCAAGTTTAAATTCTGATGTGTTTTGCTCTGTAAATGTTCGTTGTCGTTCTTTTAAGAAAATGGTTCTTAAAAGCGGTAAATTGACATTTTTTGCTTCTTCTACAACTACCATTTTCGAATTTACATTTAGTGTCCGTAAGTGTAGGCAAGGTAAATAAAAAAATCCGACTTGTTTATGCAAATCGGATTTTGATGTATTTTATGGCTGAAGCTTTTTCATGAATTCATTCGAAGCCAGTTCCAAAGCTTTATAATAATTTCCTTTTTTAAGTTCGGGAACAGAATAAGTGCTTATTATGTTTTGTGTGTCTTCTGTACTTAATTTGTATTTTATAAAATCGACACTTATAACCTGAATTTGTCTTAATTTTTTACTTAAGATTATTAAAAGAGTAGGGTCTAATCGCGGGTCTTTTGATAGAAATTTATCCAGTTCCAAAGTATATTCTTCCAAGGATTGGAATGGCGCGTAAGATGGAGTTGTAATAACGACAATTTTATAAAGATATTTTTTTTCGAAACCGTTTAGCGTAGAATTCAAAGACTGAAGTTCGGCTGGTGCCAGTATTTTTTCGAAGTCGTTGACACAGTCTGTAGATCCTGAAAAAGAGTTTTTTAACTGAGAAGCAAAATCAGTATCGTTTTTTGTTTGGGCAGATAAAAGAACTGAAGATAACAGTACGAGCGTATAGAATAATTTTTTCATTCTGTGGCAGATTAGATTTGGTGCAGCAAAAGTAGCACATTCTTTATTTTAAACAGATGAAAAATAGAATAGTTTTGGTTTTAAGTTTAAAAAATATTGTGTCTTATAAATAAAATCCGATCTGTTTTTCGCAAATCGGATTTTAAAGTTTTTTATCGTAATAAAGGCAGCAAATGATCCCATTTTAATTCTTTAGCAAAATCTAAAGCAGTTTTGCCTGTTGCGGTTTTAGCATTTTTATCTGCACCAGATTCCAATAAAACTTCAACAGAAGTCTGATTTCCAGCAATAGTTTCACGATGTAGAAAAGTATATCCTAATTCGTCTTGGCTGGATACTTCTTCAGGATTATTGGTAACGAATTCTGTAAGACTTTCTTTCATGTTCTTGCTCATTGGGTGTTCGATCAGATTTTCGGGTTTTTCTTTTTGCTCATTTACAATCAGAATATCATTAAAATCACCAAAATCAAGTCCCCAAGCTTCATCATGAGATTCTCTTTCATCGTCGCTCATCTCAGAACGCATTGCTTGAATTGTAAATGCCCCATAAGTTTGGCCATTAATAGCAAACAGCCAATCGCTGATTTGATTGACAGGAATTGCAATTTCATCTCCGTTATTTACATTCGTCAATTCGTTCGGATCGTTTACTAATACTCCGTATATAGTTTCACCGTCGAAGTTTACATCGTTAATCCACATGTGCTCAACGATAGTTTCGTTGTCTATTTCTTGTGTAAAAGCTAATTTCACGCACGCAACGTCTAATCCAGGTACTATTCTTCTGTATTCCCAAGATAGCTCTCTCCAGAAATATTTAAAAGTTTCCTGAGCTTTTTTGTAAGCTTCAATCATTTTTGGGTTTTCCCCGTCGGCGTAGAATATTTTTGTTTCTTCCATTAGATATAATTTTAAATGATTCTTATAGAATTGAATAGTTTTAACGATAAAAAAACCGATTTGTTTCTGCAAATCGGTTTTTATCATAAGAAATAAATTTTAAAAATTTACATCGTCAGCAATATTTCCGCCCTGCTCTGCAGCAAATTTTGCGGCATATTCTTTTTGTTTTTGCTGCTGATAATCATGAAATTCTGTAATATCAGCTGAATTCCAGTTTTGGTTTTGTTCAGTCATCCATTGCATTGCTACAGATTGGAAATCGGCAAGATTAATTCCGAAATTTTCCAAAATCCATTGCGCACCATCGATTCCGTATTCGTATGCAGCTTGTCTTGCTCCAGCCAATTCTTCGTAGAAATAACGATCGCTTTTTATTCTTTCTAAATTGGCAGCGCCTTCTTCAGAAATTTCAGCTTTTAGGTTTTCTAGTTGAGGTACAGTTACATTTTCAGCATAATATTGTCCGAATAAAGTAGTAACGGTAAACGAAGTATCTTCGCCCATACGTTGTGGCCAGATTGTATTTAATTCTTCCCAAACCGCTGGCTCAAATCCCATGGCTTTGCAAACTTCCAGATAATCGATTCCAGCACTGATTTTAAGGCACATTGCCGTATAAGTTCTTAAATCAACACCGTGAACTGGCTCTAAAAACGGATTATTATCATCTGCTTTTACAAATCCAGAAGTTTGAACTCCTGTATATTTTAATGAATTTGCATGCTCAAAACGAATCATTTGGTCAGAATCACAATTGTTCCATTCTGTATAAACCGTTCTTCTGTAGTTAAAATAAATATTCTGAATATCTTTTTCGTCAAGGTTTTCTCCGCTTGCGCGCTCATCTGCAATCCATGCTTCAGCTCTTTCAGCTACTTCATTATCAAAATCTTCAACAGTATAATGTGTTCCGTGCAAAGTTTCTGGATCGTATTTTACTTCTTGATAATTATCTTCATAATCATTTTCATAATTGTCATTTGACGTCTGAGTCTCGTAATTCTGGTTTTCTTGTTTGTCTCCTGTTAGAGCTCCAAAAAGTTTTTTAAACATTTTTAAATTTTTTAAGGATTAATAAATTATAGGTATTGCAATTGATTTTGATACATTTTTTCGTTGTGCTCCTTTAAATCTGGTGTGATTTTATTCAACTCGTCATACATTGCTCTTAAATATTCCTGATGAAGTTTTGGAGCATTTTTAATGGCAAATTGTCTTTGTTCTTCCAAATCGTCCATTTTTAACTGAACTTCGTGAAGCACTTTTTTGTCTTTTTCATGAATAATGCTCAAACTTAATTCATGTCGCTGATGATACAAATCACGTTCTTTGTCTTTTTCGGCTTCATAAGCTTCATACATATGCGCTGTTCGCTGCTCAGCGAGATTTTTTGCAATATTCTGAAGGTTTCTGCCAAGTGTGCTTGGCGCAAAGGTGTTTTGGGTCTGGCAATACGGACATGTAATATAGGTTTCGATTAAAAATATTTTCTCAATCACGATGTTCCCACCGCATTGCGTGCAGTTGAATTTGTTTTTAATGGCTTCGTATTCGTCTAATATTTTTTGATATTCGGTTTCGAGATCGCGTTCTTGAGTTTTGTCGATCTGTTTTCTCCAATAGTCATATTTATTTTCAAATTCGTTGTAACGATCAGAACATGCACTTCTAAAATCGGAAAGCAAATTGTGATGTTTGCTCAAAACTGAAATTTGCGAATTGAGATTATAATAAACGTCGTGTACTTTTTCTTCATAAACATCTCTCGCTTTTTCTCTAATGTTATTTAACTGGCCATTTACACCCGAATATACTCTGTGAAAAGTTCTTTTATAAATATCATCATCGCTTTGCATAATTTCTTTAAGCTCTGGAATTGCTGCTGTGGCAAATTCTTCCATTTTAGCTTCTAGTTTTTCTAAAAAGGCAAACCATCTTTGTTGATTTTCTTGAAGTTCTGAATACCATTCTGGAGTAGATTCTTCATTTTGACTGTCTTTTGATTTTTTGAATAATCCGAACACGCTATCTGATTTTTAAATTGAATTATCTTCTTTTTTGATATAAACTCCATCGGTAAGTTTTATGTTTAAAAACTCAAATCCGCAATAGGCACAATGCGTCAGTCCATCTTGTTTGGCTCTTCCAGCACCACAATTAGGACAGTCTTTGGCATTTATTTTGGCTTCTGTAATCTCCATTTCGCCTCCATAATTGGTTTGTTTTTGAGCATTTTCTTTAAGTCTGTTCAAAAACGAATTGACTTTTTTCTCTTCCATTATAATTGGCCTAATAATTCTGATTTTTTAGTTTTAAATTCATCTTCATCAATTAAACCAGCATCAAACAATGATTTTAATTTTTGAAGTTTGGAGGTTAAATCGTCTGTCGTTTCCTGTTTTGGATTTTCTTTATTCTGCTGTAGCTGATTTAAAAGGATTCCCATGCTCAAAGCATTTTGAGTTGCATCGTGCAAAGCAGTTCCTTTATCGCCAATAGCTGTAGCGGTATTGAATTTGGTAAATTTATCTATATCGGTTACCATATTCATATTGGTGATTTTATCGTAATGTGCTGTTACTTCTTCTGGTAAGGTTACGCTTGTAATGACAAACTGAGTGAGTTCGATTCCTAACTGCTCAAAATAAGGTTTAAGATAAGGTTCTATTTTTTTGCCTAATTGTGTAATGTTTCCCGCCACATCTGTAACCGTTATATTTTCATTGGCTAAAACTTCTCCGAATTTTGGAGCAACAAAATCTCTCAGTTGGTTTTGAAGTTCAAAAATGGTAAGTTGCTCATAAGTTCCTGCATATTGGCGAAAGAATTTTGCAGCATCAGAAATTTTAAGGTCGAAACTTCCGAAAGCTCGAACCCTAATTTGACCAAATTGAGGATCATTTAATAGGATAGGAGCAGGAGTTCCCCACTTGTTATTGATGAATTGATGTGTATTAAAAAAGTAAACATCGGCTTTAAACGGACTTTCGAATCCGTATTTCCAGCCTTTTAATTTACTTAGAATTGGAATGTTTTCTGTAGATAAAGTATGAAGTCCCGGAGAAAAAACGTCAGCAAGTTGTCCTTCATTTAAAAGCATTGCATGCTGGCTTTCGCGAACGGTTAGCTTTGCGCCATTTTTGATTTCTTTATCTTCATCGGGAAACTTCCACATTAATAAGTTAGGATCGCTTGTCGTGGCTTCGATAATTTCTATAAAAGGTAATTTCATCACTTGTCTTATTTAAAAAGAATAAAAATAATGATTTAGATAGTGTGACAAAATTTTCTTACGTAAAGTTTTAAACAAATTTTGTTTGGTTTATTTTTCCTAACGTTGAAATAATGAAAATAGGAGAGATGTAATTACTAGGAATAAAAAAATCCGATTTACTTTTAGTAAATCGGATTTTATAAATTGAGAATTATATATAACCGTAAAACGGTATATTTTACAAGTGAATTACTTCGCCGTAAGCATCAGCCACAGCTTCCATAACAGCCTCGCTCATTGTTGGGTGAGGGTGGATAGATTTAAGGATTTCGTGACCTGTAGTTTCTAGTTTACGAGCTACAACTGCTTCAGCAATCATATCTGTAACTCCAGCACCAATCATGTGGCATCCTAACCATTCTCCGTATTTAGCATCGAAAATTACTTTTACGAATCCGTCAGCATTTCCAGCAGCTTTTGCTTTTCCAGAAGCTGAGAATGGGAATTTACCAATTTTTAATTCGTAACCTTTTTCTTTTGCTTGTTTTTCTGTTAAACCTACAGAAGCAATTTCTGGAGTTGCATAAGTACAACCAGGAACGTTTCCGTAATCGATTGGTTCTACATGAAGACCTTTGATTTTCTCCACGCAGTTGATTCCTTCAGCAGAAGCTACGTGAGCTAAAGCTTGACCTGGAGTAACGTCTCCAATCGCATAATATCCTGGAATGTTAGTTTCATTGTAAGCGTTTACTAAGATTTTATCTCTGTCAACAGCGATTCCAACTTCTTCTAATCCGATGTTTTCAATGTTTGTTTTAATTCCAACAGCAGAAAGTACGATATCAGCTTCTAAAACTTCTTCTCCTTTTGCAGTTTTAACGAAAGCTTTAACTCCAGCTCCTGTTGTATCGATACGCTCAACAGAAGAGTTAGTCATTACTTTAATTCCTGATTTCTTCAAAGAACGCTCAAATTGTTTTGAGATATCTTCGTCTTCTACAGGAACTACGTTTGGCATAAATTCTACGATAGTTACATCAGTTCCCATTGAGTTGTAGAAGTGAGCGAATTCAACTCCGATTGCTCCAGAACCAACAATAATCATAGATTTTGGCTGGGTTGGCAAAGTCATTGCCTGACGGTATCCAATTACTTTTACACCATCTTGAGGTAAGTTTGGCAACTCGCGAGAACGAGCACCAGTTGCGATGATAATGTGATCAGCGCTGTATTCTGTAACTTTATTGTCTTTATCAGTAACGTCAAGTTTTTTTCCTGGTTTTAGTTTTCCAAAACCTTCGATAACGTCAATTTTGTTTTTTTTCATTAAGAATTGAACTCCTTTGCTCATTCCTTCCGCAACACCACGGCTGCGTTGAATAACTGCAGGGAAATCTTTATCAAATTCAGAAACTTTCAATCCGTAGTCAGAAGCGTGCTTAAGGTAATCAAAAACTTGAGCAGATTTTAAAAGCGCTTTTGTTGGGATACATCCCCAGTTAAGGCAAACTCCACCAAGATTTTCTTTTTCTACTACAGCTGTTTTAAAGCCTAATTGTGAAGCTCTAATCGCTGTTACATATCCTCCAGGACCACTTCCTAAAACAATAACGTCGTATTTCATTTTTTTTGCTTTTAGTATTAACTATCGAAAATGAAGTTTATATTTCCGAAACTCATCTTTCGATTTCTTCTTTTGTTATTTGTGATTGCGAATTTAAGGATTTATTTTATATGAACACCTGAAATTTTGTTTTTAAAGGCAGAGATTTTGGTCTTTTCACAGAAACCGAATGAATTGTGAATTGTAAATTATGAATTCTGAGGTGATTTTTGCGATTTTGACGATAAATCTGAAAAATATACATGGTTATTGAGTGTCGCTCTCAGCATATTCGAAGAGCATTGTTTGTAGGCTTCGACTCCACTCAGCCTAACAGTTGTTGAGTCTACTGTAAAAAAATAAGCCACAGATTATAAGGATTAAAATGATTTTTTAAAATCTGTGTAATCGATATAATCTGTGGCTTATATTTACGAGTTGTGAATTCATAATTCATAACTCCTAATTCATAACTATATTTTCACGTGTCCCCAGTTTTCTCCGCTGGCAATTCTTCTAATTTGCATTTCGCTTACGCCAAATTGTTTCGCAATCATTTTAAGACGTGTTTTCTGTTCAGGTCTTGCAAGGATTTTTTTGATTAACATCACTTTTGTTGTGGTTAATTTTCGTCCGTCTGCTTTGAGATTGTGTTCAATTAAGTTCTTTTTTGCCTGAATAACGCGCGGACTTTTACGGCTATGCGCCATCATTTCTTGTTTGGTTGCCCAACGAAGATTGCTTACATCATCATTAGCTCTGTTGTAGTCTAAGTGCAGAACATACGTTTGATCTTCAGAATCTTTTGGGATAAAATATTGAGCGACTAATTTGTATAGGAAAAGATATTTGTTTACGATTTTGTCGTCTTTTTTAACCTTAAAACGGAAAGTCGGATATCCGTCGCTTAAGCCACCTTTTAGAATGCGTCCGTTCTCAATCTTGTCAGTAAAACTTATTAATCTTCCTCTGTTAGAAATGGCGTATCTTAATTGTAATGAGGCATTTATTTCTATTTCTTTGAATTTTTCATCGGGATAAAATCTATTTTGTGGCATTGTCTTTTACATTTGATTTCTATATTCTCAAAGATAAATAATAAACCAAAAATTTCAGCTATCTTGCTGATTGTGAAAGGGCAATTTTATGATTTCTATAACGGTAATTTAACGTTTTGACGTCTTTTTGATAGTTTTTAGTCGGATTTTAAATCACAAATTATCAAAAATGCAGTTTTTTAATTTTGATAACTATCGTAAATTCATAGCTAAATAATTATTAAATTATTGATCCAGCCAGTTTTTGAAGTTATTAATTTCCTTTTTACTGATGAAAATTGCATCAGATTCGGCTGCTGGAACGTTTAGAATCAATTCTACTTTCTGATGGGAATGTTTTATAACTTCTTTAATGCTGTTTCTACTAACGATATATTTTCGGTTTATTTTAAAGAAATTGAAGGGATCTAAACTGTTTATAATTTCGGTTAAGGTACTATTGTACAAATAGCTGTTTCCTGATTTTACATGAATAAAAAGATGCTTTCCTGTCGCAGTAAAGTAAGTGATTTCACTTTCGTTAATAGAAATCAACTTATAACCGTGATTTACTAGAAAATGGCGCTGGATTTTATTGGTTTCAGGATTTTCTATTGCCACTAAAGATTGAAGCGTAGAATCACTGTTAAAGCTATCTTTTATTTTTTTGAATTTTTGAAGTGCTTCCAATAATTCTTCTTCTTCAAATGGTTTTAAAAGATAATCGATTGTAAAGTGCTTGAAGACCGAAATCGCATAAGAATCGTAGGCCGTGATAAAAATGACTGGACAGGCGATAATGGTTCTTTCAAAAATATCAAGACTTTTTCCGTCACCCAAATGAATATCCATAAAGGCAAGGTCTACTTTGTTTTCGCTAAAGAAAGTAACAGCTTCTTTTACCGATTTTAAAACGCAGATTTCTGCAATCCGTAAAATATCTTGCTGTTCTAAAATAGATTTTAGATAGCTAGAAGCTAGGTATTCGTCTTCGACAATGGCAATTCTCATTAATTTATTAAATTTTCGCAAAACTAGAAAAACTCATTTTAATTTAAAACTCATTGCTTTTTGTAGATAACTGATTTTTCTGTAAGAATTAATTTTTTGATTTTCAATTTATTGTTTATAAATGTAAAAATAAACTTATTTAAAATTGATATTGGACTTTGTTTTTGTGATATTTTAACTATTTTTGAATTCTATTTGTTGGATTTTTAACATTCGAAAACGGCAAAATTGTAATCCTTTGTAACTTTTAATTTTATATACCACTATGAAAAAATTTATGCCTTTTTTAGTTTTAATGCTATTTTTATCAATTATTTCTTGTGATTCTTCAAACGATGATTTAGTTGATGCAAAAAATGTAGAAAAGCTAAACAAACAAAAACAGATTTTAAATAAATTGGAAGAACTAGGTATTGATCCAAAAGATGTGACATTTACTGATAATATTGTTGGTGAGAAGATTATTGTAAAATCGATCGAAGATTTGGAAAAGATTTTTCCTAAAAGTATTAATCAGGAAAATATTGAACTGGAAGAATTTACAAATAAATCATCGTCAAAAGTTGCTAATGATAATGTAGCTCAATATACACATTTTGCATCTACCATAACAGTACCTGGACAATCGATGTCAATTTATTACGAGTTTTTTTTCTATCGCTGGGCTTTAGATTATGACTCAAGGAATGCAATTAATGGGGTTAGTGCATTTACAATAGGAGGAAATGGGGTAGATTACTATATAGATAATTATGACTTTTACAGAAATTTATTAAATTATGTAATGACTATAAACGGTAATTTACGTTATCCTATATCTATAGATGGACAAAATGCAAGTATTACGCGTCCTGCTAAAATAGTCTGTAATTTTAATCCAAATTCAAATTTTAGTTATATACCTCATCAACATTTGTTGATTTTAGGCTCTAAATAAATACGATCAATATTAATATTAGTTTCTCAAAAGAAATTTAATAAAATAAGGATTACTTTTAAATTAAATTAACCAGTCAGGTTTTCTTGGCTGGTTTTTTTTATGTGTTTCAAGTTTTTTGATTTTTTGTGTAGTGTTTCTTTAGACTAAACAAATAACAAGTTTGGTTGCTATTGTTTTTTTGTGAGTTATCTAATCTTTAGTTATATTACTGTTAGTTTAAAGTCATGTTGTAATCACACTTGGAACGCTGATATAGAATGTCTTTTACCGTTTTCTAATAATTTAATTTAATGTTACCTTTATTCTGGGACGAGATTGATAAACTAAAAAGGCCCAGCTTAAAAAAAAACTGGACCTTTAAAAAAAAAACAATTTAGGTAAAATTATAGATTGGGATTGTTCAATCTCGCATTTGCAGGGTAAATGATTGTATAACGAGGATCGTTTTGTATCAAAGTATAATCGTCACCACCAATAGTGTGTACGATTTGTTTTTGAGATGTTCTTCTTAAATCGAACCAACGGTGTCCTTCAACAGCAAATTCGCGGTGTCTTTCTTCTAAAATGAAGTTTGTAAGATCTGCTGCATTCATAGCGTTAATTGCAATTTCAAGATCTACATACCCTGTTGGAGTATATCTGTTTTTAACGAAAGCTAAAACAGTAGATTTTGCATCAGCAATATTATTTAACTGAACTTGTGTTTCTGCTTTTGTTAAATACAATTCAGAAGTTCTAAATGAAGATTTTTGAGCATCTTCTCCACCTTTTTTAAATCTGAAACGAGTTCCGCTTGCTGAAAAATAAGTTGAAAAACGTAAATCTGTTTGTTGGTTATAAGCAGAAGTTAAGTCTGTAGAAGCATAAGAAAGACCTTTTAATAAGTTAATTAATCCGTCTTCAAGAGCCAAAATAGATTCTGCGCCATCATATTTAGTTGCTAAAACTGGAGTAGCATTTAAATCAATCAAATTGTTTTTTATTGTTAAAGCTTTGTTTGCAGCTTCTAAAGATTTCTGCCATTGTTTTTGATATAAGTAAACACGGCTTTCCAAACTGTACAATGCAACTTTAGAAAAACGGTAGTTTATCCCTTTTGTCTGAGTATTTACATTAAGTAATTTCTCTGCTTCATTTGTATCTGAGATGATTTGATTATAAATCGTTTCTACAGATTGAGGAATAAATGCTTGTTCTAAATCAATTTCCAAAGCCAACGGGACTGCTTTGTCTGTACCAGCTGTTGCAGCGTTGTAAGGTTTTCCAAAAAGATTAACCAAATCAAAATAAGCCATTGCTCTTAAAGCATAAGCTTCTCCAATTAATTGATTTCTTTCTTCAGAAACAGCTACTTTTTTCGATGCTTCATTGATTACTACATTTGTATAGAAAATTACAGAATATAGATCCTGATAGTGAAAAGATGTTGTAATTTTATCTGGATTGGCATCTTTCCAGATGTAAATATCTTTGTAATTTATTAAGTTGTCATTGAATTCATCTAAGATCAATTCATCAGTGCGAACTGCTGTTAAAGATTTGTGTTCTGGATAAGTAGCATATCCAGTTGTTAAAACTGCACGAAATTGATCTAGTGTTTCTGGAATAACTTTACCGACAGGCGTAATATCCAGATAATCGTCGCAGCTACTTACTGCAATTGCCGCAGCAAAAAGTACTATATATTTTGAGATTTTTTTCATCTTTAATTGTATTAGAAAGTTACATTACATCCAACAGTGAATGATTTAGGAACTGGCTGTGCATAAATGTTTCCGTAAGTTTCAGGATCAAAATATCCTTTATAATCAGAACTGATTACAAATAAATTTCTTGCCTCAACATTAAGTCTAATGCTTTGAATGTTGATGTGATCTGTAAATGCTTTAGGGAATGTATAACCTAAACGCATACTGCTCAATCTCATATAACTCATTTCGCTAACCCAAGTATCTAAATAATTGTTAGTTTCAATCTGATTTTGACCAGAATACCATAAATAGTTCATGTAAGAATCCCCAGTCCACGTATCTTTACCATTAATTCCAGGTAAATTTGAAGAAGTATTGGTTGGTGACCAAGCATTTTGAATATCTCTACTATAGTTTTGCCCTCTGTCAACAATCGTTCCGTTGTAAGGAGGAGTTTTAGTTACTGTTTGTTTGATATTAAACGAAGCTGCTACAGTAAAATCAAAATTACTTACTTTAAATGTGTTTGTAATACCGCCAGTAAATTTCGGATCTCTGTCTCCTAAATAAGTAAACAAATCTCTAAATTCTGCTGCAGATAAGTTTGACTGTACAATTTCCCCAGGGAAGAAATCTGCATATGGATCATATAAACCAAAGAATGTTTGAGAGTTTACAGTTTCTCCTTTTTTGTTTACAAATAAAGGATACCCGTTTGCATCCATTCCGTTTGTTTTAAATCCAAAAACAGCATTTACAGGAAGACCTTCTCTGTTAGGGAAGAACTCAGAATCACGAACTTCTATACGATCAACATTACTTTTGTTATGAGAAAAGTTAATGCTTGTATTCCATTTGAAATTTGGACGATCAATGTTTCTTGTAGACAAAGTAATTTCGTAACCTTTGTTGGTTACTTGTGCCCAGTTCATATTGCTATATTCATAACCATTTTCAAGTGGCACTGCTCGTAAACCAATTAAGTCAGTACTTTTTCTTCCGTATAAGTCTGTAATGATACTGATTCGGTTGTTGAATAAACCAAGGTCCATACCCACGTTAGTATTTGTAGTTTTTTCCCAACGTAATTTATCGTTTGGAGGACTTGTAACTACAATTGTAGGTTCTGTCTGTCCTGGTAAAATAGTAGTCGTTTTGTTTTCACCTACTACATAAGGTGACGTGTTTTTGTCAATGTTACCTTGTAGACCGTAAGAAGCACGAAGTCTTAAGTTTGAAAGAGTTAAATTTTCTTTTAAGAAATCTTCTTCAGAAACTGTCCAAGATGCAGACGTTGACCAAAGTGGCAAATATTTATACTTAGGATCTACACCAAATAAATCAGATCCATCGTATCTAACACTTCCAAAAATGTTATACTTTTTATCGTAAGTATAAGCCGCTGTTGCATAGAATGAAGCAAAAGCATTTTCATTTTGGCTTTTGTTATAAGTACTCCATTCTTTATTTTTAGCAGTATCTGTATTTGGGAAAATGATTTGCTGAGAAGTTAAGTTTTTCTCATCAAAACCAAAAGCTCTTGAGAAAATAGATGTTGTGTAATTTCTTCTGATTTCATTACCAACCATTGCTTCAATTTCGTGCTTTTCTCCAAGAGTTTTAGTATAATTCACCATTGTTTTCAAGTTGTACTGAAAAAAGTCTGTATTGGTATTTTGATTAATACCACCTTCAGGCATATAATAGATGAAATTTCCATTTGTGAAGAAACGAGATTTCTCTCTTTGTTTTCTTGTATAGTAAGTTTCTTTACCAGCGAATTTTTCACTTAAAGTATTATCTAATTGTAAACCTAATTGGCTTGTTACTTTTAGATCTTTTGTGATTTTGTACTCAGCATCCAATAAAGCTTTAATTGCTCTAGTTTTTAAATCGTAAGAAGTATTGTTTCTTTCTTCGATGATGTTGAATGGAACATAACGATCAGAATAACCAGCAATGTCTGGGTCATATTTATAACTTCCGTCTTCGTTGTATGGAGTCAAATATGGATTTACGTTTCGTGAATAGTTCGCAGGGTTTGTGAAACCATCTGTATCTGTAATGTAAGAAGAAGTTTTGTTTTCAGAACCAAAAATTCCAATACCAACTTTAAATTTGTCTGAAATTTGGTAATTGTTTTTTAAAGTTAAATTGTAACGTTTGAAACCCGTTCCAATTGTTGCTCCTTTTTCGTCATAGTACCCTAAAGAGAAATAGTAATCAGATTTCTCACCACCACCAGATAAACTTAAACCGTGTTGCGTGTTGATTGCAGTTTGATATAATAAGTTACCCCAGTTTGTATTGATATTTCTTAATTTATTAATAGATTGCTGTGTTTCAGGGCTCAAAGCAGAAAATCCTCCCGCTCTATAAGCTGCTAACTCATTTGATCCATTTAAAATACGCGCAATATCTCCACCAGTATCTCTGTAAGTTAAATCAGGACGGCTCGCCATGTTAAGTTCGAAATCAACTTTCTCGTTTGAGTTCATCAAGTTTAATTTGTCAAAATCTGGCCTTTGAGTGATAAAAGTATTGGTGTTGAAGTTAATCACCATTTTACCCGCTTTACCTTTTTTAGTAGTTACAACGATAACACCGTTTGCTGCACGAGCACCGTAAATAGCAGTTGCTGCTGCATCTTTTAAGATTGTAATGTCTTTAATATCATCTGGATTCAAACCAGCGATAGAGTAGTTGTTTAAAACGTCAATGTTGTCTTTGTCGTAGTTTTTAGGA
>Ga0209370_1000417_pt1 | contig 60229 bp, 57 predicted proteins | sample AgamicAtPrz_FD_187164 | JGI IMG/M metagenome (GOLD analysis project Ga0209370, IMG submission 187164) | Agave microbial communities from Guanajuato, Mexico - At.P.rz (SPAdes) (version 2) | ecosystem: Host-associated > Plants > Phyllosphere > Phylloplane/Leaf | place: Guanajuato, Mexico...
TTCTTCGCCTTCGACCCCCCTTCCTGTTGCGCCGGCTTTCCCCCCTTGGCCTGGTCGGCCGCCGTGGGGGGCACCGGCGCGGGTGCTGCTGGGGCCGCCTTGATGAACCGCTGGACGTGCTTGCGGAACGTCTCGTAGCTGCACTTCACCCGGCCGGTTTCGCGCATGTGCTCGTAGATCGTCGTCACCGCATAGCCCGAGTCCATCGCGGCCTTCACATCCCCACGCACCGCCAGGAACGCGACTGCGGCCGCGTCCTGTCGGCGCTTCTTGGCCGCTCGTTTCTCGATCCACGCGGCCAGCTCGTCGGGGTAGCTGCTTTCTGCCATCGCCTCGCTTCCGTGGTTTGTAAATAGCCGTCATTTTCATGTATCGACCCGTGGAAAGTCTATGTAAAGCGCGTGGATAGCAGCCTGACACCGCTGCATCTAGCGCGCTTTCCAGGCATTGTACGCCTTCATTCGATATATCCGCCATCTTTTCGCGCTGAATGCAGACAGATGCGAAGGTTTCGGTATAGACTTTCCTTGGTGTTATCAACGCCGTAAGGCGGGCAGGATAGGCGAAGTTAGCTAACCGGCGAGCCGGTTATCTATCTTCGCTGTCCCTTATTCGCGCCTGCGGCACTCAACGGGCATCCTGCTCTGCGAGGCGGCCGGCTACCGCCGGCAAGAAACGAGAGACGAACGACATGGGCTACATCAATCCGCTGCTGGAGCTTCCAGCAGGCCGCGAACTCCAGGCGCTGCCGGTGGCCGACCGGCAGCGCCTCGCCCGCGTGCTGCGCGAGCTGCGCACGCAGGCCAACGACGAAGCCGAGAAGGCATGGGCACGCCGCAAGGGGCCGATGGCCGCCTACTGGCGAGCCGTGGCGACCTACGCGCGGCACACGGCGCACGCGCTCAAGGGGTGACGACATGGAAGCCGACGAACAGCCGACAGCGAAGCGGCGGCAGCACCTGCGGGTGCCGGTGTTCCCCGAAGAGAAGGAACTGATCGAGGCGAACGCCAAGAGGGCCGGGGTCAGCGTGGCGCGCTACCTGCGCGACGTGGGCCAGGGCTACCAGATCAAGGGCGTCATGGATTACGAATACGTGCGCGAGCTGGTGCGCGTGAATGGCGACCTTGGCCGGCTGGGCGGCTTGCTCAAGCTATGGCTGACCGACGACCCGCGCACGGCTCGCTTCGGCGACGCGACGATCCTTGCCCTGCTGGGCCGGATTGAAGCCACCCAGGACGAAATGAGCCGCCTCATGAAGTCCGTGGTGCAGCCGAGGGCCGAGCCTTGAGCGTTTTAGCGGCTAAAACGCCGGAGGCCGGCCGATGATCGTCAAGCACGTACCCATGCGCTCGCTGGGCAAGTCCGACTTCGCCGGCCTGGTGAACTACGTCACCGACGCGCAGAGCAAGGATCACCGGCTGGGCCAGGTGCAGATCACGAACTGCGATGCCATGTCGGTACAGGACGCCATCACGGAGGTTCTGGCGACCCAGCACACGAACACGCGGGCCAAGGGCGACAAGACCTATCACCTGATCGTCAGCTTCCGGGCTGGCGAGCAGCCCAGCGCCGACACCTTGCGGGCGATAGAGGAACGAATCTGCGCTGGGCTTGGCTTCGCCGAGCATCAGCGCGTCAGTGCCGTTCATAACGACACGGACAACCTGCACATCCATATCGCCATCAACAAGATTCACCCCACGCGACACACGATGCACGAGCCGTTCGGCCAGCACCGGACGCTGGCCGAACTTTGCACGGCCCTGGAGCGCGACTACGGCCTGGAGCGCGACAACCACGAACCACGCCAGCGCGGGGCCGAGGGCAGGGCGGCCGACATGGAGCGGCACGCCGGCGTGGAAAGCCTGGTCGGCTGGATCAAGCGCGAATGCCTGGACGAGATCAAGGGCGCGCAGTCCTGGCAGGAGCTGCACCAGGTCATGCGCGACAACGGCCTGGAGCTGCGCGAGCGTGCGAACGGCCTTGTGATCGAGGCCGGCGACGGAACGATGGTCAAGGCAAGCACCCTAGCCCGCGACCTTTCCAAGCCGAAGCTGGAGGCGCGGCTTGGCCCGTTCGAGCCTTCGCCCGAACGGCAGACACGAACCAAAGCGAAGCGGCAGTACCAGAAAGACCCGATCCGCTTGCGCGTGAACACCGTCGAGCTGTACGCCCGGTACAAGGCCGAGCAGCAGACCTTGACCGCGACACGTGGGCAGGCGCTGGAGCAGGCCCGCCGCCGCAAGGATCGGCTGGTCGAGGCCGCGAAGCGTTCCAACCGCCTGCGCCGCGCGACGATCAAGGTGGTCGGCGAAAGCCGCACGAACAAGAAGCTGCTGTACGCCCAGGCCAGCAAGGCCCTGCGCGACGAAATCCAGGCGATCAACAAGCAGTACCAGCAAGACCGCCAGGCCCTCTACGACAGCCACAGCCGCCGCACGTGGGCCGACTGGCTCAAGAAGGAAGCGACCCACGGCAACGCCGAGGCGTTGGCTGCCCTGCGCGCCCGAGAGGCCGCGCAGGGCTTGCAAGGCAACACCATCCAGGGCCGGGGCGATGCACGCCCCGGCCACGCCCCGGTGACGGACAACATCACCAAGAAGGGCACGATCATCTTCCGCGCCGGCCTGTCGGCCGTCCGGGACGATGGCGACAAGCTGCAAGTCTCGCGCGAGGCCACGCGCGAGGGCCTGCAAGAAGCTCTACGGCTGGCGATGGAACGCTACGGCAGCCGCATCACCGTCAACGGCACCACGCAATTCAAGGCGCAGGTCATCCGCGCGGCCGTTGATTCCCAGCTACCCATCACGTTCGCCGATCCGGCCCTGGAGAGCCGGCGGCTTGCGCTATTGAAGAAGGAGAACACCCATGAGCGACCCGACCGAACCGAGCGAGCCGACCAGCGACCCGCAGAACATCGAGGACGAGCTGGACGCGGCCCTGGCGGCCCTGGACAGCGAGCCGCTGCCCACGACGACGCTGCCCGACCCGTCGCCATCGCCCGAGCAGGCTTCGGGCGACCAGGTGCCGGGCGAACCGACGCCGCCGGCGTTCACGCCGGAGCCGTCCACCGGAAGCCCGACATTGGACGCATTGGACGAGTCCCGCCGCCCCAAAGCCAGCACCGTTTGCGAACGCTGTCCCAACTCGGTGTGGTTCGCATCGCCGGCGGAAGTGAAGTGCTATTGCCGCGTGATGTTCCTCGTCACCTGGAGCAGCAAGGAACCCAGCCAGATCACCAACTGCGACGGGGAATTTCTCGGCCAGGAACAGGGGTAGCAACCGCGCCGCCGGGCCTTGCTGCGGCGGATAAGTACATCGCGGAACGCGAGGCGAAACGCTCAAAAGGTTTCGATATACCGAAGCACGCGCGATATACTGACGGCGACGGTGCCCTTGCTTTCCAGGGCGTCCGCAACATCGAGGGCCAGGCGCTGGCCCTGTTGAAACGAGGCGATGAGGTCATGGTGATGCCCATTGACCAGGCCACGGCCCGGCGCTTGTCGCGCATCGCGGTCGGCGATGCCGTGACGATCACGCCGAAAGGCTCCATCAAAACGTCGAAAGGAAGGAGTAGATGAAAAAAGCACTGTTGCTTGCCGTTCTCGCGGCGGCCCTGCTGGCCGGCTGCGATAGCAAGCCGACCGGCTCGCCGATGCCCGAGGTCAACGATGCCAATTGCCAGATCGAGGCGATCAAGAGGATCGAGGACAGGGCGACCCGCGAGAGCTTCGCCGGTCTATGCGCGCGCCGTTCGCCTGCTGGCGGTGGCATCGCGCCGACCGAGAACCCGAAGAACTGGCTTGAACTGATCGACAAGAACACCCCGAAGGGGCAGGAGGCGAAGCCATGAAGATCAAGATGAACAACGCCGTGGGGCCGCAGGTTCGCAGCGCAAAGGCAAAGACCCCCAAGCTCTTGCCGATCCTCGGCGGGGTATCCCTGGTCGGCGGCCTCCAGGCCGCGACACAGTTCTTCGCCTACACGTTCCAGTATCACGCGAGCCTCGGGGCCAACCTTGGGCACGTGTACGCGCCCTGGTCGATCCTGAACTGGTCGGCGAAGTGGTACAGCCAGTACCCCGACGAGATCATGCGGGCCGGCAGCATCGGCATGGTGACTGCCACCGTGGGCCTGCTGGGCGTGGCCGTGGCGAAAGTCGTCACGTCCAACAGCTCGAAGGCGAACGAGTACCTGCACGGTTCGGCCCGCTGGGCCGAGAAGAAGGACATTCAGGCCGCCGGCCTGCTGCCGCGCGAGCGGAACGTCCTGGAGATCGTCACCGGCAAGGACGCGCCCACCGCCACCGGCGTCTATGTCGGCGGCTGGCAGGACAAGGACGGCAATTTCTTCTACCTGCGACACAGCGGCCCCGAGCACGTGCTGACCTACGCCCCGACCCGAAGCGGCAAGGGCGTCGGCCTGGTGGTGCCGACCCTGCTTTCGTGGGGCGCAAGCAGCGTCATCACCGACTTGAAGGGCGAGTTGTGGGCACTGACCGCCGGCTGGAGGCAGAAGCACGCCAAGAACAAGGTGCTGCGCTTCGAGCCGGCCAGCAGCTCGGGCGGCGTGTGCTGGAACCCGCTGGATGAAATCCGCGTCGGCACCGAGGCCGAAGTCGGCGACGTGCAGAACCTAGCAACTCTGATAGTTGACCCGGACGGCAAGGGCCTGGATTCGCACTGGCAAAAGACCGCCTTCGCGCTCCTGGTCGGCGTCATCCTGCACGCGCTCTACAAGGCCAGGAACGAGGGCGGCACGGCCACGCTGCCATCGGTCGATGCCATGCTGGCCGACCCGAACCGGGACATTGGCGAGCTATGGATGGAAATGACCACCTACGGGCACGTGGACGGTCAGAACCACCACGCCATCGGATCGGCGGCCCGCGACATGATGGATCGGCCCGAAGAGGAAGCGGGATCGGTGCTGTCCACGGCCAAATCCTATCTGGCCCTGTACCGCGATCCCGTGGTGGCGCGCAACGTGAGCCGGTCGGACTTCCGCATCAAAGACCTGATGCACTCCGACGACCCGGTGAGCCTGTACATCGTCACCCAGCCCAACGACAAGGCCCGCCTGCGGCCGCTGGTGCGCGTCATGGTGAACATGATCGTGCGCCTGCTGGCCGACAAGATGGACTTCGAGAACGGCCGGCCGGTGGCCCACTACAAGCACCGCCTGCTGATGATGCTGGACGAGTTCCCGAGCCTCGGGAAGCTGGAGATCATGCAAGAGTCGCTGGCCTTCGTCGCCGGCTACGGCATCAAGTGCTACCTGATTTGCCAGGACATTAACCAGCTCCGCAGCCGCGAGACGGGCTACGGCCACGACGAAAGCATCACGTCGAACTGCCACGTGCAGAACGCCTACCCGCCCAACCGCGTCGAGACAGCCGAACACCTGTCCCGACTGACCGGGCAGACCACCGTGGTGAAGGAGCAGATCACGACCAGCGGCCGCCGCACGGCGGCCATGCTGGGCCAGGTGTCGCGCACCTACCAGGAAGTGCAGCGCCCCTTGCTGACGCCCGATGAGTGCCTGCGGATGCCGGGGCCAAAGAAGAACGACAAGGGCGAGATCGAGGAAGCCGGCGACATGGTGATCTACGTCGCCGGCTACCCGGCCATCTACGGCAAGCAGCCGCTGTACTTCAAAGACCCGGTGTTTCAGGCGCGGGCCGCGATCCCCGCGCCGAAGGCCACCGACCGGCTGCGTCAGGTTGTCGAGGCAGGGGAGGGCATCACGATATGAGCCGCATCCTGAAACGCATCACGACCGGCGTTGCCATCGCCGGCGTGGCCGCCCTGGTGCTGGCCGCTGGCGGCTATGCCGCCGGTGCCCGCATCAACACCACCAAGAGCATTCCGGTCGGCCTGTACTGGACGAGCAGCGCGCCGGTGGAGAAGGGCGCTTACGTGCTTTGGTGCCCGCCGAAGGTCGGCGTGTTCGATGACGCCAAGGAAAGGGGCTACATCGGGGCCGGGTTCTGCCCTGGCGACTACGGCTACATGATGAAGCGCGTTTTAGCCGCTAAAGACGATGCCGTATCGGTGGCCGATGACGGCGTGCGTGTGAATGGCGAGCTGCTGGCCCACAGCAAGCCGATCCAGGCCGACAAGTCCGGGCGGCCCCTGCCGCGCTTCCAGGCCAGCACCTACACGCTGGGCAGCGCCGAGCTGCTGCTTATGTCGGACGTGAGCGACACGTCTTTCGACGGGCGCTACTTCGGCCCCATCAACCGTTCTCAAGTTCAGACCGTGATCCGTCCGGTCATCACCTGGTAGGGGAGGAAACCACCATGCGACTGTTCATCGCGGAAAAACCATCTGTCGCCAAGGCCATCGCCGGCGAGCTGGGCGTCACCGGCAAGGGCGACGGCTACATCGAATGCGGCGGCGACAAAGTGACCTGGTGCTTCGGGCACATGCTGGAGCAGGCCGACCCGGACGAGTACACGCCCGACGACGTGCCGACCGGGAAATCGGGCAAGAAGCTATGGCGCGTCGATGATCTGCCCATCATCCCGCAGACCTGGATTCTTCACCCGAAGGACGATGCCAAGAAGCAGCTCGCCGTGATCGGCAAGCTGCTGAAAGAGGCCAAGGAGATCGTCAACGCCGGCGACCCCGACCGTGAAGGCCAGTTGCTGGTCGATGAGGTGCTGGAGCACTTCAAGAGCAGCAAGCCGACGCGCCGCTTTTGGGTGTCCGCCCAGGATTCGGTTTCCGTCAAGCGCGGCCTGGCCGCCTTGAAGGACAACACCACGTACAAGGGCTGGGCCGACGCCGCACGCGGCCGGCAGCGGGCCGACTGGCTGATCGGCATGAACCTAAGCCGCGCCTACACCTTGCGGGCGCAGCGCGGCGGTTCCAGGGCCTTGCTGACCGTGGGCCGGGTGCAGACCCCGACGCTGGCCCTGGTCGTGAATCGTGACCGTGAAATCGAGGCTTTCAAGCCGGTGCCGTATCACACGATCCGCGCAGCGATTCAGCACGAAGGCGGCACGTTTATGGCCGCCTGGAAGGCGAAGGAAGATCAAGCCGGCCTGGACAGCGAAGGCCGCCTTGTCGATACCGCCGTCGCCGATGCCCTGGTGGCCGCCGTCAAGGGCCAACCGGGCACCATCGCCACCTACAAGCAGGAAGCCAAGAAGAAGAACCAGCCGCTGGCCTTCGCGCTGTCGGACATTACGGCGCTGGCGTCCGCGCGGTACGGCTACAGCGCCGAGGACGTGCTGAACACCTGCCAGGCGCTCTACGAGACGCACAAGCTGACCAGCTACCCGCGCACCGACTGCGCCTACCTGCCGGAGTCGCAGCACGCCGACGCGCCGCGCGTCCTGGAGGCCGTCAAGCACGTGAACCCCGAGCTGGCCGGCCTGGTCGATGGTGCCGACCCGCGCATCAAGTCCAAGACGTGGGACGACTCGAAGATCACGGCGCACCACGGCATCGTGCCGACCATGCAGAAGGGCAGCAAGGCCGGCTTGAGCGAACGCGAGCGCAACATCTACGAGCTGATCGTCCGCGCCTACCTGGCGCAGTTCTATCCGCTGCACGAGTACATGCAAACCACGGTCGGCGTGGAGATCGCCGGCGAAAACTTCGCCGCGTCCGGCAAGGTGGTCACGCGCAACGGCTGGCGTGACGTGTTCGACCAGGCCGACGAAGAGGACGCCAAGGAAGGCGACGACGAAAACGGCGCGCAGACCCTGCCGGTGATGAAGCAAGGCGACGGTGTGACCTGCACCGAGGCCACCCGGCGCGATGCGAAAACCAAGCCGCCGGCGCGCTTCACCGAAGGCACGCTGATTCGCGCGATGGAGAACATCCACAAGTTCGTGAGCGACCCGGAGCACAAGAAGATGCTGCGCGAAGGCGACGGCATCGGCACGTCCGCCACGCGCGCATCCATCATTTCCGAGCTGAAACGCCGCGCGTTCCTGGAAACCAAGGGCAAGCAGATCGTCAGCACGACGCTGGGCCGCAGCGTCATCGACGCGCTGCCCGAGGTGGTGCGAAGCCCGGTGCTGACCGCCCTTTACGAACGCATGTTGAAGGGCGTCGAGCTGGGCACGGCGGCCCTGGACGCCTTCATCACGAAGCAAGAGCAGTTCATCCGCGACCAGGTGACGAAGGCCAACAGCGGAGCCGTGAGCATCGCCGGCGGCAAGGAAGCCGCGCCGGTGTCGTCCCTGCACAAGTGCATGGCCTGCGGCACCGGCTTGTCGCGGCGGCCCAGCAAGAAGAAGGGGCAATTCTGGTGGGGCTGCGCCAACTTCCCCACGTGCAAGCAGACCTATCCCGACCTGAAAGGTCGGCCCGACTACAGCAAGGGCCGCAACGGCCCCGCTGCCGAGTAACCACCGAGACGAAGGAGCATGACCATGAACCAGCAAACCACCACCCAGGCCGATGACGTGCTGCCCGAGCTGCCCGCCATTGACGACAACGCAGCAGCCGCCGGCGCGCTGCGCGAGAAGCTGACCGACGCGGCCACGCCCGGCTATCAGGCCGAGTTCGACCCGGAGGAAGCGGAACGCGCCGGCGCGTTCGTGGAGGACGCCTTGAGCGAGCAGGACGCCGCCGAGAGCGGCGACGACCTGGCCGCCCTGGCCTCGCAGGGCGACGACCAGGCCCCGGCCTTCATCACCGAGGGCGAGCCGGCGGCCGACCTGCCCGCCTTCGTGGATACGGCCAACGTCCGCAGCCTCTACGACTGGAAGCCGGGCGAGTCGCTGGACGAGGCCATCGCGCGCAAGAAGCCACAGGAGGGCTAACCCATGCCAATCATCCAGGCCGAGGCGCAGGCCGCCACCCTGGCGTTCACCCGAGACTATCCGGGCGCGTTGGAGCTGATCTACCACTTCCGCGAGAGCACCGGCGAGCTGTACGGCCACCGCGCAGCGGAAGTTCCGGCAGACCTCAAGGGCGGCTATCTGTCGAAGGAGCAAATCCACAACGGCCGTTCGTACCGTGGCCGCGTGGACGTGCCCCTTGGGAACATGGACGACGCCGCCGACCTGCTGGTGACATTGCGGCATGAAGTGCTGGGCCACTACGGGGCCAACACCTTCGCGCCGGCCGAGAAGCGCGCCCTGCTGGACGGCATCATCGCCGCCCGCGAACAGCCCGGCATGAAAGACCGCTGGGAGGACATCAACCGCCGCTATGCCGGCACGTCGATGGACGTGCGGGCCGAAGAGGTATGGGCGCTGCATTGCGAAACCCTCGCGCCCGGCCAGCACGTGGGCCAGGCCCACGTGCGCGAGCGCGGCGAGCAGTCATTCATGGAAACCTGCATCGCCCGCGTGAGGCCCATGCAATCCGCCGACCTGCACAACATCGTGTGCATGGTCGCCGATGGCCTTCACGACCGTTCCAGGACGCAGCAGACCTTTCCGCAGATCAACGAACTATTCCGAAGGGATGAAACTATGGAACCGAAGAAGCCATTTCATGAAGTCGTTGCCGAAAAACTGATCGAGCAGCTCAAGGCCGGCACCGCACCGTGGCAACGACCGTGGGAGCCTGGCGAGCCGAACGCCTACTTGCCGATGAACCCGACCACCGGCAAGCGGTACAAGGGCATCAACGCCATTCACTTGATGGCCCAGGGCCGCAGTGATGGCCGTTGGATGACCTACAAGCAGGCCGCCGCCGTGGGCGCGCAGGTACGCAAGGGCGAGAAGGGCACGCCCGTTCAATACTGGAAATTCAGCGAGGAACAGAACAAGGTCGATGAGAGCGGCCGGCCCGTTCTCAACGCGAAGGGCGAGCCGGTCAAGGAAACCGTGCAGCTCGAACGCCCGCGCGTGTTCTTCGCCACGGTGTTCAACGCCGAGCAGATCGACGGCCTGCCGCCGATCCAGAAGAAGGAACAGACCTGGAGCGCCGTCGAGCGCGCCGAGCACATCCTGAAAGCGTCCGGCGCGTCGATCACGCACGCGCCTGGTGATCGCGCCTTCTACCGGCCGGCGACCGACAGCATCCACCTTCCCGACCGGGGCCAGTTCCCCAGCGCCGACAACTACTACGCGACGGCCCTGCACGAGCTGGGCCACTGGACGGGCCACGCCTCGCGGCTTGACCGCGACCTGGCGCACCCGTTCGGGAGCGAGGGTTACGCCAAGGAAGAGCTGCGGGCCGAGATCGCTTCGATGATCTTGGGCGACGAGCTGGGCATCGGCCACGATCCGGGCCAACACGCCGCCTATGTCGGTTCTTGGATCAAGGCGCTGCAAGACGAACCGCTGGAAGTGTTCCGCGCCGCCGCCGACGCCGAGAAGATTCACGATTACGTGCTCGCCTTCGAGCAAAAGCAGGTTCAGGAGCAAGACCAGCAGCAGAGCCAGGCACAGCAGCAGCCGCACGAATTGACCCTGGCGCAGTTTGCCAGCCAGGCGACCGCGCAGGAATTGATGAACCACGGCCGGAAGTGGGAAGTGAGGCACGGCGACTATTCGGCCTTCTCCGATGCCGCCACGGCCGAGGAAGCCATCGCGGACGTGCATCGCGGCGCGGTGAATAACGCCCTATACCTCAACACGCCCGAGAGCCGCAGCGCGAACCTGCCGGGCAGCAGCTTCCCGCCGGCGGCGGTGTTGGCCGAATACCCCGACCTGGTGGAGAAGTTCCCCGACGCGGTGCCCGCGCCCGAGCTGGGCCATCAGCCGGGCGACCAGGTGCAGACCGTGGCCGAGCGCACGGCAAGCCAGTACGAGGCTATGAAGGCCGCCGACGAGGCTTTCCAGCGTGAGCTTGTCCGGGCCTATGGCGAGGACAACGCCGGGGACGCCCGCTACAAGCCTCGCCACGACGATGAAGCCGTGCAGAAGGCCGGCGATGCCTTCGTGGCCGCGTCCGACACTTGGCGCGAAGCCGTGCGGGAGGCCCGCGAAACCGTTGCAAGTCAGGAGGCCAGCATGCAGACACCGGAAGCGCAGAACGAAGCCGTGGCGACCGCCCTGGAGGCGGCCGGCTGGCAGCGTGGCGATGGCATCGCCATCGCGTCCAAGCCCTTCGACACGGTGAACGGCCGCAATGACGCGCTGGCCTTCATCACCGACGGCGACGGGATCAACCGCACCTTGCAGTTCCAGTACACCAGCGAGGGCCGCAACGTCACCGGCGCGGACGGCGTGCTGATCCCGGTCGGCGCGACGGCGGCCCAGGCGGCCGAGCTGGCGACGAGCGCCGCCGCCAGGGCCGAGAAGTCGATTCAGGATTCCTATGGCGTCAGGATCGCGGCCATGCAGCAGGCGGGCAAGCAACAGCAGGACGCCGAGGCGTGGGCCTTGAAGCACGTCGAGCAAGGCACCATCGGGCGCTTGCTCGAAAGCGCGAGCCTGGAGCAGATCGACCGCGCCCTGGACGTGCTGGACAGCATGCAGCCCATGAACACCCAAAACGAGTTCTGGACGCGCCACGAACTGCCCTTCGACCCCGAACCGCTGCAAGACAAGATCAACGCGGCGATGAATGACCTCATCGAGAACCGGCGGCCCGATGCCGTGGTGGCTGCGACCTTCCTTGACCTCAAGACCGGCAACACCAATTCACGCGAGCGCGACCGCCAGGCATTCGACACGGCGGCCGACAACGCGCTGGGCTTCACCCTGCCCCATGACTGGACGGGTGAAGTGCGGGTTGTCGGCGTGATCGAGCGCGACGGCGAATTGCAATCCGCCGCCGTGGGCGACACGCCCGAGGCTTACCACCTGTACGCCCGCAAGGGCGATGCGCAGCCCGGCGAAGATGCGTTTGCCTACCTCACCGCGACCCGCACGCTCGGCGAGGCCGACGAGCTGGCCGACCGCCTGGCGCTGATCGACGCCAACGCCCAAACCGACCAGTACGAGAAAGCCACCCGCGTTGCCCGCGTGCAAGAGGATCGCGTTCGCCGCGATCCGAACAGCACCGACGAGGACATTTCAGCCGCTAAAGAGGCGCGCAAGGCGCTGGAGGCCAGGGCATTCGTTGCGGCCGAGCAAGCCAAGACCAGCCAGCGCGATGCCGAGCAGCCCAAGGCCGCGCAGAGGGCCGCAAGTGGCGAACGCCAGTTCATCAACGTGCCGTTCAAGGAGAAGGACGAGGCCAAGCAGCTCGGAGCGCGCTGGGATCGCAAGGAACAGTCCTGGTACGTGCCGGCGGGAGTGGATGCGGCCCCCTTCGCCAAGTGGGCACAGGGAGCCGCTACGGCGGCCGTGGAGCCTCGCAAGGCCCAAGAGGCTCCGCAAGCCCATGCCGGCGGCCAGAAGGCCGCCACGGCCCCGCAGGAGGCCCGCCAGTACCTCGCCGTGCCATACGAACAGCGCAACGCCGCCAAGGCCGCCGGTGCGCTTTGGGACAAGGCCGCGAAGTCCTGGTATGCCGGCCCGCGTGCCGACATGGCGAAGCTGGAGCGGTGGAAGCCCGAGAACGTGCAGGCCCAGCAGGGGCCAGCGATGACGCCAAGGGAAGAGTTCGCCGAGGCCATGCGCAGCGCCGGCCTGTTCACCGGCAGCAACGCCCAGGGCGATCACCCGATCATGGACGGCAAGCGGCATCGCGTGCCGGTCGAGGGTGGCAAGAAGGGCGCGCTCGATGGCTTCTATGTCGGCCACCTGGACGGCCACCCGGCCGGCCGGATCATCAACAACAAGACCGGCACGGACATTACCTGGAAGAGCAAGGGTTACGCCTTGAGCGACCAGGAGAAGGCCAAGCTCCAGGCCGAGGCGGCCGAGAAGCTGGCCCAGCGTGCGGCCGAGCAAGACAAGCTCCAGGAAGCCACCGCGCAGCGCGTAGGCCGCCAGATGGCCGACCTGGTGCCGGTCGAGCAGCCGACGCCCTACCTGCAAGCCAAGGGCATCGAGGCCCACGCCGGCGTGTTCACCGACCGCGAGGGCCAGAAAACCTACATCCCCGCCTTCGACGCGGACGGCAAGCAGTGGACGATGCAGTACATCCAGGAGGACGGCACCAAACGGTTCGCCAAGGACAGCAAGAAGGAAGGATGCTTCCACCCGGTTGGCGGCATGGATGCGCTGGCCGCAGCGCCGGCGCTGGTGATCTCCGAGGGCTACGCCACGGCGGCGAGCCTGGCCGAAGGGCTGGGGCATGCCACCGTGGCCGCGTTCGACTCGGGCAACCTGCCGCACGTGGCCCGCGCCCTGCGCGAGAAGTTCCCCGACAAGCCCATCGTGATCGCCGGCGACGACGACAAGGCCCAGGAGATCGAGCGCGGCCACAACCCCGGCCGCGCCAAGGCCGAGGAAGCCGCGAAGGCCGTAGGCGGCAAGGCCATCTTCCCGATCTTCGCGCCGGGCGAGCAGCAGGCGAACCCCAAGGGCTTCACCGACTTCAACGACCTGGCGAACAAGAGCGAGCTGGGCCGCGATGGCCTCAAGCGCCAGGTCGGCGCGGCCGTGGGCCAGGTGCTGATCGAGGAAGGCCGCCGGCAACAGCAGGAGCAGCGCCAGGAGCGTGCGGAGAAGCAACAGCAGCAGCCGGAACGCCCTCGCCGCGCTGCACGCATCGGCTAAAGTCCGGGAAGGCTGCAACCACACAGCGCGGTTTCCTCCCTCCCTGACCGCCGGCAGTCATCGCCGCCTCGCACCCCGAGGCGGCTTTTTTTTGCTCGAGCATCGCCGCATCCGACGATGCCACCAGGCCCGCGCACGTCGAGCTGCAGCATCGCCATTTCCGGCGATGGCGGCCGCCCTGCCCGCCTGGAGCTCGCATCGCCATTTCTGACGATGAGATCCACAGCGGCCATTTAGACCCGGCAAAAACGACCCGGCCAAGATAATGTCGTTTTCAGAAGGCGACTGCACGAAATATCAGGAGTCGGCTGCACTGCCAGAACTGGCCGCCTGCAAGGCAGCGTAGAGAGCGGTTTTTCCTACCTTGAGGCGTGCGGCGGCCTCGCGGACATTCAAGCCGTTGGCGACAAGCTCCCGCGCTCGTTGCAACTTGTCGGCAGTGACAACCGGCTTGCGTCCGCCTTTGCGCCCGCGTGCGGCGGCAGCGGTCAACCCGGCCTTGGTGCGCTCGCGGATCAGGTCGCGCTCGAACTGGCCCAGCGCACCGAACACATGGAAGATGAGCCGTCCGCCCGGCGTGGTGGTGTCGATGTTTTCAGTCAACGAGCGGAAGCCGACGCCCCGTGCTTCCAGCTTGCCGACCGTCTCAATCAGGTGCGGCAGGGAGCGGCCAAGCCGATCCAGCCGCCAGACGACCAGCACATCGCCATCGCGCAGATAAGCCAGCGCATCGGCCAAGCCGGGCCGGTCTGCCTTGGCCCCGGATGCCGTGTCCTCGAAAACCCGTTCGCAGCCTGCATTGCGCAGCGCATCCGTCTGCAAGGCGGTGTCCTGTTCCGCCGTCGATACCCGCGCATAGCCGATGAGTGCCATTTCCGCCCATTTGTCCGTTATACCGTCCGCCTATCTTATTGTCCGTCATCCCGTTGCGCAAGATGTTTTCGGACAGGTGTCCGGTTTGGCCGCCTAATGATCGTTTGGCGGACAAGGCGACTGGCATCAGCCGAACAGCTCGCTATGGGAGCCAAGCCGCGCCAGTCGCAGGGTGTCGGCGTCGGACTTGCGGTAGATCAGCAGCAGGTCGGGCTTGATGTGGCATTCGCGGTAGCCCGCCCAATCGCCGGAAAGATCGTGGTCGCGGTATCGCACATCCAGGGGCTGATCGGTCGCCAGCGCGACCAGAACCGGCTTGAGGTCATCATTCGTGCAGCGGACTCCTGATACTGTTCGTTCAATAGACGACTGCACAACAGCCTTCAAACCGCGTTGTCTGGTGCAGTCGTCTTCTGAAAATGACAAGGGCATGGCGTGTCGCAAAACTTAGGATTTATGCGACGTGATAGCGATTTTTTGGATACACAATTGTGTATCCATGCGATACTGTCGCCTTATGTCGAGCAAAGACGTTGGCCTCCGTATCCGTGTTGAAAAGGAACTCCGAGAGGCGTTCCAAGGGGCCTGTCTGGCTGAAAACCGGAAGGCGTCGGAAGTGCTGCGCGAGTTCATGCAGGCGTTCGCCGACAGGCACCAAGGCGGCTTACAACCGGATATGTTCGCGGCACCGGCAGCCAGAAAGCCACGTCAATCAACCAAGAGAAAAGCGATATGAGCCAATTCAATTCTTTGGAAATGTGCGCAGGGGCAGGGGGCCAGGCGCTCGGCCTGGAAATGGCTGGCTTCGATCATGCGGCCCTGGTCGAACTGGAACCGGCCGCTTGCGCCACGCTGCGGCTGAACCGTCCCGCCTGGAACGTCATTGAGGACGATTTGCGCCGCTTCGATGGCCGCCCCTATCAAGGCATCGACCTGGTAGCCGGTGGCGTGCCATGCCCGCCGTTCTCCAAGGCAGGAAAGCAGCTCGGTGCGAAGGATGAGCGCGACTTGTTCCCCGAAGCTATCCGCCTGGTCGATGAGTGCCGCCCGCAAGCCGTGATGCTGGAAAACGTGCGTGGCCTGCTCGATGCCGTCTTTGACGACTACCGGAACAAGGTAGAAAAGCAGCTCAAGAAATTGGGCTATGTGCCCGGCTGGCGGCTGTTCAACGCCTCGGATTACGGCGTGTCACAACTGCGCCCGCGCGTGGTGTTCGTCGGCATCCGCAAAGACCTGGCTAGCGGCTTCTCCTGGCCGGAACCGCTGCCAAACAACCCGCCGACCGTGGGCGAGCTGCTGCACGATCTCATGGCCGCGAATGGCTGGCGCGGCGCTGACCGCTGGCGAGAACAAGCAAATGCCATTGCACCTACGCTGGTTGGCGGCTCCAAAAAACATGGCGGGCCTGACCTTGGGCCGACCCGCGCAAAACGTGCCTGGGCCGCGCTAGGCGTCGATGGCATGGGCCTGTGGGACGATGCACCGCCCCGCGACTTTGTGGGTATGCCGCGCCTGACGCCGCGCATGACGGCCCGCATTCAAGGCTTCCCCGATGATTGGCAATTCTCCGGCCGCAAGACAGCCGCCTATCGCCAGATCGGCAACGCCTTCCCGCCACCAGTGGCCGCCGCCGTGGCCCGGCAAATCTTCGCCGCTCTGTCCGTCCAGCGCATCTACAAGGTGGCGTGATGAGTGCAGAGGCCGATTTCCTCGAAGCCCGCAAGGCGTTCCATGCTTCGCTGCTGCAAACAACGCTGACCATCAACAGCGCGGGAGTGGTGAGCAACGCCGACAGCAGCAACACCACAAGCAAGGCGATTGCCAAGGGCATTGCCGATCTGCTCAAGGCCGAAACCATTGGCGAGCGCATCGCGGGCCAGACTTCGGGCAACCAGTTTGAAGGCACCTGCGCGGCCTTCGTGCGTGAAACCTTCCTAAAGCTCGGCCACCTTCGCCCCGGAACCTGGGATGTGCATCAAGTCTCCGGGCGCAACCGCCTGGAAATTGCCCGTTATGAGCAATACGCGCATCTGGTCGCGCTCGACCGGGCCGCCAAGGCCGATGCCGAACTGGCGGCCGCCCTGGGCAGCGACTACACCATCACGCCGGATATTGTGGTGGTGCGCGACACCGAGGACGACAGCGCCATCAATGCGCCCGCGTTCTTGGTCGATGACAACGTGACCACGCTTGCCAGCCTGCGCAAGAAAAACGGCGGCCTGCCGCTGCTGCACGCCAGCATTTCATGCAAATGGACGATTCGCAGCGACCGGGCGCAGAACGCCCGTTCCGAAGCGTTGAACCTGGTGCGCAACCGCAAGGGCCGCCTGCCTCATGTGGTGGTCGTCACGGCCGAACCGACACCAAGCCGCCTTGCTTCTATCGCCCTGGGAACCGGGGACATTGATTGCGTTTATCACTTTGCCCTGTATGAGCTGCAAGCCACGGTAGAAGCCTTGGGCATGACAGACGCGGCCGACATGCTGGCCGTGATGGTCGATGGCAAGCGCCTGAAAGACATTTCCGATTTGCCGCTGGATTTGGCCGTATGAACCAGGTCGCCACCATCAGCGCCGCCGTTCCTGCTGACGTGAAAGCCGAAGCTGCCGCCGTCGCGGCAGCGCACGGCATGAGCCTGGCCGCCCTGGTGCGCGAGCTGGTGGCCCGCGTGGCCGCCCGCGAAGCTGAAACGCTGGCCTGGCTCGATGAGGCCCGCCGATGAGCCGCGCGCGCTACACGCTCGATGAGCTGCTGGCCGAATCCGACTATTCGCAGCCGCTACCGCCCGAAGAACGGGAATGGGTCGATGCGCCAGCCGTTGGCCGCGAGTGGCCAGCCTGCGAAACCTTGGAAGGCGAGGAGCTGGCCAGCATCGCCATTTCCGGCGATGGCGGCCGCCGCGGTGGATCTCATCGCCATTCCTGACGATGCAGGCCCGGACGTGAAAAGGGCGGCCAACTGGCCGCCCTTTTCATTACTGGTTGTGCCTTACCTGGTGGCGTTGAAGTCGGCCATCTTCAACTGCGCAAGGGCCGATTCCGCCTGTAGCTTGCCCAGCGCGGCCGCCTCGCGGGCGCGGGCTACTGCAAGCGACACCGCCAGCAGCTCGCGGCGTTCGGCCGTCACGGGTTCGCGTAGCTCGGCCTCGATGCTGTCCATCGTGTTCTGCGTCCGGCTTGCCGTGGCCTGGTAGGCGTCATAGGCGGCCTGCACCGGGGCCATGATCGAAAAGCGGGCGGCGGCGGCAGGGAGTCGAGCTGGCGAAGAGCGCCGGCCGCTTCACCGGCCGCAAGCCGAACACGAAGGTGCATGATCGGATCGTGGCCCTGCGCACGGCAGGCCACAGCATCCCGGAGACGGCCAGGCTGGCCGGATGCAGCGAAAGCCAGGTCAAGCGGGTGTGGGCGATGAGCCAGGAGCAGTCTCATACAAGTGCGAAAACGGTTCCTCGCTGATGCCTAGAGCCGCGCGTTTTCGGCGCACCATCCATTCCGGGATTCCAAAGCGGTCGGCAAGATAGTGGTCGAACCGCTTTCCAAGCTCTGCCAGTAGCTCAGGCGGCCATTGCATGTTCTCAAACGCGCGATCTTCTTTTTCCTGTTTTCTGGCGCTAACCTGATCCGCGAACGATGGGATGCCAAGCTCTTTTCTACGGGCCTTGACGGCCTGCGGGTCGATGTTTCCGAGCGCGGCTGCTGTTTCGGTATCGGGCATGCTTCCCAGCATGGCGTCTTGCTCTGCTGTCCAGGTTGCCGGAGCTATCGCATAGGTAGGTTTACAGGCTGCGATGCCGTGTCGCTCACGATGCTTTTTAACTTGAGCAATGGGAACGCCCCACAACGCGGCTAATTCACGATCCGGTTTTGTGCCGAGCTGGGCGCGACGCTCTTCCCAAAATTGAGGGGGTGCGATGAAGGTCATAGTCAATCTCCTGTTTCGTCCATTTTGTAGATCGACCGAGCGGCGATCTACCGAATAATTGGCCGTTTTGGTTGACACCTACTCGGCAGCTTCCAGCTCGCGCAGGCATTCCATGATGGCGGCCCGCTCCAGCGGGTCGAGCTTGGCGAGCTTCGCTTGCCAGCGGGCTTTCTTCCGCTTGATGCGCTCGCGCTCGCGGAAGTTGCTGCCCAGGTAGCGCAGATCGTGCAGGGCGTCCGGCTCCGGGTAGTTCATCCAGAGCCGTTCAATGGCGATGCCGCCGCGCGTCATCGCGTTGAACTCGATGGTGCGCCAGGTCGCCAGGGGCGAGCTGTCGTAGATCGGAGAGTCGTAGCCCGACACCATCACAGCACAGGGCAGGCCGGCCAACACGTCGAGCAGCCGCACGTGGTCGGCGTCGTCGTACTCGTGCCGGTACAGCTTGCCGCCGCGCCGGCTGTCCATCACATAGGGCGGATCGACATAGACGAACTCGCGGCCGGTGAAGGCGTGGCCTTCCAGCCAGGCCACCGAGTCGCCGCAATGCAGCTCCAGGCCGGGCATTTCGCGCTGCTGCCACGCCTGGATCACCTCGCGGTCAATGTCGATCCCGATGCTACGCGCAGCCGGGCGCTTGCGCTCCAGGATGTTCCCGCCGCCCAGGTGCGTTTCGATGTACGTGTCGTGAGGCGGGATGTTGTTGATGATCGTCTGGTAGACGCCGGCACCGCCCTTGCCGCCGGGGTATCTCATGGCCTTCTTCCTGGAGTAAATCGGGGACTTGGCCAGCATCGTCAGAAATGGCGATGCTGTCAAGGGAAGCCGGCCGGGCCTGCATCGTCAGAGACGACGATGCCGAGCTGCTGGAGCGACCTGCAGCACCGCCAAAAATGGCGATGCCGGATCGCTCAGTAGGTGGGGATGTAGACCACCTCAATGTCCACGCGCTGGTTCTCGCGCCGGCCCTCGGCCGTCGAGTTGTCGGCCACGAAGTCGGCGGCCGATGCGAAGTTCACCATGATCTTGAGCGGCGAGACGCCGCGCGCCACCAGGTACGACCTGGCCGACAGGGCACGGCGCAGTGCAAGGGCCTCGTCGGCCGCGCTAGGCCGTAGCGTGCTGGTGCGCCCGCTGATGTAGATGATTGCCGCATTCCTGGCGTCGGCCAGCAGCTCCAGGGCCTCGGGCGTCGGCTGGAACGTCGCGCTGCTGTCGGGGAAGGACACCGACACGCCCGACTTGATCGGCGTGCCGAAGTTGCCGGCGTCGCCGGCGGCCAGTGCGCTTTGCGCGCTGACCAGGAACGCCAGGGAGAGGGCCAGAAGAACGGGTTTTCGCATGGGGCAGGACTCCAATCAGAAGAACAGGTAGCCGGCCTTGCTCATGGGGATGCGGATCAACCAGAGCGCGGCCAGGTGCAGCGGGTAATAGGCGTAGAAGGCCCAGCGCAGGCGCGGCAGGCGCACGTCCACACGCGAGGCCAGGAAGAGCACCGGCAGGGCCGCCAAGGCCCACAGGTTGCGATTGATGAACCACAGGGCCGCGCAGGCCAGCACCGCGACCGCCGCGGCCGCCCAGCTCGGCCGCCGCGTGTACGACCACACCGCCAGGCCGAAGGCCACGGCCGGCCACCAATATTCGACCGAGCTGCCGCCGACCAGGAACACCACGCCGGCGGCCGCCAGGTGCAGCTTGCCGCCACGTTCGACCAGGTAGGCCGTTGCCGTGACGACCAGCAGCGTGAACATCACGTTGAGCGGCCACCAACCGGCGTACAGGCCGCCGAGGGCCACGAAGGGCACCGAGGCCAGCGCGCCGAACACCGCCAGGCGTGACATGGTGCGGCCGTAAACGCCGCGTTCGAGCGTGCCCGGCCGGGCCAGGTTGTAGGCCAGGACGAACACGAAAAGAGGGAGCGCCACGCGGCCGGCCTCGAACAGCACCGGCAGCGTCGCGTTAAACAGGTACTTGTTGACGTGATCGCCGGTCATCAAGGCCAGGGCGAGCCACTTCAACGCTTCGACGGTTCCATCAGGAACCCGCAGAGCCTTCATCAGCGCCGGCCCCCGCGAATCGCGTAGGCGCGCAGCACCAGGAAGATGATGTAGAGCGCCGGCAGCGAAAGCACGAACGCGATGGGCTTGCCAATCCATGCTGGCAGCGCCCACAGCAGCAGCCCGAAGGCGAAGATCGGGCCAAGGCCCAACAGAAGCAAATCGAGCTGGTTCTTGGCCTGTCCTTCTGCCCACTTGCAATAGGCTTGAAGCACCCGGCCGAAGCCCAGCGTGTACCGCATCATGAAGGCGTGGAATTTGTCCATGTTTAGCCGCTAAATCGGAAGGGCCGGCCTACTCGGCCGACCCCTCGCGTGAAGTGTTGAAAGACACCGTGCGAGGCACATAGCCGGCCATCGTCACGCTGCGAGCTGCTGCGGCCGCCGGGGCGGCCTGCCGGGGTGCTGGTGCCGGCCTGGCCGCCGGCGTGGCTTGCTGGGCCACGGTGGCCGCCTGGCTCGGCATCGAGGGCGTGGCACCAGCCTTCGTCACGTCGAGCGTGACGAACCGGGCTTCGAGCCAATCGGCCCACTTCGATGCCTTGCGCATCAAGTCGGCCCGATACACCGCGTTGTACTGCGGCGTGCGCGAGTGGTAATTCGCCGCCTTCGTCCAAAGATCGCCCTTGTCGTTGCGGATGTGCATCCGCAGCCGCCAGGCGGCCAGGTCGAACGAGTAGCAGCCAGCGGCCGCCACATCGTTCGCCGTGATGCCGTACCGGGCCAGGTCGCCCAGGTACGCGGTGTTGAACTGCATCGGGCCAACGTCATGCGTGCCATTCGAGTTGCGCACCCACTGGCCCGGCTTGCCGCCCTCTTTCTCGGCGACGGCCAACACAATGTTGACCGGCACCTCGTACTTCACGGCGGCCGAGATCGAGCAGACGACGCGCTCCTGGAGCTGCGGCGGCAGATCGGCGAAGAACGGCATGCCCTCCCCTCCCTCAGTTCAGCCAGGACTGACGGCGGCGCTCTTCGTCCTCGCGCCGGATGCGTTCGTTGTACTCGGCCAGGGCGCGGTCATAGTCCCGCGCTTCGACCCAATAGCCGCCCCGCTCTGGCGTTCCGACATAGCGCGGCAGTGTGCCGCTGCTGGTGAAGTCGGTGTAGGCGTGGCCGGTGTAGGCCGCGCAGAAGTCGGGCATCTGGTTGCTGATGTACGTGCGGCCGTCATCGCCGCCCGTCCAAACCAGCATGGTCGAGTTCAGCGACTGCGCATCGCAGCGGCCGGCACCTTGCGAGATCGCCGACACGAGCGACTGCATCTGCGGCGTCTGGTTGGCGACCGGGCAGAGCTGGAGGAAGTTCGCGCGTGCGCGGATCGTGTCGGAGAGCTTGCGCTTCGTGATGTTGAAGTACCGCGACAGCGAAGGTGTGCATTCGCTCGGGCGCGTGCCCGACGACAGGCACAGGATCGCCTCGCAGGCCAGGCGCGTGTCGCCGGTCAGCACGTCTTGCGCGCTGGCCGGGCCGGCGGTCGATCCGAGGGCCACCACGAGGGCGGCCAGGGCAAACAGTTTTTTCTTCATGATGGACTCTCCTTGGTTACGCAGTTGTGCCGTCGCGGCCTTGCTCGCGGTTGGCGAACGCGGCTACTTCGGACTCGGGATCGGCATCGGCTGGGCCGCCTGCCAGGCTGTTGTCGCCGAAGCTCGGCGCGGGCTGCTGGTCGGGCACGTCGATGTTCTCGGCCGTGCCGCTTCCTTGCGCCTTGATCGCGGCGGCGATCTTTCCGCCGGTGGTGTCGGCGATCCGTTCGGCTGCGGCTTCGCGCAGGCTCGCGGCCTTGGCCTTGGCAACATCGGCGGTTCCCTTCGCCAAGTTCGCGCCGGCGTCGGCCGCGATGCGGCCGGCCGTGCCGAGCGCCGAGGCGGCCGACGCGAGCAAGCCGGGGCCGGTGCTGCCCGGCGCGGCCTGCTGGCCGCCCTGCTGCCCCTGCCCTGCCCCGCCGGCGGGCTTGGGTTCGTTCTTGGCGGCCTTGTCCGCACCGTTGCCGGTGCTGGCGGTCGAGCCGCTGCCCTGGCCGCCGGCGCCGGCCTTGTCGCCGCCCTTCTCGCCACCCTTCGAGCTGCCCGAGCTGCTGCCGGTCGAGGTGCTACCGCCACCCGACGACGAGCCGCCACCGGAGCCGCCGCTAAAGCCCGCAGCCTGCGCGAAGGGCGTGCCGCCGGTGCCGGCGTCGCCACCGCCACCGCCTGAACCACCGCCCGAGCTGCCGCCACCAGAGAAGGCCGACATAACGTCCGTGCCTGCCGACACGTTCTCATTGGCCTTCGAGAAGGCGGCCATGACGGCAGAGGCACCACCGGCGGCCGAGGCTGCGCCGGCGGCCAGAGCGGCGCCGCCGGTCGCGGCCGCTGCTGCTGCCATGCCTGCGGCACCCAACGCAGCACCTGCACCGAACTGGCCGATGCCGGCACCGCCCACGCTCGCGCCGGTGATGATCCCGGCGATGAGCGGCGGAATCTTGTTGACCAACGCCAAGAGGATGATGACGACGATCAGCATCACGCCCATTTCCTTGAGGCTGATGCCGGCGCTCATGCGCGAGTAGTAGTCATCGAGGAAGGTCTTGCCGATGCCCACCAGGAGCACCATTGCGAAGAGCTGCGCGGCCACGCCCAGGACGACCTTGTAGTAGTTGATCGCCATGTCGGAAGTCCAGCGCGAACCACCGAAGCCGAGGAAGAACACGCCGCCGTAGGCGAGCACCCAGCCCGACGCGAGCAGCAGAAGCATATTCACACCGACCAGGGCCAGGATGACCAGGATCGCCACGGCCATGAGGATGCCGGCCATGCTGTCCACCGGCGACCACACCGAGGACTGATCCATCACCTTGTCGAAGATCGCAAAGCCCACGTCCACGATGCCCGAGGGCGACAGAGCATTGCCCAGGCCCGTCGCGTTGCCGGCGAGCTGCCGCAACGACGCATAGATGGACGAGGCGAAGTTAGGGCCGTTGGTTAGCGCCCACCAGAAGAAGCCGGTAAAGATCGTGAAGCGGACGAACTCCGCGAAGAACTCGCCAATGTCGGCCTTGCGCAAGGCCATCATGCCGAACGTCCAGACCATCGAGATCACAACCAGCGTCCAGAAGAGCCAGGTTGCGGCCGTGGTGATGACACCGGCCCAGCCGCTCGCGGCGGCCTGGTAGCGATCCAGCACGCTATCGAACACGCCGGCGTTGTCGATGGCCGCGTGGGCATCGACCGCGAAGAACGCCAGCCAGACGAACAGCGGCAGGGCGAGGGTTTTTAGATTGGCTGGCATTCTCATCGTCAGCACCTCACCATTCGCGTTTCGGGCTGGGCTTGAAATCCCCACCACGACGCAAGCACAGCGACGAAAAAGCCTGCTGGACGCCCTTGTCCTCGATCTTGGCGATGTTCTCGGGCTTGCAGTTCTCGTCGTTCACTTCCGGCATGGGGGCCGTGGCCGGCTTGTTGTCGCAGCCGGCGACCAAGGCCGCCACGAGGGCGGCCGAGGCCAAGGACAGAGCCTTGATTGCTTTCATGAATCCCCCTTACCAGGTGCGCGCCGGGCTGGCCCGGTAGCTGCCCTGGCGCAGTTGTGCGGCCGCTGCCGCCTGCTGGGCTTCCTTGTCGGCGTCGGCCTGCATCTTGGTTGCCATCGCGTTCTGCTGCGCGATCAGCAGGCCACGAATCTGCAAGAGCTGGTTGGCCTGCTGGCTGGCGAGCTGGTTGGCGTAGCCGATGGCCTGCATTTGGCCCTGCGCGCCCTGCGCTGCCGATTGAAGACGCTGCAACGTCGCTGCATCGGCCGTGAGATTCGTTTGCTGCCTATCGAGGCCCTTGAACAAGGCATCGTTGGCCTTCTTCTGCGACTCGCTCGCGAGCTGGGCCACATTCCGAAGTGCTGCGCGTTCCGCGTCGGAGCACCCTGCCGCCGTAAAGCACGGCGAGTTCTTGTAGTAGTTCACGTCCTGGAACTTGCCGATGTAGCTGTCCAGGCTGCCGAGTTGGGTCTTGTAGTAATCCAGCGTGTTGACCGCGTTCATCAACCCGTTGATGGTCGATTGCGCCTGATCCCAGATATACGCGGCCGGGGCCATCGTGTTCTGGAGTTGGTTTTGATACTGCTGGAGCTGGGTGCTGTACTGCTCAATTTGCTTGAGCGTCTGGGCCACCGATTCGATGGCCGTCATGATGTTCTGCGACAGGTTGGTGCCGTCGATGACGGGGATGCCAGCCTGCACAGGTGTGACCGCCAGCGTGCTCGAAACAGCAATGACGAGGGCCAATTTAGCGGCTAAAAACTTCGGCTTCATGGTGCTTTTCTCCTATGGCGTTAGTAATCGAAGGAACGGTACGGCTTGGAAAACGTCATGTCCTTCGTGACCACGACGTTGAAGCGATACCCCGGCCGAATTTCCAGCGTCGGCGAAATGCTCAGGTTCTTGGCGATGAGTTGCGCCGTAACCTGGCCGAGCTGCTGGCCGAGGGCTTCGCTTAGGGCACTGCTGGCGCTCGGTGCGCCATAGGTGTTTGTGGCCTGGTTCTGGCGTTGGCTGTAGGTGATGCCTGCTGTCACGCCGGACATGAGGAAGGCCGAGCCGAACAGGCGCACATAGTGGTTGTTCACCTGGTCGTGGAAGCCCGCGTATCCCGCGCTGTCCGCGCCTGGCATCGCGCCAATGTCCATCGCCTTGCCATCGGGGAACACGATGCGTTGCCACGCAACCAGCACGCGCGCTTGGCCGTAGGCCACGTCGCTCGAATACGAGCCGACGAGGCGCGATCCCTGCGGGATCAACAGGTGCTTGCCGGTCGGTGTGTCGTACACGTCCTGCGCGACCTGGGCCATGATTTGGCCCGGCAGATCGGAGTTGATGCCCGAAATGAGCGTGGCCGGCACGACGAAGCCCGCGCGCAGCTCGAACGGTGTGCGCGGCGCTTCCGGCTGCGAATCCAGCTTCCAGCGGTCGCCCTGCCCACCTTGGCCGAACTGCGCCATGCTGTTGCGCCCGCCGCCGCTGGTCGAGGTTTGCAGGAGCTGCGGCGCACCGCCCGCGCCCATGCCGCCGGCGGCCGGAGCCGCGCCGCCACCACCGACGCCCATGCCGCGAATCTGCGCCAGGCGTGCTTGATAGGCGGCGGTCGGATCGTTGCTGCGCTGCGCGTCGATTTGCTGCTGCACCGCTGCGATGCGGTTCAGCATTTCATCGCGCGTCTGCGGCGTGCCGGTGTAGGTGCTCGGGCCACCCGGCGCGGAGCCGTTGCTACGCGGGGCATCCACGCGCACGGTGGTCTTGGCCTTCACGGCTTCGCCGAACATCTGCATCTTCGCCATGCGGATGCGCTGGGCCTCGTCGTCGTTCACCGGCTGGCCCGGGTTGCCGGGGTTGGCCGGCGGGGCCGGCGGCGCGTCCGGGTTGGACGGCCGCGCGATCTCCAGCGGAGCCGACGCCGGGCCGGTCGGCATGTCGGGCACCTTGAGCGGGCTTGCCGGCTCGATCAAGCCGCCGGTCTTGTCGCCTGCGATCTCCTTGGCGAACATCGACGTGTTGCCGGCCTTCTCCTTGGGGCCGTCCGCCGGCGCGTTCTGCTTGGCCGCGCGATCCGCCGCGACCAGGGCCATGACCAGCACGAACGACAGCAGGACGCCGCCGAGGATGTACATGGGCATGTTGTTGACGCGACGGACGCCCGCCTTCTTGGACACTTCGCCAGGCGAAGCGTCAGGTGCCATCTGATCGGCGTTTTCTGTCATGGCGTCACTCCTTGCGCACCCAGTACCCGGCCGGCGCGAACGTGCCGTTTTGCGCCAGGTAAGGGCGGGTGATGGATTGATTGCCGACCATCAAGGTCAGGCGGTACAGGTTCGAGTCGCCAGCCTGGTCGAGCACGTAGCGCAACGGCAGGCCGCCCGACGCGGCCGTGGTGGCCGGTGCGCTCGCCTGCGATGCCGCCGAGGCCGGGGCCTGCGTGGAAGCGCCGGCCGGGGCGTACTCCAGGAGGGCATAGCCCTTGTCGCGCAGCGACTTGACGAGCGCCTGGCCGAACGGATCGGGCGTCGGCTGTTGCAGCTCCAGGCGCGTGCGCGCCGGCGCGTACAGCGTGGCGAGCTGCTGCACCGCGTCGGTGGCGAGCTTCTGCTGATCGAGCGCGGCCGACTGGACGAAGTTGCCGTACTGGCTGGTGGTTGCGCAGCCGCCGAGGCCCAGGGCGAGGGCGAGCAGCGCGAGAGAGACGATCTTGCGCATGGTCACTTCCTCCGGCTGATGGTCACGCGGTCTTGGCTACTGCCAACACCGGCAATCAGGATCGCGCGGTCAAACACCGTGTCCACGATGTAGCGATTGCCCTGCACGCGGTAATTGACCAGCACCGTTTCGTCGTCGGTGAACAAGCCGCCCTCTTTGCGCACGACCAGGAGCGTCGGCGCTTCGGTCTGCTGCATCGTGCCGGGCATTTCGATGATGGTCTTGCGGCCATCGTTGTAGACGCGCACAGGCTTCCAGCTCGCCGACCCGGACAGCTCATAGTCGAACGAGAGATCGCCCAGGTACTCGCCCGTCGCCGGCAGGGTGTTGTCGGTGCGTTCCTGCTTCTCGCGGCGCTGGATCGCGTCCCACTTGGCTTGCGCTTCCTCGGGGTACGTGAACGAGACTTGCGGCATGTACTCGGTGCGATGCGAGCGCAGGCGGAAGTGGTAGCTGCGGCGGTTCGTGGTCACAACCAGGCTGGTTTCGAGGCCCACGTCCATCGGCTTGATGATGAGGTGCTGAACCTCGGTCGCGCCGCTGCCGGTGATGGCCGGTTCCACCGTCCACCTGGCCGTGTCGCCCAGGTTGATCGAGTTCACTTGTTCGCCGGGCTGCAAGGCCACGTCGCACACCTGGAGCACCGCGCAAACGATGCTCGGCTGCTGCGCGCCGTACACGAACTTGATGGCACCGCCCGAGCCGGCCACCGGCTTGATGCCGGTCGCCGACCCCGCTTCCCACCGTTTGGCGATGGCGAGCGCCGCGCGCTCTTGAGCGGTCAGCGTCGGGTTGGTCTTGTTGAAATACTTGTCGGCAATGTCGTCGCCAGGGGCGGCCAGAGCCAGGGAGGGCACCGCCACAGCAGCGCCCACGATCAAAGCGGAGAGGGTTTTCTTCATGGTGGATGACCTCGAATTCATTGGATGCGGGACCAGGAGTAATCACGCACGTAGATGCTCAACGGGTTGTTCCGCAGTTGCTCATCGGTGGTGTTGGGCGTGACCTCGGCGATGTAGGTAGTCACGAGCGCGCGCCAGGTGACGGGCTGACCTTTCAGCGTGCCTTGGCGGTCGCGCGTGGTTTCCACCCACTCGACTTGCCAGGTGTCGGGCGTTTGCGGGATGACGGTCTTGATCTCGACGCTGACCATTTCCTTCTCGGCGCGCTTGAACGGGCTGGAATCGGGCGTGCCGTTCAACCACTCGTTCATCTTTGGCGTCGCCGGATCGTTGGGGGCGAGCATCGAGTACGCCTTGAACACGCACTTGCGCTGCAAGGCCACGTCAGGCGACACCATGCGCGCGCAGCTCATCCAGTCCGCAACGGCGGCGTGGATGACACGCGGATCGGCCTTCCCTGCGGCCTGCACCGGGCCGGCGGCCACCGTCTGGCCCAGCTTGTCCACCTCGACCACGTAGGGGATGAACTTCGACTGGCTGCCGATGTGGATCACGCCACCCACGCCGGCCAGCGCGATCAACAGCGACAGGATGCCTATCACCTGCCAGGTTTGGCGCTGCGAGACGACGCTGCCCACGTGATCGTTCCAGGTGCGGCGCGCGGCCAGGTAGGGGTTCTCGGCCTCGCCCGCACGGCGGCCGCCGGCGAGCGGTTCCTTCGAGCGGCGCGGATCGCGCGGCTCGGCGGAGTTGGCGGGCTTCTTGAAGATCAAGCCCTTGAGGGTGTCGGCGATGCTCATGCGGCCTCCAGGTAGTCGTTGAGATTCAGCCCACGGCCGGCCAGCCACTCATGCACCCATTCGTGGCCGAACTTGGCTTCGAGGCTCTTGATGGTGGCGACCGATTCCTTGTCGGACGCACCGACGAAGGCCAGGGCCATCGGCCCCAGGGCAAGGTCATAGAGACGGCGGCCGTTCTCCGAGACGTAGTAGTACTGACGCTTCGGAATGGCAGTCGCCAGGATTTCGATCTGACGCGCGTTGAGGCCCATACGGCGATAGAGCGCCGATGTGTCCTCATCCCTGGCGTAGACGTTAGGCAGGAAAATCTTGGTCGCGGTCGATTCCACGATCACGTCCAAGATGCCCGAGTTGGCCGCGTCGGAGAGGCTTTGCGTCGCCATCAGCACAAGGCAGTTGGCCTTGCGCAGCACCTTGAGCCATTCCCTGATCTTGGCGCGGAACGCGGGGTGGCCCAGCATCAACCAGGCTTCGTCCAGGATGATGACGGAGGGCTGGCCTTTCAGTGCGCGCTCGATGCGGCGGAACAGGTAGAGCAGCACCGGCAGCGCGAACTTCTCGCCCAGGTTCATCAGCTCTTCGATCTCGAACACCGTGAAGTCGGACAGCGACAGGCCGTCCTCTTCGGCGTCGAGCAGGTGGCCCATCGAGCCGTCCACCGTGTACTGCTTGATGGCCTCGCGGATCGCCTCGTCCTGAATCGTCACCGAGAACTCGGAGAGCGTGCGCGCGCCGCTGGCGTGCATGCTCATGATCGCGTTGCCGATCTCGTTGCGCTGCGCCGGCGTGGTGTTGACGCCGTTCAACGCCAGGATGGTGTCGATCCACTCCATCGCCCAGGCCCTATCCCCCTTCGTTTCGAGGAACTGGAGCGGGCAGAACGCCAGGCGGTCATCGTCGGCGGCCACCGTGAAATGCAGGCCGCTCTTGCCCTTCGTGGCCGCGCGGATGCCGGCCGCGAGTGGGTACATCGACATGCCCTTGTCGAAGGCGTAGATCGACATGCCGGCGTAGCGACGGAGCTGCGCGGCGATGATGCCCAGGTGCGTCGATTTGCCTGCGCCGGTCGGGCCGAACATGAAGGTGTGGCCCAGGTCGCGCACGTGCAGGTTCAGGCGGAACGGCGTAGCGCCCACCGTCACGCAGTGCATGAGCGCCGGCGACAGCGGCGGGTACATCGGGCACGGAGCCGTGGCGCTGCCCGTCCAGATCGAGCTTGTCGGCAGCAGGTCGGCCAGGTTCATCGTGTTGATGAGCGGCCGGCGCACGTTCTCGACGCCGTGGCCGGGCAAGCTGCCCAGGTACGCATCGAGCGTGTTGATCGTCTCGATACGGGCCGCGAAGGCCAGGCGGTTGACGGCCTTCTCGACCAGGAGCGCGGAGGCCGCCAGGCGCTCCCGATCCTCGTCCATCAGCACGACTACGCTGGTGTAGTAGCCGGCCGCCACCAAGCCGCTGTTGACCTCGGCGATGGCCGCCTCGGCGTCGCCGACCATCGCGGCCGCGTCCTGGTTGATCGAGCCGGTATTCGTGTTGAACACCTGATCGAAGAAGCCGCGAATCTTCTGCTTCCACTTCTTGCGGAACTTGTCCAGGTGCTTCAAGGACTCGTGCTGATCCATGAAGATGAAGCGGCTCGACCAGCGGTATTCGCTGGGCAGCTCGGCCAGGGCCGAGAGCACCCCAGGCGTTGACTCCAAGGGGAAGCCTTCGATGGCGACCACCTGGATGAACTTGCGCCCGATCTTGGGCACGACGCCGCCCCACAGCTCTTGCCCGCCGATTACCGCATCGAGGTACATCGGATTGCTGGGCAGCATGACCGGGTGATGGAGGCCCGTCACGCAGAACTGCAACCAGCTCAGGAAGTCATCGTGCGTGACTTCCCTGCCCTCTTCCGACACGACTTTTTGGCCGCGCAGGCGCGTCATCTTGACCGCCGAGGACAGGCGCGATTCCAGGCTGGTGATCTCGCGCTTGAACTGCGCAATCAGGCCCGTAGTGCGCGCCGTATGGTCGGGAGCCACCGCATCGTCATCGAACATGAGTTCGACAAACTTGCGCTGGGCCAGCACTGGCGGGAACCACGTGACGGTCAGGACAAAGTAGCCCTCGAACATCGCGCCCAGGCCCTCGAACAAGCGCCGGCGTTCCTCGTCAATGGCGAAGGAAACGGAGTCGGGGAACGATGACACGCCCCGCTCCGAGTAGTTCGGCGCAGGCCGACGCACAGCATCGACATGCACCATCCAGCCGTTCCCCAGGCCCGCCAGGGCCTGGTTGATGCGGAACGACACCATTTCCCGCTGTTCCTCGGTGCTGCTGGCGTTGTCATCACCCTTGTACAGCCAGGCGGCCATAAAGGAGCCGTTCTTGCCCACGATCACGCCGTCATCGACCACGGCGGCGTAATTGAGCAGATCGGCCAGGCCGGCATCCTTGGCGCGATGCTTCTTGAGCTTCAGCTCGGCATCGACAGCCCGGATGCGGGCAAAGAGGATGAGCAACAGAACCGCACCGAGCACAGCAATGGCAATTGCGATTGCTTCGATCATTTGTATTGCTTCCCTTGACTCGGCGTGTTGTCACGGAAGGGCGTGCTGCGAGCCGGGTAGTACGGCTTGTACCGGCGGTGCCGCAGGTACACGTGTCGCAGCTTCGGATCGGCCTTCGCCATGAGGCGCAGCGCGAAGAGCGCGCCGAACCACAAGGCGATGCCGAACACCGTTGCCCTCACTTCTTGGGCGCTGAAAATCAGCGCGCCGGCCAGCAGGCCCGAGAACATCACCAGCTCACGATCCCCGCCCATGAACAGGTTTTCTCGGTTGCCGGCCCTACGGATGGGGATCGCGCGCAGAGCCATGACTTACCCCGCGATGTGGCCGCGCTCGGCCCAGCGCATGACGGCTTCGCCGGGGAAGCCGGCCACGTCCAGCGCGGCGACCTTGACCTGGTGCAGCGCGCCATCGGTCAGGGCGGCGATTTCCGCGCCACGGCCGAAGAACGTGCTCATCATGTTCTGCGCGCCGACCAGCAGGGCCATGACCAGGACGATGAAGATCAACGTGCGGAAGAAGCCGTTGAGTTCGCCGCCGAAGATCAGGATGCCGCCGGCGACCACGATGCCGATGATCGACAGCGCGAAGGCCACCGGGCCGGTGACGGAGTTGCGGAGGTTGGTCAGCCAGCTCTCATACGGCAGAGAGCCGCCGGTGCCCTCGGAGGCGAATGCGTGCTGGGGGGCCAGCAGGAAGAACGCCAGGAGGGCGAAGAGGCCCATGTAGAACAGGGCGTTGCGGTTGAGGCGGAATGCCGGGAAGGTTGCTTGCATTGGTCGTAACTCCTAGTCAGAGGGTTTTGGTGATGTACTGGCCGTTGGCGAACCCGGAAACCTCCAAGATTTCCTGGATGCGCCGCGAGCCTTCGACGCGGGCGATATGAACAACCACGTGAACCGCCTCGCCGATAAGCGGTTCAATGGGTTTCGGGGAATCGGGGTGCATGCTGATGAGCATGGCGAGCCGATCCAATCCAGCTTTGGCGTTGTTTGCGTGCAGGGTTGCAGCACCTCCTTCGTGCCCGGTGTTCCAGGCCATCAACAGATCAAGGGCTTCGGGGCCGCGCACCTCGCCGACCAGGATTCGGTCGGGGCGCATGCGGAGGGTGGTTTTCAGCAGCGCCGTCATGTTCACGTCGATGCTGGTGTGGTACTGGACGTAGTTCTCGGCGGCGCACTGGATTTCGCCGGTGTCCTCGATGATGAAAACCCGCTCGGTCGGGTCTTGAATCACCATCTCGTTGATGATCGCGTTCACCAGCGTGGTCTTGCCCGAGCCGGTGCCGCCGATCACAAGGATGTTCCGGTGCGCGCGCACCGCTGCAATCAATGCCTCGCGCTGCGGCGCGGTCATGATTCCGCGTTCGACGTACTGATCGAGCGTGAAGATGGCGACGGCCTTCTTCCGAATGGCGAAGGTGGGTGCGGGCACAACCGGCGGGAGCTGGCCGGCGAAGCGACTGCCATCAAGGGGCAGCTCGCCTTCCAGGATCGGCTTGGAGCGCGTGACTTCCTTGCCGTGGTAGCCCGCGATGGTTTCGATGATGGCTTGCGCCTGCGCGACGCGCAGCGTGCCGATGCACTTCATCGGCTCGCCCAGGCGTTCGAGCCAGAGCTTGCCGTCCGCGTTGAGCATGATTTCAACGGTCTTGGGATCGTTGAGGGCGGCCAGCAGCTCCGGCCCCATGTCGCGTTCGAGCTTCTTCTTCGCCCGTTCCTTGATGCTGTTGTGTTCTGGTTTCTGGTCGGTCATTCCGTATGCCCTGTATGCCGTTGCGTTTCGCGCATTCTACACAGGTTCATACGATATACCGAACTAATTTCGACCGCAACACCGAAGCGCACAAGGGTGACTTCGGCCGCGACGTTGCATCGCGGATTGCAGGGGCGAAAGAGGCGACAACGCGGCGCATGCTCCGTGCGCCCTCGCGCCGAACCCGTGGCGTTTGCGTTATGGGTTGTCCGGGGGTTGAGCCACCCCGGCGGGCTTTAGCGGCTAAAACTTGGCTGGCTCTTGTGGCTCAGTTCCGCGCCGCTTCCCTTCCCTTCTCACATCCTGGCGTCAACTCCCTCTAAGTTTCTTCCTTGTCGCTTCGCCCCACTTCTTGACGATGAACGCCTGGTGTTCTGGCAGCACGGCCGCCACGCGCTCGAAGCCTGGCGGCAGGCTTCGGGGTGCCTTGCCGCCGGCCAGGGTGTCAAGGGCTTCTTTGTCCAGGTCGGTCGATTCAAGCAGGAGCGGCAGGGGAGTTTCAAGGGCCTGCGCAATGTCCTCCATCACCTTTAGGGAGGGGTTGGCTTTGCCAGTAGTGAGATCGGACAGGAAGGAGATCGAAACCCCTGACCTGTCCGATAGCTCCTTTTTCGTCATGTGCCGCTCATCGAGCAGCCGGAGCACGTTCGTGAAGAAGATGTAGTTGTACAAGGCCCGTATGCCTTCTCGGTGCGGGCGGCAGAAAATTTTAGCCGCTAAAGTTCTTGACCACGGACGCAGGTTTAGCTAAACTGACGACTCCATTAGCGAAAGGAGCATGACGAATGAGCCACAACCTGTTCCAGTTTATCGGTAATCTTACCCGCGATACCGACGTTCGCCATAGCGAAAACAGCGCCCGCGCCGTTTTCGACCTGGCTGTCAATCGCGTGTGGCGCAACGCAGCCGGTGCGAAGCAGGAGCAGACGGACTTCTTCCGCATCAAGTCGTTCGGCGGCCTGGCCGAGAACGCGGGCAAGTACCTGGGCAAAGGCTCCAAGGTGTTCGTCCAGGGCCGCATCGAGCCGACGAAGTACGAGAAGGACGGCAAGACCGAATACGGCTTCGATTTCATCGCCGAGGAAATCGAATACCTGGACACCAAAGCGCCAGGCGGCGGCCAGTAAGGCCAGGCCCGGCCACGGCCGGGCAGTATGCTAGGAGGGAGATTAGATGCAGAACGAGTTCAACGAGCAGGAATACAGGCGCAAGCTCATCGAGGGCGGGCTTAGCGAAGCCGACGCCACCGACCTTGCCGCCCGTACCGCCGCCGCTCGCAGGGACTCGGGCAGCGCCGGCGGGGCCTTCCGCCCCGCCGGTTCCCTCTTCGAGCTGCCGGCCACGGCCGGCGACAACGAGGCGGCTTTGCCGCCGAAGCTACCGACGCCGGCAAGTGCCGCCGTCGAGCGATCCGAGCGCATGGCGCAGGAATCGGCCGAGCTTGCGCGCACGATGGGCCTGCCGCCCGAACCGCGCACCGCCGTGAACAAGATGGCCGAGCAGATCGGCGCGCTGGCCCAGGACAAACGGAGTAGTGCGATGGCGACCAAGAAGCGAACGGCCGGCGGTGAGCTGGCCGAGAAGGTCAGCGAGGCCAAGCAGACGGCCTTGCTCAAGCACACGAAGCAGCAGATCAAGGACATGCAGCTCTCGCTGTTCGACCTGGCTCCCTGGCCGGATCACATGCGGGCACTGCCCAACGACTTCGGGCGGTCGGCGATCTTCACCGTCCGCAACAAGAAGGTGCCGCGCGCCGCGCTGCAAGGCCAGTCGATCTACCACGTCAACAAAGACGTGGAGATCACCTACACCGGGATCGAGCTGCGCGCCGACGACGACGAGCTGGTATTCGCCCAGGTGCTGGAGTACGCGAAGCGCACCGCGCTCGGAGAGCCGGTTTCCTTCACGTTCTACGAGCTTTGCCAGGACTTGGACTGGTCAATCAACGGTCGGTACTACACAAGGGCCGAGGAATGCCTGACGCGGCTCCAGGCGTCGGCCATGCAGTTCTCATCCCAACGCATCGGCCGGCTCGAATCGGTGTCGCTGATCCGGCGCTTCCGCGTCCTGGATCGCGGCAAGCGCACGTCGCGCTGCCAGGTCGAGATCGACGCCGAAATCGTGGTGCTGTTCGCCGGCGACCACTACACGAAATTCGTGTGGGAGAAGTACCGCAAGCTGTCGCCCACCGCGCGGCGCATGTTCGACTACTTCGCCACCCACAAGGAGCCGTACCCGCTCAAGCTGGAGACGTTCCGGCTGATGTGCGGCTCGGATTCCACCCGGCCGAAGAAGTGGCGCGAGCAGGTAGGCGAAGCGTGCGACGAGCTGCGCGAAAACGGCCTGGTCGAAAGTGCGTGGGTGAACGACGACCTGGTGCATTGCAAGCGGTGATCGCCCCCCTGCCCTCCCCTGGAGCCGCCCGAGATCGAGGCGGCTTTTTTTCTCGAGCATCGCCACTTCCGGCGAGGCAGGGGTCGTCTCAGAAAACGGAAAATAAAGCACGCTAAGGCATAGCCGAACCTGCCAAGCTTGCTCCACCCTGTAGTGACGCGATCAGCGGGCAGGAAACGTTCCCCCTTCGCGCATGGCAGGCGCACACCAACTCAGACAGCACGGCCTCCATGCGCGCCAGGTCAGCCATTTTCTCGCGCACGTCCTTGAGCTTGTGCTCGGCCAGACTGCTGGCTTCCTCGCAATGGGTGCCATCCTCCAGCCGCAGCAGCTCGGCGATCTCATCCAGGCTGAAGCCCAGCCGCTGGGCTGATTTCACGAAGCGCACCCGCGTTACATCCGCCTCGCCATAGCGGCGGATGCTGCCATAGGGCTTGTCAGGCTCCAGCAACAAGCCCTTGCGCTGATAGAAACGGATGGTCTCCACATTGACCCCGGCCGCCTTGGCGAAAACGCCAATGGTCAGGTTCTCCAAATTGTTTTCCATATCGCTTGACTCCGTACATGAGTACGGAAGTAAGGTTACGCTATCCAATTTCAATTCGAAAGGACAAGCGCATGTCTGAACCAAAAACCGGGCGCGGCGCGCTCTTCACTGGAGGGCTTGCCGCCATCCTCGCCTCGGCTTGCTGCCTCGGGCCGTTGGTTCTGATCGCCTTGGGGTTCAGCGGCGCTTGGATCGGCAACTTGGCGGTGTTGGAACCCTATCGCCCCATCTTTATCGGCGTGGCGCTGGTGGCGTTGTTCTTCGCCTGGCGGCGCATCTACCGGCAGGCAGCGGCCTGCAAACCGGGTGAGGTCTGCGCGATTCCCCAAGTGCGAGCTACTTACAAGCTCATTTTCTGGATCGTGGCCGCGCTGGTTCTGGTCGCGCTCGGATTTCCCTACGTCATGCCATTTTTCTACTGATCGGAGTTCACCATGAAGAAACTGTTTGCCTCCCTCGCCCTCGCCGCCGTTGTTGCCCCCGTCTGGGCCGCCACCCAGACCGTCACGCTGTCCGTACCGGGCATGACCTGCTCCGCCTGCCCGATCACTGTCAAGAAGGCGATTTCCAAGGTCGAAGGCGTCAGCAAAGTTGACGTGACTTTCGAGACACGCCAAGCGGTCGTCACCTTCGACGATGCCAAGACCAGCGTGCAGAAGCTGACCAAGGCAACCGCAGACGCGGGCTATCCGTCCAGCGTCAAGCAGTGAGTCACTGAAAACGGCACCGCAGCACAACGGACGTCATTGTCTGGCGCCACAAACGATAAAGGATCTGTTGCATGACCCATCTAAAAATCACCGGCATGACTTGCGACTCGTGCGCGGCGCACGTCAAGGAAGCGCTGGAAAAAGTGCCAGGCGTGCAGTCGGCGCTGGTGTCCTATCCGAAGGGCACAGCGCAACTCGCCATCGTGCCGGGCACATCGCCGGACGCGCTGACTGCCGCCGTGGCCGGACTGGGCTACAAGGCAACGCTAGCCGATGCGCCACTGGCGGACAACCGCGTCGGACTGCTCGACAAGGTGCGGGGATGGATGGCCGCCGCCGAAAAGCACAGTGGCAACGAGCCCCCGGTGCAGGTAGCGGTCATTGGCAGCGGTGGAGCCGCGATGGCGGCGGCGCTGAAAGCCGTCGAGCAAGGCGCGCAGGTCACGCTGATCGAGCGCGGCACCATCGGCGGCACCTGCGTCAATGTCGGCTGTGTGCCGTCCAAGATCATGATCCGCGCCGCCCACATCGCCCATCTGCGCCGGGAAAGCCCGTTCGATGGCGGTATTGCGGCAACTGTGCCTACGATTGACCGCAGTAAGCTGCTGGCCCAGCAGCAGGCCCGCGTCGACGAACTGCGGCACGCCAAGTACGAAGGCATCCTGGGCGGTAATCCGGCCATCACCGTTGTGCACGGTGAGGCGCGCTTCAAGGACGACCAGAGCCTTACCGTCCGTTTGAACGAGGGTGGCGAGCGCGTCGTGATGTTCGACCGCTGCCTGGTCGCCACGGGTGCCAGCCCGGCGGTCCCGCCGATTCCGGGCTTGAAAGAGTCACCCTACTGGACTTCCACCGAGGCCCTGGCGAGCGACACCATTCCCGAACGCCTTGCCGTAATCGGCTCGTCGGTGGTGGCGCTGGAGCTGGCGCAAGCCTTTGCCCGGCTGGGCAGCAAGGTCACGGTCCTGGCGCGCAATACCTTGTTCTTCCGTGAAGACCCGGCCATCGGCGAGGCGGTGACAGCCGCTTTCCGTGCCGAGGGCATCGAGGTGCTGGAGCACACGCAAGCCAGCCAGGTCGCCCATATGGACGGTGAATTCGTGCTGACCACCACGCACGGTGAATTGCGCGCCGACAAACTGCTGGTTGCCACCGGTCGGACACCGAACACGCGCAGCCTCGCGCTGGACGCAGCGGGGGTCACTGTCAATGCGCAAGGTGCCATCGCCATCGACCAAGGCATGCGCACGAGCAACCCGAACATCTACGCGGCCGGCGACTGCACCGACCAGCCGCAGTTCGTCTATGTGGCGGCAGCGGCCGGCACCCGTGCCGCGATCAACATGACCGGCGGCGATGCGGCGCTCGACCTGACCGCAATGCCGGCCGTGGTGTTCACCGATCCGCAAGTGGCGACCGTGGGCTACAGCGAGGCGGAAGCCCACCACGACGGGATCGAGACCGACAGCCGCACCTTGACCTTGGACAACGTGCCGCGTGCGCTCGCCAACTTCGACACACGCGGCTTCATCAAGTTGGTTATCGAGGAAGGCAGCCATCGGCTGATCGGCGTACAGGCGGTCGCGCCGGAAGCGGGTGAACTGATCCAGACGGCGGCTCTGGCCATTCGCAACCGCATGACGGTGCAGGAACTGGCCGACCAGTTGTTCCCCTACCTGACGATGGTCGAGGGGTTGAAGCTCGCGGCGCAGACCTTCAACAAGGATGTGAAGCAGCTTTCCTGCTGCGCCGGGTGAGAAAAAGGAGGTGTTCAATGAACGCCTACACGGTGTCCCGGCTGGCTCTTGATGCCGGGGTGAGCGTGCATATCGTGCGCGACTACCTGCTGCGCGGATTGCTGCGCCCGGTGGCGTGCACACCAGGCGGCTACGGCTTGTTCGATGACGCCGCCTTGCAACGGCTGTGCTTCGTGCGGGCGGCCTTCGAGGCGGGCATCGGCCTCGACGCGCTGGCGCGGCTGTGCCGGGCGCTGGATGCGGCGGACGGCGACGAAGCGGCCGCGCAGCTTGCCCTGCTGCGTCAGTTCGTCGAGCGTCGGCGCGAAGCGTTGGCCGATCTGGAAGTGCAGTTGGCCACCCTGCCGACCGAGCCGGCACAGCACGCGGAGAGTCTGCCATGAACAACCCCGAGCGCTTGCCGTCCGAGACGCACAAACCGATCACCGGCTACCTGTGGGGCGGACTGGCTGTGCTGACTTGCCCCTGCCACCTGCCCATCCTCGCTGTCGTGCTGGCCGGCACAACCGCCGGTGCTTTCCTCGGCGAGCATTGGGTCATCGCGGCGCTCGGTTTGACCGGCCTGTTCCTTCTGTCCCTGTCGCGGGCGTTGCGGGCATTCAGGGAAAGAGAATGAGCGCTTTCCGGCCGGATGGATGGACGACGCCGGAACTGGCCCAAGCGGTCGAGCGCGGGCAGCTTGAACTGCACTACCAGCCCGTCGTCGATCTGCGCAGTGGTGGGATTGTCGGCGCGGAAGCCCTGTTGCGCTGGCGTCATCCGACGCTTGGACTATTGCCACCGGGCCAGTTCCTGCCCGTGGTCGAATCGTCCGGCCTGATGCCTGAAATCGGCGCTTGGGTGCTGGGCGAAGCCTGCCGCCAGATGCGTGACTGGCGAATGCTGGCATGGCGACCGTTCCGGCTGGCCGTCAATGTTTCGGCGAGCCAAGTGGGACCGGACTTCGACGGGTGGGTAAAGGGCGTGCTGGCTGATGCCGAGTTGCCCGCCGAGTATCTCGAAATCGAGCTGACCGAATCGGTCGCGTTTGGTGATCCGGCGATCTTCCCCGCCCTGGACGCCTTGCGGCAGATCGGTGTGCGCTTCGCCGCCGATGACTTCGGGACGGGGTATTCCTGTCTGCAACATCTGAAGTGCTGCCCAATCAGCACGCTCAAGATCGACCAATCGTTTGTCGCCGGGCTCGCCAACGACCGCCGCGACCAAACCATCGTGCACACCGTGATTCAGCTTGCGCACGGGCTGGGCATGGATGTGGTGGCTGAAGGCGTGGAAACATCGGCGAGTCTTGATCTATTGCGACAAGCGGACTGCGACACAGGACAAGGCTTCCTGTTCGCGAAGCCAATGCCGGCGGCGGCATTCGCCGTCTTCGTCAGTCAATGGAGGGGTGCCACCATGAATGCAAGTGACTCGACCACCACCAGTTGCTGCGTGTGCTGCAAGGAAATCCCGCTCGATGCCGCCTTCACCCCGGAAGGCGCGGAATACGTCGAGCACTTCTGCGGGTTGGAGTGTTATCAACGCTTCGAAGCGCGTGCCAAGACAGGGAACGAAACCGATGCCGATTGGCGCGCAACCTCGACGACCTGCGCCGCCTGGTGCAGGGCCTCACCCAGCGCGGCGTACGCATCGAGTTCCTTAAGGAGCATTTGACCTTCACCGGCGAGGACTCGCCGATGGCGAACCTGATGCTGTCGGTAATGGGCGCGTTCGCCGAGTTCGAACGCGCCTTGATCCGCGAGCGGCAGCGCGAGGGCATCGCGCTCGCCAAGCAGCGCGGGGCCTACCGTGGCAGGAAGAAATCCCTGTCGTCTGAGCGTATTGCCGAACTGCGCCAACGTGTCGAGGCTGGCGAGCAAAAGACCAAGCTGGCTCGTGAATTCGGAATCAGTCGCGAAACCCTGTATCAATACTTGAGAACGGATCAGTAAATATGCCACGTCGTTCAATCCTGTCCGCCGCCGAGCGCGAAAGCCTGCTGGCGTTGCCGGACACCAAGGATGAGTTGATCCGTCACTACACGTTCAGCGAAACCGACCTCTCCATCATCCGGCAGCGGCGCGGCCCGGCCAACCGGCTGGGCTTCGCCGTGCAGCTCTGTTACCTGCGCTTTCCTGGTGTCATCCTGGGCGTCGATGAGCCGCCGTTTCCGCCCTTGTTGAAACTGGTCGCCGACCAGCTCAAGGTCAGCGTCGAAAGCTGGGACGAATACGGGCAGCGGGAGCAGACCCGGCGCGAGCACCTGGTCGAACTGCAAACGGTGTTCGGCTTCCAGCCCTTTACCATGGGCCACTACCGGCAGGCCGTCCAGTTGCTGACCGAGATGGCCTTGCAGACCGACAAGGGCATCGTGCTGGCCAGCACCTTGATCGAGCACCTGCGGCAGCAGTCGGTCATTCTGCCTGCCCTCAACGCCGTCGAGCGGGCGAGCGCCGAAGCAATCACCCGCGCCAACCGGCGCATCTACGATGCCTTGGCCGAACCGCTGTCGGACGCGCATCGCCGCCGCCTCGACGATCTGCTCAAGCGTCGGGACAACGGCAAAACGACCTGGCTGGCCTGGCTGCGCCAATCGCCCGTCAAACCGAATTCGCGGCACATGCTGGAACACATCGAACGCCTCAAAGCGTGGCAGGCGCTCGACCTGCCTTCTGGCATCGAGCGGTCGGTGCACCAGAACCGCCTGCTCAAGATCGCCCGTGAGGGTGGCCAGATGACGCCCGCCGACCTGGCCAAGTTCGAGGCGCAGCGACGCTATGCCACCCTGGTGGCGCTTGCCATCGAGGGCATGGCCACCGTCACCGACGAAATCATCGACCTGCACGACCGCATCCTGGGCAAGCTGTTCAACGCCGCCAAGAACAAGCATCAGCAGCAATTCCAGGCGTCCGGCAAGGCGATCAACGCCAAGGTGCGGTTGTTCGGCCGCATCGGCCAGGCGCTGATCGAGGCCAAGCAGGCGGGCCGCGATCCGTTCGCCGCCATCGAGGCCGTCATGTCCTGGGATGCCTTCGCCGAGAGCGTCACCGAAGCGCAGAAGCTTGCGCAGCCCGAGGACTTCGATTTCCTGCACCGCATCGGCGAAAGCTACGCCACGCTGCGCCGCTACGCGCCGGAATTCCTTGCCGTGCTCAAGCTGCGGGCCGCTCCCGCCGCGAAGGACGTGCTCGACGCCATCGAGGTGCTGCGCGGCATGAACAGCGACAACGCCCGCAAGGTGCCCGCCGACGCGCCGACCGAGTTCATCAAGCCGCGCTGGCAGAAGCTGGTCATGACCGACACCGGCATCGACCGGCGCTACTACGAACTGTGCGCGCTGTCGGAGATGAAGAACGCGTTGCGTTCCGGCGACATCTGGGTGCAGGGGTCGCGCCAGTTCAAGGACTTCGAGGACTACCTGGTGCCGCCCGCGAAATTCGCCAGCCTCAAGCAGGCCAGCGAATTGCCGCTGGCCGTGGCCACCGACTGCAACCGGTACCTGAACGACCGGCTGACGCTGCTGGAAACACAGCTTGCCACCGTCAACCGTATGGCGACGGCCAACGAGCTGCCGGACGCCATCATCACCGAGTCAGGCTTGAAGATCACGCCGCTCGACGCGGCGGTACCCGACACCGCCCAAGCGCTGATCGACCAGACGGCAATGATCCTGCCGCACGTCAAGATCACCGAACTGCTGCTGGAGGTGGACGAATGGACGGGCTTCACTCGGCATTTCGCGCATCTGAAATCGGGCGACCCGGCCAAAGACAAGAACCTGTTGCTGACCACGATCCTCGCCGACGCGATCAACCTGGGCCTGACCAAGATGGCGGAGTCTTGCCCCGGCACGACCTACGCCAAGCTGGCTTGGCTGCAAGCCTGGCACATCCGCGACGAAACCTACGGGGCGGCGCTGGCCGATCTGGTCAACGCACAGTTCCGCCATCCCTTCGCCGAGCACTGGGGCGACGGCACCACCTCATCGTCGGACGGCCAGAACGTAAGCGACCAGCGATGCCGTCTTGACGACGAACTTGGTGTCAGTTCGCCGGGTTGACCTCGTCGGTGAACACTTCGTCGCTCCACGCCAATGCGATTGCTTTGTCGAGGCGCTTCACCAACGCTGCGAGGGTCTCGCCATCCCGGCGTACCAGCATGGCCAGACTGTTGTGGTGATCGCTGGCGACGGCGACGCATTCATACGTTTCCAGGGCGCCGATCGAGATGTGGCCGCCTTCGTCGATCAAAGCCTCGATATTCTTCATCGAGGCCGGCGTCAGGCGACGTTTGGCGTCCAGCGATGCGGCAGCAACTCGTCGATCCGATGATTCGGATATTCGAGCAATCGTTCGAGCACGTCCTTCAGGTACGCCCACGGCTCATGCCCGCTCAGTCGCGCCGACTGCACCAAGCTCATGACCATCGCGGCGCGCTGGCCGGCGAGTTCGCTGCCGGCGAAGAGCCACGCCTTGCGCCCCATCGCCCAAGGCCGCATCAGGTTCTCGATGTGGTTGTTGTCGATGGCGACGTCTCCATCGTGCAGGAAGCGCCCCAGTGCCTGCCACCTTCGCAGGCTGTAGTCGATCGCCGCAGCGATACCGCCGCCGTCGGGCACCTTGCCGCGCTCTTGCCGCAGCCACAGGTGCAATTGCTCCCACAGCGGGGCGCTTCGCTCGCGCCGTGCCGCCAGGCGCTGGGCGCTGCTTGCGCCGCTCACCTCCTGCTCGATGCGGTAGAGCCACGCGAAGCGCTGCAGCGCCTGCGCCGCGATCGGGCTTGCGCCCGACTTGGCCAGCTCGTCGAACTTGCGCCGTGCGTGCGCGAGGCATCCGGCCTCGACGCGCCCGTGCAGCTTGAACACCGAACCGTAGCCCGCGTAGTCGTCGCAGGTGAGCGTTCCCGACCAGCGTCCGAGGAAGTCGATCGGATGGCGCGCTGCACGCCCCGGCGCGAAGTCGTAGACCACCGCCGGTAGCGCATCGAAGGCGCCTCGCGCATACGCCCACACGTACGCCTTGCGGGTCTTGCCCGCGCCGGGGTCGAGCATCGCCACCGGCGTCTCGTCAGCGTGCAGCACTTTGGCCTTGAGCACGAATTCGCGCAATGCCTCGTACAGCGGCGCCAGCGCCGCGCCGCCCGCTCCGGCCCAGCCCGCCAACGTCGATCGAGGCGTGTGCACGCCCGAGCGGGCGTTGATCTGCTCTTGCCTGTAGTACGGCACGTGGTCCACGAAGCGCGACACCAGGGTGTGGGCGACCAGCCCCGCGGTGGGCTGGCCCTTGTCAACGACGTGCGGGGCCACCGGCTCCTGCACCAGGGTCTGGCAGCAGCGGCACACCCACTTGCCGCGCACGTGCCGGTGCACGATGAATTCGGCCGGGATGATGTCCAGCCGCTCGCTCACGTCTTCACCCATGCGCTGCATCGGCTGGCCGCACCCGCAGGTGGTATCCGCCGGCTCGTGGCGATGCTCGATGCGCCGCAGGTGCTCGGCCAGCTTCTCGCGCCGCGGCGCTCGCTTCTGTGTGTCGGCGCTCGGCGCTTTGCCCTGCGCGGCCCTGATCGCATCGAGCTGCGCCTGCAGGTCGGCCTCATCCTCGGCGCCGGTGTCCTCGAACATCTGGCGCTGCATCGCGTTCATGCGCTCGGTCTTCGCACCGAACTTCCAGGCCTTGTGGCGGGCGAGCTCGAAGGTGATGCGCTCGAGCTTCGCGTCCTTGAACTTGATCTCGCGCTCGTAGCGCTCGGCGCGCTGCTCGTGCTGGCGCAGCTCGCCGGCCTGCGCGTTCACCTGCGCGAGCAGGCGGGCGGCCAGCTGGGTGAGTGCCTCGGACGGCAGGTCCTCGAGGTCTTCGGCTCGCAGTTGCGTGAGGTCCACCATCTGGAAGTGGATTGTGCGCGGCCATGTGAATGCCGCGCATCGGGGCATGTGCGCATTGCCCCGAACGCGCGCGAGTGCCTCAGACGTGAGAGATGCGCTGCATCTGCGCCAGGCGCTGCCAGGGCAGGCCCAGCACAAGCGCATCGAACTGTTCGCGGCTCAATGACATCGGCGCCGTGGAGCCGGGGGCGGGCCACTGGAAGCGGCCCTGGTTCAGCCGGCGCGAGGCACACCACACGCCGAAGCCGTCGTGCACGAGCAGCTTCACCCGCGTCGCGCGGTTGTTGGCGAACAGGTAGCCGTGGTGCGCCTGCGCAGCGCCGAACGCCTGCACCACCGCGGCCAGCAGGCGATCGGCACCGGCTCGCATGTCGATCGGCGCGCAGGCGAGCCACATCGCGTCGATGCGGATCATCGCAGCAGCTCGCGCAGCCACGCAGCGCAGTCGGCCCCGCCCGACTGCGGCCAGCTCACATCGACGTGCAATGCGGCGCGGCGGATCGCGACGCGGATGTCGCCAGTGGGTGAGGCCTGCGCCGGCGTCGCTGCAGCCGACTTCGGCAACGCGAGCGGGACAAAGCGCTGTGCACTCGGCTGCGCAGCAGCAGCTACCGCCACCAGGGCGCCGCCTCGCTTGAAGCCGCGGCCACGCACCCACTGGCGCACCAGGTTGGCATTCAGTCCGTACCTCAGAGCCACTGCCGCCACCGATGCGCCCGGCTCGCCGCAGGCACGCACCACTTCAACCTTGAACTCCACGTCGTGGCGGCGGCGCGGGGCATTGCGGTAATCATCCATTTGCTGTCCATCTAACTTTGATGGACAGCAATCGTGCGCAGTTGGACGCGGCGTTCAAGGTGGGATGGGCAGCCGCTTACTGAGCTTTCGGGGTCGTGCGCGCTTGTTCTTCACGGACGAGCGTTGGCAGGCAGAGTCCAAGAAACACTATGCCCGTCTATCGTTACCCAGCAAGGCTGCCACTTTCTTGAAGCCTTTGCTGGCCAGAGTAACTGCCGGTGTCGATGCGGTGGCCGCTGCAGCCCGCAGTGGCGTACTGCGCGTGGATGATGAACTCCATTTGTCGCCATTGCCCGCAGAGGACGAAGACCCAGAAGTGACCAAGCTGCGCGCGGCTTTGGATCACCGCATCGGTGAGGTTCAATTGCCGGAAGTGATTCTGGCCGTTGACGCCCAGGTGCGCTTTAGCTGGATCATGCTCGGACGTGAGCCGCGCTCTACCGACGAGCTGCTGATGGTCTATGCCGGCATCATGGCCCACGGCACCAGTCTGACTGCGGTCGAATGCGCGCGCATGATTCCGCAATTGTCTGCCACCAGCATTCGCCAGGCCATGCGCTGGGCGCGGGACGAACGGCGTCTGAGCCAGGCCTGCCAGGCTGTGCTGGAATTCATGCAGCGACACCCGATTGCCGCCACCTGGGGGCGGTCCGATTTGGCATCTTCTGACATGATGACCATGGAGACCACCAAACGGGTGTGGCAAGCCCGGCTTGATCCTCGGCGCAACACACCTTCCATTGGAATCTACTCCCATGTAAAAGACCGGTGGGGCATCTTCCATGCGCAGCCCTTTGTGCTCAATGAGCGCCAGGCGGGCGTGGCCATTGAAGGTGTCATCCGCCAAGAAAAGCTGGAGACCAGCCAGCTTGCTGTGGATACCCATGGCTACACCGACTTTGCCATGTCACATGCCCGTTTGCTTGGTTTTGATCTTTGCCCGCGGTTGAAGGAACTCAAACAGCGCCACCTCTTTGTGCCACGCGGCACCAAAGTGCCCGCAGAAATCGCTGCGGTGTGCGAAGCCAATGTCGACGTCGCTTTGATCGAAAAGCATTGGGATAGTCTGGTGCACCTGGCAGCCTCGGTCATGAGCGGACATGCCAGTGCGGTGGCAGCTCTTGCGCGGTTCGGTTCTGCCGCCCAGGGCGATCCAATCTATGAGGCTGGCGTGCAATTGGGGCGGTTGCTGCGTACGGCGTTTTTGGCTGACTACTTTGTCAAGGACGCTTTCAGGAACGAGTTGCGCCGGGTGCTCAATCGGGGCGAGGCTGTTAACGCCCTCAAGCGCGCCATTTATACCGGCCGGATCAGCCCGGCGCAGGCCAAACGTGTCGATGAAATGCAGGCTGTGGCCGATGCGTTGAGCCTGATGGCCAACATCGTGATGGCGTGGAATACCTCACAGATGCAGGCGGTCCTGGATCGCTGGTCGAACCGCCGCCAGGTCATTCCACCGGAACTGATCGGGAAGATTGCGCCCACCAGGCTGGAGAGCATCAACTTGCGGGGTGTGTTTCGCTTCCCGGTTGACCGCTATGCTGACCAAATCCTGCCTTCGCGGCCAAATGCATCGATAACTGGCACCAATGGATGAAACCGACCACGGTTTGACGCCACGAATCGCAGATTTGAAAGTGAACAGGAAAGTCAATGAAATCAACGATCTACCAACACCACCTCCGCGCCAGTGCTAGCTTTTCGTACCGTCACTTATTGCACTGAAAACGAGGAGACCCCCAGTAGGGCGCACGCAGAATGAACTTCTGCAGCTTGCCGGCCGGCGACACCGGCATCTCGGTGCGGAACTCGACGCTGCGCGGGCACTTGTAGCCGGCGATCAGGGTCTTGCAGTGGGCGATCACGGCGGCTTCGTCCAGCACCGCGCCCTCGCGCAGCACCAGCACGGCGTGCACGCGCTCGCCCCATTTGTCGTCGGGCACGCCGATCACGGCCGACATGGAGATGCCGGGCAGCTGCGCCAGCGCGTTCTCGACCTCGGCCGAATAGACGTTCTCGCCGCCACTCACGATCATGTCCTTGATGCGGTCCACGACGTAGAGATAGCCCTCCTCGTCCATCATGCCGCCGTCACCGGTGTGCATCCAGCCGTCCTTCAGCGCGGCCGCCGTTTCGGCCGGCTTGTTCCAGTAGCCCTGCATGACCATCGGCCCGCGCGCGGCGATCTCGCCGACCTGGCCGTGCGGCAGTTCGTTGCCCTCGGGGTCGACGATGCGAACCTCGGCGATCGGCACCGAGCGGCCGGCCGAGCGCAAACGCTTGGCCTGGTTCGGCCCGGGCAAATGGTCTTCCGGCAGCAGCACGGCGATGGTGGGCGACAGCTCGGTCATGCCATAGGCCTGGCAGAACTGGACATTGGGCAGCAAACGCATGGCCTCGCCCAGCAGCGTGGCGTCGATCGGCGCCGCACCGTACAGCATCATGCGCAGGCTGGACAAATCGAACTCGGCAAAGCGCGGGTGCTCGATCAAGCGCTTGATCATGGTCGGCACCAGGAAGATCTCGGTCGCCCGCTCGCTGGAGATGGCCTGCAGCACGGCGACTTCTTCATAGAACGGCAGCACGACCTGCGTGGTCATGCGCAGCATCAGCTGCACCGACAGGCCGCAGCCGGCGACATGGAAGAACGGCGCCGTGGCCACGCCGATGACCTGCCAGGGCTTGGGCACGGCGGCCATCGAGGCCAGGGCGCAGGCGTACAGGTTGCCATGCGACAGCATCACGCCCTTGGGCATGCCGGTGGTGCCGCCGGTGTACATCACGGCCGCCAGGTCGTCGCGCTGGCGGCGCGCATCGGCCATAGGCTGGGCCTTCTCCATCAGGTCTTCATAGGCCACCATGCCTTCGGGCGTGGCGTCATCACCGCAGTACACCACCGTGTGCAGCGACTTGGACTGCGCGCGCAAGGCCGGCACCATGGGCGCAAAGGTCTTGTCGACCAGCAGGATCTTGGTGTCGCAGTCGTCCAGCGAGTAGGCCACCTCCTTGGGGCTCCAGCGCACGTTGACCGGGTTGATCGCGCCACCGCCCCACCACACGCCGAAGAAGTACTCGACATAGCGCATCGAGTTCATCGACAGCATGGCCACGCGGTCGCCCGGCTGCATGCCCAGCGCGCACAGGGCTGCACCCAGCTTGGCCACGCGCTGGTGCACCTGCGCAAAGCTGGCGCGCTGGCTGCCGCAGACCACGGCCGTGTGTTGGGGTTTCTCGCGCAATGCCTTGTGCAGAGCCTGGGTCAGTTGCATGTGTTGGTCTCCTGTTTTTTTTTGGGTTGGCTCGGATCGATGCGGTTAGGCGCGGCCTGCGCGCCAGCGCTGCAGCAGCGCCTGCGGGCTGTCGGGCGACACGGCGGGCGGCACTTCGGGTGCGGTGCGGCTGAAGCGCGGCGCCGGTGCCGGCTGCACGACACCACCGACCTCGACAAAGGTCTGGCGCGCCACGTTGTGCGCATGGGCCGGTGCCTCGTCCCAGTCCAGCACGGGGGCGAAGCAGGCGTCCGTGCCCTCCAGCAGGCTGCACCATTCGTCACGCGTGCGGGTGCGGAACAGGTCGGCCATGCGCAGCTTCAGCAGCGGCCAGCGGTCGGAGTTCATCTGCGCATCGAAGGCCGGATCGTCGGCGATGCCGCAGCGCTCGCGCAGCAGCGCATAGAACTGCGGCTCGATGGCGCCGATGGCCACGTACTTGCCGTCGGCGCAGGCATAGGTGTCGTAGAAATGCGCGCCGCCGTCCAGCATGTTTTCGCCGCGCTGGTTGCTCCATTGGCCAGCCGCCTTCATGCCATACATCATGGCCGACAGCAGGGCTGCACCATCGGTCATGGCGGCATCGACCACCTGGCCCTGGCCACTGCGCTGCGACTCGTGCAATGCCGCCATCAGGCCGAAGGCCAGCAGCATGGCGCCGCCACCGAAGTCACCGACATAGTTCAGCGGCGGCACCGGGGCTTCGCCCGAGCGGCCGATCGCATGCAGCGCGCCGCTGATGGCGATGTAGTTGATGTCGTGTCCGGCCGCCTGCGCCAGCGGCCCGTGCTGGCCCCAGCCCGTCATGCGGCCATAGACCAGGCGCGGGTTGCGCGCCAGGCACTCGGCCGGGCCCAGGCCCAGGCGCTCCATGACGCCGGGGCGAAAGCCCTCGATCAGCACGTCGGCGCTGGCAATGGCGTCCATCACCTCGGCGGCTGCGCCTTCTGCGCGCAGGTCCAGCGCCAGCACGCTGCGACCACGCGCCAGCACGTCATGCGGGTTGTGGCGCGCGCCGGGCCGCGCGATGCGCAAGACCTCGGCGCCCATGTCGGCCAACAACATGGCACAGAACGGCCCGGGGCCGATACCGGCCATCTCGATCACCTTGAGTCCCTGCAGGGGTCCTGCCATTTCTTCACTCCTTGACCACCCCCGTGGTGGCACTTGATGCAGCCTGGATCTTGCGGCCGGCCGGCCCCTGCTGCATCGTCGGAACGGACGAAGTTGCGCCGCATGCTGCGGCACCGTCTAGGACCTTGAACACGTTCTTAGGGTCATCCGCAGGTCGCGCAGCGCCGTACCGATGTTGGAATGGCATGCCGAAGTACAACCACCGGAGACAAGACCAGATGAACCGTCGTCACTGCCTTGCCGCGATTGGCGCTGCTGTCGCCAGCCTCGTGTTGCCCACACCCGCCCTGGCGGCCTGGCCGGATCGGCCGATCACGCTGATCGTGCCCTGGGGTGCTGGCGGCGGCACCGACGCCGTGGCCCGCATCATCGGTGTCGAGTTGGAAAAGGAGCTCAAGCAGCCGATCAATGTCGTCAACCGCACGGGCGGCAGCGGCGTGGTGGGCCACCAGGCCATCGCCTCGGCCGCGGCCGACGGCTACACCATCGGCATCCTGACGGTGGAGATCGGCATGATGCGCCACGCCGGGCTGACCCAGCTGTCGGGCGCCGACTACACGCCGCTGGGCCTCATGAACTTCGACCCCAATGCCGTGCTGGTGCGCGCCGACGCCGCGTACAAGACGGCCGAGGACCTGCTGAACGCGGCCAAGGCCGCGCCCGGCAAGCTCAAGGCCAGCGGCACCGGCCAGGGCGGCATCTGGCACCTGGGCCTGGCGCAATGGCTGGTCGACAACAAGGCGGCCAGCAATGCGATTGCCTGGGTGCCCAGCCAGGGCGCGGCACCGGGCCTGCAGGACCTGCTGGCCGGCGGTGTGGACGTGGTGTCGTGCTCGCTGCCCGAGGCCCGTGCGCTGATCGAAGGCGGCAAGGTCAAGCCACTGGTGCTGATGGGCGCCAAGCCCGACGGCATCTTCCCCAAGGTGCCGCTGTACAAGGATGCCAGCGGCAAGATGTGGAACGCGGGCATCACGGTCGGCAATCCGCGCAACGAGGGCGTTCGCATGGGCTCGCTGGTGAGCCGGGCGCAACTCGATGCGGTGCGCGAAGGGCTCGAATCGCTCAAGGCGCAGGCCGAGGTGCTGCATGACGGCAGCGCGAAGTCGCTCGTCGATGCCGACCCGGCCATCGCCGCCTGCATCGGCCCCGTGCTGCTGGGCGCGCGCGATGCCGACGCGGCCGACCGGGTGCACGACGTCGAGGTCTTCGGCCCGGTCGCCACGCTGCTGCCCTATCGCGACCTGGATCATGCAATGGCGCTCGCGCACCGCGGGCAGGGCTCGCTGGTGACTTCGCTCTATGGCGCCGACGACGTCGCGCTCGGCCTGGTGTCGGTGCAACTCGCCGCCAGCCATGGGCGCGTTCATGTGATCACGCCCGACGTCGCACAAGCCCAGACCGGCCATGGCAACGTGATGCCCATGTCGCTGCATGGCGGCCCCGGCCGCGCGGGCGGCGGCGCCGAACTCGGCGGACTGCGGGCGCTGGACTTCTATCACCGCCGCAGCGCGGTGCAGGCCAGCCCGAATGTCATTGCGAAACTTGGAATCGCATAGTCCAACGCTGGGGATCGAAGTCCTGTGTTCGCCCCGAAGCGAACTGCGAGCTCCTGCCCTGTAGACCAGAAAAACCGCTGGGGACCTGCGACTTGGCGACTTGGCCTACCAGCCCTCTATTGACGGCAAGCTCGTGCAGCAGTTGGCCTGTTGCCATTTCATCGAACACGGCGACAACGTGATCGTGCTGGGCCCACCGCGACATGCGGCTCTGAGACCAGACCATAGCGAGCCATGACCGAGATCAAAGCTGCCCCGTCCGGCAGTCTGTCGGCGTTCGCGACGGCGCGAACATCTCGAAAATACTGCGCACCAATATCCGGCGACTGCACGATGCCCACCGTAACAATTGGCCGTGCCCTACTTCGTCCCGTCAATGATGTGCAATGCGACAAGTTCGAAGTGAGAGCCATCGACCCCATGAAAGTGCAGAGGGAACCGGCCCGCATATATCGCGCGGAACGTCAAGGAAGTGGCGCTACCTGACAGAATTGGCGCGATTTCTGAAAGTCCGTGAACCCCAACTGCGCCTTCGACAGGCGATTGAACGTCCAGTCGAACGACGTCACCCTTTTTCACCAGAATCACACGACTAGCTTCATTCTCGAAGCGTGGGGGCACCGCAGGAACTTCGACCGAGATAGCGTTGTTAATTGCAGCATCGTTTGGCACCTTAGCCTCTGACGGGAGAGGCAAGCAAAATTGCTCGGCCACAATCGAAGCGGTGAGTTGGGGACTGATCCTCGATGGCGAGCGCTCAAGAATTGCGACAGCAGCCAGGAGCACCGCGACTGCCATGCCTGCGACGAAAAAGTGTTTCAGCTTCACACTGTGGCCCGTTGAAGATCAACTACTTAGTGATCCACTACCGATTGAACTGATACGACCTGCCATCCGCTTGACTTCTTCTCGGCAAGGACAATGATCTCGTCGTACGGGGCATGACGAATCTTCGCGATCGCGGCACTGCGCTCGTTCCCGCCTTCAGTAGCCGCCGGTATCACGCGAATAACATACGGAAGTATTGGCGACGGGTAGCTCTCGATCCCACGCACAGGAAGCAGCGCGTCATTCAATACAGCATATGCAGCGTAAGCGTCTGTAGTCCTTGCCCGACTTTCCACGGCTCGAAGATCTGCCTTGCTAAGTGCGCCTTCTTTATGGAGCAAGGCCGAAGCGCTCCCGTGATCGCGCAGCCTCCAAAGCTTGAGCCTGGCGCCTAATTGCGATGCGTGCGCAGGGTCTGCGTTCTCCACCACAGCTGACGCCGGGTCGCTTGATGTTAGCCACCGGAGAAAGAACCGATGGAAGAAGCTTTTTAGATCCTCGGGAACATCGTACTGAAGCGATCTTGGCTCGGTAAACTTCGGCAGAATTCGGCTCTTCGGTGGAAGAGGCCAGTTTCCCGCTCCACTGGGCAAACTAATAGCCGCCAAGAAGCTCACGTCATTAAGGCCCTCGACCCTAAACCAAGCCGCCGACGCCTCTTTGGTGTCTGCCTTCAGTAGCGTGATGAGACTGTTCTCGACGTCCACCCACGGCTTTGACGATCTTTGATGTCCCTGAACTGCGGGAAAGCTCCTCAGCAGTACATAGGTCTGCTTGGCCATCTCAAGCGCCGAACTTGGAGAGGTGTGAAGCAGGTCGGCCCCGTGACGCTCCGGCCCCCCTCGGGTAAGGGGCGCAGTTGTCCACAACGGGGCTTGACAGTTAGGCAGCCCTAGGGCAGCAGGCGGCCCACTTATTGCACCGGCGTGCGCCCATGAGTCCTGAAACGAATGCAAGGCCGCGCCAAAAGCCAAGAGCAGTTCGCCTGCTCGCGAAGACGTTGCCGCCTTGGTCACGGCGGTGACGCGCTGACGCGCTGCGGCCCCTCCGGCCACCACGCCCTGACCCTCGGGGTCGGCGCCTCCGACTGGGTAATGGGATGCACGCATCTCCTCCGCGGACTCCTTGTCCGGCCTTAGGCATGCGTAGTCCGTAAGGAGGCGAATCGTCTCGATGGAGCCAAAGTCCACCCGCTGGTTGCCTGTGGCAATTAGTTCGGCTTGTTGCTCGGGAAACCCTGCCTGCAGCGCAAGCCACTTAGTCAGCCCATAGTGCACGTCCGCCTCATATCCCCAAGCGGGGCCATACACGGCGCAAAGACACAGCACTAGCGAGCGCCAAAGGCGGAGCGAACTGGCGACCAAATATTCCGCAAACGGTTTTGTCATGTTATGCAATAGGCAACGACAGGATCCAAAGACCAAAGGTCGTCAAGAACAACATCAAGAATAGCATCGGTAACTGGCTCACCAGTGCCGCCTTGCGAGTGCCAAACACCGCCAAAGCATCGACATGCGCCCAGTAGACGCCTAGAACGTGTCCTATCAAAATAAACGACACCTGCAAGTGCCAAATTATTCCCGTGTCAAGCATCAGCGGCGCCGGATCAACGTTCGCCGTTCCAAACAAATTCCAACCCCAGCCAAACGGGTCGGAAACAATGCGCACCAGTTGGGCACCCTGCGAGAAAATCAACGTGAAGTAATGTGCGACGTGGTAGACAAATGCAACAGGAATAAGCGAAAGTGCGAACCTATTCATGAGCATTTGGATTGGATGCTGCGAACGCGCCACGAACCTGGCCATCCAGATGAACGCGGTATAGACAAGCACGTAAAACACCAACATAACCAATAGCATTGCCCACTGCCAAACATAGTAGAGCGAGGTCGCGAGCCCGCGCGTGTTTGCGCCTAGCGCTTCTAGCAAGGGGGACATGAGCGGAAGCACCCAGACCCAATACAGATGAGCGAACGGCAACGTCGAGTGCACTCCGTCGAAAGCGGTTGACGAAAGCATGAATATCACAAAAACAGAAAGGCTGAAACCGACGGCGGTTGCCGCCTCTTTGGCGAAACACGCATTCCTCGCCCTTCTTAAAGGCGCGAGAAATGCAAAAAAATGCATCATGACACCAAAGAACTCGCAATAGCGGAACCAGTCTCGAGAACCCACCAGCCATGCACCGCACAAATTGGTGACGGTGTACGCAACAAGGCATAGCGACAGCCCACGCGGCGTCAAAGCCCCAAATAATTCGAGCCAGATAAAAATTATGTAGAGTAAAAGTGCCGGATAGTGCCCTAACCCTTTTGGATAAGAAAGTTTTCCCGCAAAGGAAACTCCGAGCACCTTTTCGAGGGTATCGACGATCGCCAGCCAAGGATTGACTTTGGAATAAAAATTTCCCAGCAGCGCGACCGCGTAAGGAATCACCAGCACAAATATGATCCAGAAGAAGGACATATTGAAATTGGTGAACGGATTCTTCGTGCCCACTGCCCCTGTGGCAATACACAGCACTAGAAGCGCCACACTAAGTACCCGGCCAACACCCGAAGCCCATCTGGCAAGCCTTGACGCAGGAACCGGGCATCCTGCCTCAGGGGCGCTTGGTCCAAGCGTCGGAACCGCGGCAAAGACGCCTATCAGAAGAAAGGAGAGTCCCAAGGCCAGCCCCACCGCTAGTGCGTATACCTGGAACGGCACCGGCATTGTGTACGGCTGCGCGAAGAAGTGCGCAGACGCTGAAAGCGGCGCGCTCAGGGCGCCCAAAAGAAGTATGCGAACCCCGAGCACGGCCATTCGGGCACAGGTAGGTTCGCGACGCTCACTCATTCACTTGTTAACTGAGAAGCGCGCAACTACCCGGTAGGGTAGCGCGGCGCAACTAACGATCCGAAGATTGACGCTTTACTGTTGCAGAGCAGATGCCACACTCTGTGCAAACGGCCATGTATTCGGAGCGAACTGAAGAACTTGAACCCCGTTGTCCATGCACGCTGACACTAGCTGTTTGCGATCAAAGTCGAAATGGAGCTGCGCGCCACACCAGTCAGGCCCCTTCTCGCGCCACTGCTGCAACATCGCGTGACCCGATCCCGGCAACAACGGACCGCTAGCGGGATTGAAGTACGCGAGTTCCTTCGGTTTGGCAGGATCCCGAATGTCAAAGACGCGAATGCCGGAATTAAAATAGGCACACGCAAGTGCTGTGGCGTTCTCGCGATTGTCCACCGAGCAGAAGTGACTGCCATAAGCATATAAGCCGAGTCCCACTACGTCCGGAGCGACCTTGGCGCAGTTGGCGGGATCGTGCGTTTCCAGCATGAGCTTAGAAACAAGCTTCGGGTCGCTGTCGTCCTGTATGTCGTAGATTCGAGCCATCGGAAACGGTGGCAGTTTGGCGGCGCACGCAGCCTTGAACCCGGCGTCAGTTAGGACGCCGGCCGATCCGCCCTCGTCGACCTGCACCAGATACGACTTGCCCGCGACCTTCATAGGCAAGGTGTGCTGTGTCGCTGAACCGTCCTTGTGGAAGGCTGTAGATATGAGCGTGATAGCCGCGTTCGGCTTGCGCGCTTGTACTTCCGAAGTGTCGAGCACAACAAACCCGTTGATGGGATACGCGGCCGGGTCGGCAACCTGCGCCAATGTAGGCTGTCCGAACGCAGCTGCGTAAACCCGGTTGCCGTCTGCGCTCACGGACAGACCATGCGCTTTGCCGGGAAGGCCCTTCATGTCAAATACGGCGATCTGCTTCGGCTTGGCAGGATCCGTAATATCAATTGCCCGGTAGACGTTATTCGTCATGTCTCCCATGTAGTACGTCAGTCCGTCAGGGGAAATGGCCCCTTCATGCCCCTTGGACAATGGCGAATTGGGTGTGTAAACGCCACCGTCCGCTCCGGTCCCGACGGGCGCTGAAGCCAGAAGCTGGGGAGTGCGACAGTCACTAGACAAATCGTAGACGTCCACCTCCGAACCGCCGACGCCTGCGTAGCCGTTGCTCGCCACCAAAATCTGTCGTTGCCCGTTTAGCCGCATCGACTCCAACGGATCGATCATCGCAATCGAGGTAAGTGATGCCGTTCGGATGGGCGTGGCCGGGTCCGTGATATCCAGCACGGTCACGCCCGGGTTCTGCAAGCCAACCGGTTGACCACCGACGAGTGCCGGCGTGGAGGTCGAATGGTAGGTACACGTGCGTCCCGCATGATCCTTGAAGGACGCAAAGGAAAGACCGGCGCCGTCACCTTTGTAGCTACCCACGAGGTCTAAGTTGCAGTTGAATCCATTGAAGCCGTTCGCCCGGAGGGACGCGTCCACTTGGCCCTGCAGGCCCGTTTCCGGGCGGTTTCCAGTGGCGCAACTTGCCTTGGCAACGGTCAACGGCTCGGGTGCCGGCGCTACGACTGGGTTGTCCCCGCCCCCCCCGCACGCAACCAACGCTACTGTACTGACTACCGCAAGGAGCGGCAAACTGAGATGAACGCTGGTCTTCATTGTTGTTTCCTTTGAATTTAGGAAAGGATTCGCCTGACACCTTGCGGCTAACACGCCTTAGAGCAATACACTTCTGTACGGACCATGAATCATATTGTTCTGGCTGGCTTTCGCCGCTGGGGTTTACACCAAGAGCAGAACTACCTACCCGCCCGCGCGCCGCCAAGAAGAGCAGCACATCGCGTCGCTCCACCTGTCCAACTTGATCGAGCGTGACTCCAAACTCTGTCTCCAAGGCTATTGCCATGTGCGGGCCCGCATACACGGTTCGATGCTGCCCGGGGAACGGCCTCGCGTTTATGCGTGCTGTCGAAGCCGCTGCGCCAGGCTAAGTGCTTGTGATCGACGGCTTTGGTACGGATCGCAGGACCTGCGGGGGCGGAAGCGCCGCGATCCGCGCAAAAATCCGAGGGATCGCGGGAGTGTTGACGAACGGGCGGTTCGTGACCTGGCTGCCATCGACGCGGCCGGGCTGCCCGTATGGGCGGCCGGCGTGTCCATCCGTGGTGGTCTGGCGAATCACTTTGGTTGGCACAACGACCCCGTTTCAGTCGGCGATCTCACGGTCGAACGAGGCGACATTGTCCTGGCGGACTCGGACGGGATCATGGTCGTGCCGAGTCAGAGGCGGACGTGATCTTGAACGCTTCCCGGATTCAGCACGAGCACGAACAAAATGCCGAAGAGCGACTTCGAGCCGCCGGTTCCTATCATGATGTCCTGACCTGGAGAGCATCTCCAAGCTCTCGGTCGTCGACTAAGCGCTTAGCCCGCTTCCCGCGCACGGCGTGAAGCCACTGCACTCGGAGCGACGGCGACCCCATCGCTCGGACCGGCACAATTGAAGCCGAGACCTCCTCCGAAGGAATGAAGGAATGGCAATGACCAAGCGCAAGGTGCTTCTGACGGCCGCACTGCTTTTTGGGGGGCATGCTCACGTTGGCCAGGAGGACAAGCTGTACTACCGTCGAGGGCGAGTTAACCGGCAACATCTGACGGAGCGCATCGTGCGCATCATTCGCGAAATGAACATGGAAACCGCGACGGCCGCAGAGGACCCTCCCTAACCGCATGGTGATGAGCGGCATTCCTACCCGGCTTGAAACCAGGAGGTGCCCGCTCGAGCACAATATTGGCCGGCTGCCGAAAACGAACTAGAAATTGCATAGCACTTTGCGTGGATTTGCCGACTACCACCCTCGAGGCGCGCCTTGATAGCCTACGCCACCGAGTTGAACAGCGATTGGAGGATGAAGACCCGCCGAATGACGGTTCCGTTCTGCCGCCACTTGACGGTCGCGTGCGACTTCTTTGACTGGCGTCGCCATGCTGCAGTCGCAGTGCGCTCCGTCCGCGTAAACATCGAAGACGACAGCATCAACTCAGCGGTACTGTTGCCCCGTGAGTCCGCAGGGTCACCCGCTTTCGTCCGAATAGTTGCCGCGGTATCTGCACTTCCGGTGAAAGAATGGATGTCAGACTCCTTCGGCGCATCGGCGCGTCGGGACTGGGGCCGCGCAGCCCGTCAGCGCGCCCTCCGCTCCTCTTCGGGGCGTGCGCTTAATTAGCCTGCCGGACAACTCGGGCCTGAACGGCTCTATAGTGCGGCAAACGTGCATACTTGACTGTATGTTTCATCTTCCAGGTGCGCCCTCTTCTCGACCGGTTAAATCAGCCACCAACTACCGACCTGACGTCCGGTCGGTCGAGGGGGTTGCGGCAAAGTTTTTGGCGAGTGCCTTGGCTAACGCGCCCCGCCGCGGCCAAAATCGCACTCGCCTCGAGCCGAATCATCAAACTATTATCTGACATGCCCACCAAATCGCCCGTCCGCGTCGACGCTAAGAGGCCCGCCGCGTCCAAGAAGCCTGTGCGCTCGGCCAACGCCGAGCGCACGCAACTTACTCCGGATGATTAGATCCAGGCGGCTACCGAGCTTTTGATTCACCGAAGTATCGATGCCGTGCGGGTGGACGTCATTGCCAAGATCATGCAAGTAACCCGCGGGAGCTTCTACTGGCACTTCAAAGATAGAGAAGACTTGCTCGGCCGGGTTCTGCTCAGCTGGCAGGAAGCGCAGACCGAGCAAATCATTGCCCGCTATCGCAAGCAGGGCGTGCACGCAGCAGACCTGATCCGCGAACTTGTCGAGCTGCCATTCCACGGGCGCGCGGCGGCCAAGGGTGCCTCGGTGGAACTGGCCATCCGTGCCTGGGCACGGCGCGACGACATGGCGCGCAGGATCGTGGATGCTGTCGATGCGAAGCGCTTGGTGTATCTCCAGGAATGCTTTGCCGAACTTGGCTTTGACGCCGACGAGGCGAAGGCGCGCGCCTTCCTGCTGTATTGCTACATGCAATCTGAATCGCTGTTCCGCAACCAGGGCAGCGCACAGGACAAGCAACGCCGCCAGGAATTCGTGGCTGAAACCCTTCTGGCCTCCCGGTAGCCGTCCCACGTCCCCCGAACAGGCGGGAACCCCGGCGCTGCTTTCGCTGGCCGCGCTCTACATCTGCAATGTGGGCTGCAGCGTCTCAAGACGCCTACACGCCCATGGCGCGCGGCGGCTAGGGCTTCCGGGGGGTCTCCTCGTTTTCAGTGCAATAAGTGACGGTACGCAAAGCTAGCACTGGCGCGGGGGTGGTCTGGGTAGACCGTTGATTTCATTGACTTTCCTGTTCGCTTTGTAAACGGGTATGGTGGCCTCCCACTTTTGAGGTTCACGATGCAGGGTTGGCACACAACGTTTTTGGGGATGCGTGGGCTCCCCCGCGATATCAGCGACTTCGAGATGAAGGCATTTTTCACCTTCGATGGTGCCGAGCGCGACGCAATCAATGCACGCCGAGGTGATTCCCACAAGCTTGGTCTGGCGCTCCATATTGGTTTCCTGCGCATGAGTGGGCGTTTGCTCGGTGCCTTTCGGGTAATTCCAGTAGCCTTGTGGCGCCACCTTGGCAACGAGCTTGGCATTGCAGCACCAGAAGTCGCCTCGCTGAGAGCCATGTATGAACGCGGGCGCACGCTATTCGATCACCAACAAGTAGCCTGCACGGTCCTTGGATTCCAGTGGATGAGCGAGCACCAGCGCCGCTCACTGGTACGTGAACTGCGCGACGAAGTGGCGCGCTGCGCCGACCGCGATCAGCTACTCGTGCGGGCGCGTCAATGGCTGTACAAGAACAAGCTGGTGATCGTGCACGAGCGGGCAATTCGGACACTGATTGCGGCGGCACTTGCCCAGCTTGAAGTTGAAACAGGCACCGCCATCGCCGCCAGCGTTGATCCAGCAACACTTGATCGCTGGCGAGCCTCAGTTTCAGAGCTGCGCCCAGATGGACAAACCCAGCAGAGTTGGCTATGGGCTGCACCGGCGAAACACTCAACCCGCCAAATCAGCGAGGTACTGGAGCGCATCGACCTGCTTTACACGCTGGACGTTCATAAGCACCTGGCAGACATCCCCGATCTCATCTTGCGCCGCTACGCGCGCCGACTTGTCTCCAGGCCGCCCTCAGCCGGAGCCAAGATCAAAGAGCCAGCGCGCACCGTGGAGGTCGCATGCTTTCTTCGGTATTGCCTGTTCACCACCACAGACCAGTTGATCCTTATGGTGCAGCGCCGGATCGCCGATCTGTGGCGTCAGGCTGCCGCCGATGTCCCCGCTACCGTCAATTGGGCCGCAATGTACAAAACGCTGCTCGGCGAACTTGTTGCCTTGAGCGCGCAAGGTGCGGTGCCAGATGCTGAGTTGCGTGCCCGTCTTGAAGCCTTGATCACCGAAACCCAGAAACGCAAACCACCGAGCAGGGCCTCCCTGGTCCGCGAGGGATTGATTGATGGAATTCGCCCCGTGCGGTCGTTGCTCGTCGCCATTGCAAAGCTGCCCTGGCAGGCCACCGGCGAGCATCCTGCCATCGAGTACCTTGCCAAGCTGCAAGCTTTATATCTCAAAGGATCCAGAAAGCTGCCAGTTGAAGTGGTGGCACCAAGTCTGGGAATGATCTGGCAGGTTTCGATCTCCAGCCCAGACCGGGAACGGGCGTTTCAGGCGTTGGAGGTGGCCACCCTGTTTGCCCTGCGCCGCGCGGTGCGCAATGGCTCGGTCTGGATTGAGCACAGCCTGAGCTTTCGGGGTCGTGCGCGCTTGTTCTTCACGGACGAGCGTTGGCAGGCAGAGTCCAAGAAACACTATGCCCGTCTATCGTTACCCAGCAAGGCTGCCACTTTCTTGAAGCCTTTGCTGGCCA
>Ga0209370_1000419_pt1 | contig 59771 bp, 60 predicted proteins | sample AgamicAtPrz_FD_187164 | JGI IMG/M metagenome (GOLD analysis project Ga0209370, IMG submission 187164) | Agave microbial communities from Guanajuato, Mexico - At.P.rz (SPAdes) (version 2) | ecosystem: Host-associated > Plants > Phyllosphere > Phylloplane/Leaf | place: Guanajuato, Mexico...
ATCGGCCGTAACTCAACCACGAAATCCCATCTGTCATGTTGGGAAAAAGGTACATTACCGCTAAGGTAAGTCCCACTAACATACCTACAACTCCAAAAAGAATTGTGGCATAAATGAATTTTTTTACAATTTTGTTGTCGTAATAAAACTGTTCCATTTCCATAATTATACTTGTTTTTCTTCGATTGGTGAATTATTATTTTGGGAATTAATTTTTGTTTCGTCATCAAAAAGGATTCTGACTGAAGGAGTATAATCATCATCATACTGTCCAGATTTGACAGCAACGATAAAGGCAATAAAGAAACAGATTGCCACAAAAATACTTACTGAAATTAAAAGATAAATAACACTCATACCTTAGATTTATATTAACAAAATTACTTCGTTAAAGGCGCATAAAATATGATAATTATCATGATCAAAAAGATATGTTAAATTTATAAAAAATATCTTTCAAAACAATTTAAATTTACTCTAAATTTTTGTTACTGAAATAGTTAGACATAAAAGTTACAAAACTGACAATCGTAATTGTACTCAGTGGCATAATGATCGCCGCAACCAGCGGAAGCAGATTTCCTGTAACCGCAAATGCAAGACCGACAACATTGTACAGCAATGACAACCCAAAACTCATTTTTATAATTAAAATAGCTTTATGAGAAAGCTTTAAAAAGTAGTTGAGACGAGAAAATTCTGTTGCATCTAAAATGGCATCACAGGCAGGTGAAAAGACATTCACGTTTTCAGATATAGAAATCCCGACATTACTTTGAGCCAAAGCACCAGCATCATTCAATCCATCGCCCACCATCATAACGTTTTGTCCTTTCTCCTGAAGTTGCTTTATGTATTCTAATTTCTGTTCAGGTTTTTGATTAAATATCAACTCGGTACCTTTTGGAAGGATACCTTCCAGATTTGACCTTTCGCCATCATTGTCACCAGAAAGCACTTTTATTTGATAATCTTTGCTCAGGTTTGCAAAAAGCTTTTCTAAACCTTCACGATATTGATTTTGGAAAGTATATTTTCCGAAATAAATCTCCCCTATTTTAATGTGTAATGCTGTTTTTTCTATTTCTGAACCATCTGCAACTATATCATTTACAAATTGCCCTGAGCCAATTTTCATTTCCTTTCCGTCAATTATTGCTAGAATTCCTTTTCCTGTAATTTCTTGAAACTCTTCTACAGCAATGCGTTTACTTTCTGGCAGAAAATCGTAAAGCATTCGGCTTAATGGATGATTTGAACCTCGCAATACATTTTTAATCAATGTAATATCTGAATTTGAAATAGGATTTCCTTCATATAATATATTCGACTTCTTGTTGGTTGTAATGGTTCCTGTTTTATCAAAAACAATTGTATCAACTTTGGCAAGCTGTTCGATTACAACAGCATTTTTCAAATAAAATTTCTTTTTACCTAAAATTCGCAATATGTTTCCAAAAGTAAACGGGGCAGTGAGAGCCAATGCACATGGGCAGGCTACGATCAATACCGCGGTAAAAACATTAAAAGCAGTATTTGCATCTTTAAAAATCCAATAACCAAAACCAGCAAATGCAATGAGCAATAATATGGGGGTAAAATATCGACTTATTGCATCTGTTATGGTCTTATGCTTCTGGTCTACTTTTTTCTGAAAAATTTCGTTACTCCATAATTGGGTTAAATAACTTTGAGAAACAGAATGTAAAACTTCCATTTCGATCACTTTACCAATCTGCTTTCCCCCTGCAAAAACCTTATCACCAGACTTTTTGGTAATAGGCACAGCTTCTCCCGTAACAAAACTATAGTCTATTTCGGCGCTATCGCTGATTAAAATTCCGTCAACAGGAATAAGCTCTTGATTTCTTATTAATAAACGGTCTCCTTTTAGAACATCATAAATAGCAACATTTTCTTCAGAAGTATCTTTATTGATTTTAGTAACCGCAATTGGAAAATATGATTTAAAATCCCTTTCGAAACTTAAAAAACTATACGTTTTAATTTGAAACATTTTGCCAAGAAGCATAAAAAATATCAAACTGGCCAAACTGTCAAAAAAACCTGGACCATGATCCATCAGCATATCATAAGTACTGCGAATAAACATCACGATAATTCCTAAAGCAATCGGGATATCAATATTGAGCATTCTCGTTTTAATGCTATGATAAGCAGAAACATAATATCCGCTCGCTGAGTAAAAAAAAGTGGGTAATGCTAGAAGAAAAATAAGTAATCTGAAAAACGGCTTGTAACTATCGAGCCAGAATTCTTTCATTTCGAAATATTCTGGAAATGAAAGCAGCATAATATTTCCGAAACAGAAAAATGCAACACCTAATTTATAGGTTAAACTTCTGTCGACTTTTGCTTTTGCAGATCCATAATTTTCCAAACTAATATAAGGTTCATAACCTATCGAACTTAAGAGATAAGTAATATCTTTTAAAGAAACTACATCAGAATTAAAGGTAATTCTAACTTTCTTTTCGTGAAAATTAACTTGAGAAGTGCTAATTCCTAGCTGAAGACGATTAAGATTTTCTAGAATCCAGATGCAAGAACTGCAATGGATATGAGGAATATTAAGCGAAACGATTGAAGTGTTTCCTTCTTGAAACTCTAAAACTTTTGCAAGTATGGTTTCATTCTCTAAAAAATCATATTTTCCTTTGATGTCTTGCGGAGTGGCACCTGGAGACTTTTCAAAATCATAATATGATGTCAGGTCATTAATGCTAAAAATTTCGTAAACTGTTTTACAGCCAGTGCAACAAAACTTTTTATCATCAAAATCAATTTCTTCATTTTGTTCAATAGTTAAACCACAATGAAAACAACTTTGCTCCCTCATAAACTTGTTTTTATTTGCCACAAATTTCCAACTAAAGCACAATTATTAAGATGATAATTGTCATGTTATTTTGAAATTGGATTCCTAAATTTATAAAATAAAAAGTTCAAAAAAGAGCTAACCCTAATTTATAATAAATTTACCTTTTAAAGGTGGCTAAAACCCTCAAATATCCTTATTTTTGCAGCAAACAAATATTGTCATGAACAAATGTGATCAATGCATTGTACGCCAGTTAAGCTCATTAAAAGCCCTTAATAAAGAAGAAGTTATTAAGTTAGCCAATAGCAAAACGACTTACAAAATTAAAAAAGGCGAGGCTCTTTTTGAAGAAGGCGAAGTAACCAATGGTGTTTTTTGTGTAAAAGACGGAGTTGGGAAACTTTCAAAACTGAGCGCAAACGGAAAAGACCAAATTGTAAAATTGGTAAAATCTGGTGAACTTCTTGGACAGCGCTCTATGATTAGCAATGAACCAGCAAACTTGACTGCAAAAGCGATTGCCGATATGGAAGTCTGCTTTATTCCTAAAGCTGAAATCATCAATTTCTTTAATAATAACAATCAATTTTCTTTAAATATGATGCAATCTGTTTGCGAAGATTTAAAGGAATCTGAGAACGAAAAAATTGCCTTAGTTCAAAAAACTGTTAAGCAGAGACTTGCCGAGACTTTACTGCACCTAAATGATGAATTCGGCGAAGATACCGATAAAACACTAAGAGTACAGCTAACAAGAGAAGAACTTGCAGGGATTATTGGAACTGCTACAGAAAGCTGTATTCGTTTATTATCTGATTTTAATAAATTAGGATTGATAGAATTAGTTGGTAAAAAAATTATGTTGAAAGACGTTCGCGCATTAAAGAAATTGGCCGACAACTAGAGTTTTTTAGCTTCATTCCAGAAAACATCCATTTCTGTTAGCGTCATATCCATTAAAGGCTTTCCTAATTCGTTTGCTTTACTTTCTAGGTATTGAAAACGCTTAATAAACTTTTTATTGGTTCTTTCTAAAGCATCTTCAGGGTTTACATTTAAAAATCTTGCATAATTAATCATAGAAAACAAGACATCTCCAAACTCGTCTTCAATTTTATCTTGATTTCCAGTTTTTACTTCGTCTTGTAGTTCCTGTAATTCTTCTTGTACTTTATCCCAAACCTGATGAGGCTCTTCCCAGTCAAATCCTACTCCTTTCACTTTGTCTTGAATTCGGCTTGCTTTGACCATTGCTGGAAGACTTCTCGGAACGCCTTCTAAAACAGATTTTTTGCCTTCTTTAAGCTTTAGCTTTTCCCAATTTTGTTTTACTTCCTCTTCATTTTCGACCTTTACATCTCCATAAATATGCGGATGACGATGAATCAATTTATCGCAGATTTCATTACAGACATCAGCAATATCAAAATCATTAGTTTCACTGCCTATTTTGGCATAGAAAACAATATGAAGCAGTAAATCACCCAATTCTTTTTTAACTTCATTTAAATCATTGTCCAGAATAGCATCTCCTAGCTCATAGGTTTCTTCGATTGTCAAATGTCTTAAAGTCTGAAGAGTTTGCTTTTTATCCCAAGGACATTGCTCACGAAGTTCATCCATGATATTCAGTAATCTCTCAAATGCTTTTAACTGGTTTTCTTTGCTCATTTTGAAGTTTCTTTTGATTTAAACTCGATTCTGTAAAATTAAAAAATCCTGTCAAGAAAACCTCTCAACAGGATTATATATGTTTAAAGAAGACCGATTATTCTTCTTTTTTAGCTTTTGCTTTTTTAGCTGCTGGAGCTTTTTTTGGTTTTTCAGCCGCAACTGGAGCTTCTTCTTTTGGTTCTTCAGCTGCAGGAGCTAAATCTGTAACCAATCCTTTTGCTTGAAGTGTGTTGTACCAGCTTAATACTTTTTTAATGTCTGATGGGTAAACTCTTTCTTCGTCGTAATCAGGAAGAATTTGTTTAAAATAAGCAGACAAAGTAGCGTTATCTTCTTTATGAGAGATAGCTTGTCCTTTGTTTTCTTTAACGGCAATCTGCTGCATTACTTCAGTTAACGGTTTTTCGCCTTCGTAAGTATAAATCGAAATTTCAGACAATAAACTTACATTGCTTTTTAGATTTACAGTAATCTTCTTCCCATCAATTAATGATTCCGCCACAAAACCTGTACGAGTTTGTACTTTTAATTCGTATAAACCTGGTTTTCCTGAAATGGCTAAAATTTTCGTTAAATTCATTTTTATTAAAATTAGTATTAAGAATTTTATTTATTTTTTGTTTCTAAATATATAGAAAACTTATCTTGCTTTTTTAGCTGCGTAAAATTTCATTCTATATTCCTGAGACGTTTTTCCCTCAGTAATATTTTTTAATTTCTTTTGGATTAAACGTTTTTTTAGAGATGAGATTTTATCTGTAAACAAGACTCCTTCAATGTGGTCGTATTCATGCTGGATAACTCTTGCAATTAACCCGTCAAATACTTCGGTTTTCATTACAAAATCTTCTTCACAATATTCGATTGTAACAGTTGGTTTTCTGTAAACGTCTTCACGTACATCAGGAATACTCAAACAGCCTTCATTAAATCCCCACTCTTCTCCTTCTTCTTTAACGATTTTAGCATTGATAAAAGTCTTCTTAAAGCCTTTCAAATCTTTTTGTTCCTCTGAAGGAAGATCCTCATCATCACTAAAAGGCGTTGTATCTATCACAAACAAACGAATTGGCAGTCCAACCTGCGGTGCGGCAAGTCCAACTCCATACGCATTGTACATCGTCTCGTACATATTTGCGATCGTTTCTTTTAGGTTTGGATATTCTGGTGTAATATCCTGCCCTACTTTTCTTAAAACAGGATCACCGTATCCTACAATTGGTAAAATCATTTGTTTTTATTTATGTTTTAATGTGCTGCAAAAACAGAATTAAAGTTCTGATATTTCAGCTGGCAAAAATAGTAAAAAATAGTCAATGAATAATTCTTATAAGGCATTATATCATATTTTTTACTTGCTAATAAAAATCTCAGCTATAATTATGCCAAAATCACTCCTACAATTCTTACCTTTGTTAGTAAACCTCTTTTTATGATTGATAGAATTTCGAAATTTACTAACAGCACTTCCTTTCTAAATGCCTCTAAAGTAACTATTGCTTCTGTTGTTCCTGTTTTAGTTTTAAATTTTCTAGGTCATTTTGAAATCGGTTTTACCATTGCGCTTGGTGCATTTTATACTTATCCCAGTGATATTCCAAGTTCTCTCAGCCATAAAATAAAAGGATTAATTGCTGCTTCTTTTATTGTTTCTGGAGTTAATCTTTTGGTAAATCTTGTTTATCCTTTTCCTTTCCTTTTTTATATCTTTTTAGGATTTCTGCTGTTTTTATGTTCTATGATTTCGGTTTACGGACAGCGAGCTACTTTGATTTCTTTCTCTGCCTTATTATCGATTTCCCTGTCCTTTGGCCATTTGCATGAAGGTTGGGAAGCTTTTGAATACTCTGGTTTTATTTTTATCGGAGGAATTCTATATTTAATAGTATCTCTTGTTTTTCATTTTGTACAACCTTATAAATATGTCGAATTACAAATTGCCGAAGGAATAAAACTTACTGCTAAATATCTAAAATTAAGAGGCGATCTATGGAGTCCTGAAGCCAACAGAAAAGCAATTATTGAAAAACAGTTGGCTGTTCAGGTAGAATTGAATCTTATTCACGAAGATTTAAGGAAAATGCTCATTGGAAACCAGAATGCATCTGGAACTACAAGCCAGAACAGAAAAATGCTTTTGGTTTTTATTACTTTGGTCGAAATTCAAGAATTGGCTTTATACACTTCATTCGACCACAGCAAACTTCATGAAAAATTTGCCAAGCATCCTGATGTTTTAAGAACCTATCAAAACGTAGCATATAAATTAGCTTCTACCTTAAAAAAGCTTTCAAAAAATGTGAACCATATTAGTACTTATGTTGACAAACATGACCTAAAAAATGAGTTGGATGCTCTTGAATTTGCCATTTTTGATTATGAAAAAACATTAGGAAAAGAAGAAGCCGCAGAAGGTGTATTAATGCTGACCAATATGCTAAAATACGCTAAAAATCAGGTTGGGAAAATAAAAACCATTCAGCGTGCGCTTTCTTTAGCAATGCAATCTTATAAATTGAAAGATCAAGACAAAGAGCTTGAAAAATTCTTAACACCGCAATATTATCCGCTTCGAACTTTAATTGAAAACTTAAGTTATTCTTCTTCCATTTTCAGACATTCGATACGATTAACCATAACTATTTTGATTGGCTTTTTTCTCGGACAAATGCTACCGTTTCAAAACGTATATTGGATTCTGCTGACCATTGTAGTAATCATGCGTCCTGGGTATGGTTTAACCAAAGAGCGATCGTACAACAGAATGTTCGGAACTATTCTAGGTGGAATTATAGCTTTCGGAATTGTATCTGTTATTCAGAACCACGTGGCATTGAGCATTTTCTCTATTGTATGCATGTTGCTCGGAATTTCATTTACCCAGATTAATTACAAGATTAGTGCAACATTTGTTACGATGTACGTGGTTTTCATCTACGGAATTCTAACTCCAGACATTAATGAAGTAATTCAATACAGAATATTAGATACACTTGCAGGAGCAACCTTAGCTTTTATTGCAAATCAGTTTTTATGGCCTGCTTGGGAATTCATCAATACACCAATTCACATTGAAAACACCATTCGAGCCAATAGAAATTATTTAAAAGAGATTGCAGATTTTTATAATAAAAAAGGAGAAGTTCCTACTTCGTACCGCTTAGCGCGAAAGAATGCCTTTGTCGAAATAGGAAATTTAATGACTTCTTTCCAGCGTATGATGCAAGAACCTAAGTCGAAACAAAAAACAATGCCTTTGGTAAATAAGTTAGTGGTTTTAAACCACTCTTTATTATCTGCTTTGGCATCACTTTCTACCTATATTCAGTCTCACCAAACCACTTCTGCATCTGATTCTTTTAATTATATCATCAAAACAATTTTAGCCAATCTGGATCATTCCATTTCGGTCTTAAGAAACGAAGTTGTAGTACAAGATACTTTTTTTGAAAAAGAAGATGTGACTTTGCAATTTGAAGAATTAAAGCGTAGGCATTTTACCCGTTTAGCGGAAGATGACGATTTGGACAAAGAAACGCGCCAGGCTAAAATGCAGGAAGCACAGATGGTAATTGAGCAATTAATCTGGATGAGCAATCTGGCAGAAAAAATTCTAAAAAATACAACCGACTTAAAAGCAACAAATCCAGATTAATTAATCTGGATTTGTTTTTTTTATATTAAATATGAGAAGCTAATTCAATTTTAGAACTTCTGCTGTTTGTTTTCTAAGCTGTTCTAAAAGTTCTGGCTTATCGTTTAAAGTCTGTCCGTAAGACGGAATCATTGTCTTTAATTTCGCTTGCCATTCTGGTGTTTTAATCTGGTGTGTAAAACATCTGCTAATCAAATCAATCATAATTGCTACAGCTGTAGAAGCACCCGGAGAAGCACCCAATAAAACCGCTAAAGTTCCGTCATGTGTATTGATAACTTCTGTACCAAACTCTAAAACTCCACCTTCTTTTTCATCTTTTTTGATTACCTGAACACGTTGCCCTGCTTTTTCTAATTTCCAGTCTTTTGAACGTGCTGTTGGAAGATATTCGCGTAAAGCCTTCATTCTGTCTTTTGGAGACTGACGCACTTGCTCAATCAAATATTTGGTTAATGGAATATTGTGATATCCAGCAGCCAACATCGGAATTAAGTTGTTACGCTTAATAGACAGAGGCAAATCTAAATATGAACCATTTTTAAGGAAACGAGTTGAGAATCCTGCGAATGGCCCAAAAAGAAGTGCTTTTTCACCATCAATTACACGAGTATCAATATGTGGAACAGACATTGGAGGTGCTCCAACACTTGCTTTTCCGTAAACTTTTGCTTGGTGTTTTGCAATTACTTCTGGATTTGTACATTTTAGCCATTGTCCGCTCACGGGAAAACCTCCATATCCATTGCCTTCTGGCACATTTGCTTTTTCTAGTAAAGGAAGAGAGCCTCCTCCTGCACCAATAAATACAAATTTTGTATAAGCTTTACGAGTTTTTCCAGTTGACAAATCCTTAATTTTAATTCTCCAAGATTTGTCTTCACGCTGTCTTAGTTTTTTAACTTCGTGATTGAAGAACAAAGAGACACCATCTAGTTTTTCTAAGTAATTGAACATACTTCTTGTTAAAGCACCAAAATTAACATCAGTACCAATTTCCATATGTGTTGCTGCTAATTTTTCGTCAGCACTTCTGCCTTCCATTACCAATGGCATCCATTTTTGAAGCTGTTCAAAATCGGTACTGAAAGTCATATCTGAGAAAATCGGGTTACTCTGAAGAACCTCGAATCTCTTTTTTAAATAATTTACATTTTTATCTCCCCACACAAAACTCATATGAGGCACGCTTTTAATAAAATTATCCGGAGACGGCACTTTGTTTTGCTGTACTAAGTAAGACCAAAACTGGCGAGAAATCTCGAATGATTCTGCAATGCTTATAGCTTTTTTAGGATCTATGCTTCCGTCTGCCTTTTCTGGAGTATAATTTAGTTCACAAAAAGCAGAGTGTCCAGTTCCTGCATTATTCCAAGCATCAGAGCTTTCTGCTGCAGCAACATCTAATCTTTCGTAAATTTCAATTTTTATATCTGGTTGTAATTCTTTCAAAATTACTCCAAGAGTGGCACTCATTATTCCAGCGCCAATGAGTACTACATCACTATTTGAACGTATGGTTTCGTCAGGCATAACAGTATTTTTATTTAAAGTGCAAAGGTACTTTTTTAATTGCAAAAAAAAACTAATTTTTAGATGATAAAAGTTAGGATTTTCTAAAAACCATTAAATTATAAATAAAAAATACGACGAACAGCGCTATTTTTTTGCGGAAAGATAATCTTGAAGCAAAATTGTGGCAGAAATTTCGTCTATTAAACCTTTGTTCTGACGCTGCTTTTTACTTAAACCACTGTCGATCATGGTTTGAAATGCCATTTTTGAAGTAAAACGCTCATCAACGCGAATCACTTTAATGTCTGGAAAGATATTCGAAAAATGCTTTGCAAAACCATTAATCACTGAAGCGCTTTCTGATGGCTGTCCGTTCATCTGTTTTGGCTCGCCAATCAAAACCGCTTCGACTTTTTCTTTAGCAAAATAATCTTTTAAAAAGTCAATCAAAGTATGAGTCGGAATCGTTGTTAAGCCCGAAGCAATAATCTGCATTTCGTCTGTAACAGCAATTCCTGTACGTTTTTGTCCGTAATCTATTGAAAGGATTCTTGGCATGTTTTGAAATTTTTATAAAAGAAGGAAGGTGAAATTATAATCTTTAAAGGGATTCTTTATATTTTATAAAACCGAAAACGAAAACAATGTCTTTCTCAGTATTAACCTCATAAACACAGACGTAACCTTTAAAAACATAATCTCTAATATTTTCATCATCAAAATATTTCGACTTAGTAAAATGAAAAGGATGTTTTAAATCTTTTTTAATGTTTTTAAGCAAATCTTTTCTAAACTTTAGCGCTGCTCTAGGTTTATCTTTATAAATATAATGAACTTGGTCTTTTAATAATTCTAAAAATTCATTCGAAATTTTAATTGTCATATTCCGAAAATGTATTGTCTAAAATTGAGTCTACTTCATCTACTGAATACAACTTTTCATTACCACTTTTTAATTTAGCATAAGCTGCATGCACTTTTCTTTTATCATTTTCAAAATCAGAATCTTCTTCTATAATCCTCAATTCACTAGGAGAAAACTTACTTAACAACTTAAGCACTTTCTCTCTAATCTCTGGCTGAAATTCTAATCTAATCGCTTCCATAATACTTACATTTTACAATACAAATATAACCTTTTAAATTCATGTTTTTTAATTAAATCTAAAACCAAAAAAATCCGTCCTAAAAACTCAAGACGGATCTTTATCCAAATATTCAAACCTAAAAAATAACTCAATTTATCTTCCGAACAAACGACTGAAAAAACCTCTATGTTCTTCTTCCTCTCCTGCATCCTCTTCTTCAGAATAATTAGCAAACTTAGATTGTGACTTTTCATGTTCGTAAATCAGCTCCTTAATATATTCAACGTAAGTTCTCTTTTTCTCTTCTAAGAACCCAATCAAGTACTTCTCGCTAAATTCTACTCCGCTTGCTGCTTCGATCTGCAATAACTTTTTATACAAAGGTTCAATATGCATCGCAATTACTTCTTGCGGTACAGCTTGTCTTCTTCCGAAATAATTTACAATAACGTCGTTTTCGTCGCGGGCAATTTCAAAATCTGTAATTACCCAATAGTATCTTCCAGACTTCGCAAGGTTTTTTACAATAGCATGAAAGTTTTTCCCGTTTTTAAGATTTTCCCAAAGCACTTTAAAGATTACTTTTGGCATATCAGGGTGACGTATGATATTATGAGGCTGTCCCATTAATTCATAGTCTTCGTAACCACAAACATCTACAAATACTTCGTTGGCATATTCAATAATACCGTATGCATTTGTTTTACTCATGATAACCTGAGTCTTATCCCAGCTTACTTCTTTGTCAATGATTACTCTGTTTTGAAGGTGATTTTCTTGATTCATATTTTACTGCTTATATGATTATTTATGGAATGGAATGTTGATCAACACTGCGAAATTAAAGTGAAGAAAAAATAGAAATCCTGACTTTTGTCATATTTTGATATAAAAAAAACTTCTACTGGTAATAGTATTAATCAAAAACTCATATACTCTTCGACAACCTTACAAATAAGAAACAAAAAGTTAAATCTGTAACATTTTCAAGTGGTTTTGCTTTTTTGCATTTATGCAAATAAGTTATCTTTGCCAAAAAAATAAACGTATGAATTCTTTACAGACTATAATTGAACAAGCTTGGGAAAATAGAGCTTTATTGCAAGAAACTACAACTACAGATGCCATTAGAGAAGTTATCGAATTGGTAGACGCAGGAAAATTACGTGTTGCTGAACCAGTTGGTGACAAATGGCAAGTAAACGAATGGGTTAAGAAAGCAGTTGTAATGTATTTCCCGATTCAGAAAATGGAAACATGGGAATCTGGTATTTTCGAGTACCACGATAAAATGTTGCTGAAAAGAAATTATGCTGAAAAAGGAATTCGTGTAGTGCCAAATGCTGTTGCTCGTTATGGTGCTTACATCTCTAGCGGTGTAATCTTAATGCCAAGTTATGTAAACATTGGTGCTTATGTAGACGAAGGAACAATGGTTGATACTTGGGCAACTGTAGGAAGCTGTGCTCAAATTGGTAAAAACGTTCACTTAAGCGGTGGTGTTGGTATTGGTGGTGTTCTTGAGCCATTGCAAGCAGCTCCAGTAATTATTGAAGACGGTGCTTTTATTGGATCTCGTTGTATTGTTGTTGAAGGTGTTCACGTTGGTAAAGAAGCTGTTCTTGGTGCTAACGTATGTTTGACAGCATCTACTAAAATTATCGATGTTACAGGTGATGAGCCAGTCGAAATGAAAGGTTATGTACCAGCTCGTTCTGTAGTTATCCCAGGAAGCTATACAAAGAAATTTGCTGCTGGGGAATACCAAGTTCCTTGTGCCTTAATCATTGGAACTCGTAAACCATCTACAGATTTAAAAACTTCTTTAAACAATGCACTTCGTGAGTACGATGTTGCTGTATAGATTTTAAGAAATCCTAAAATTAAAAATCCAAATTCCAATTAATTATTATTGGAATTTGGATTTTTTGTTTTTCTGAAGCTTTATAAGCTTGGCATATTTCATATACGAGAAAAAAGCCTGAATCATTGCGATTGAGAGTCCGTCAAGACCATTGGAGATACCTTTTTTAAAGAAATAACAGCGAACAAAAGCTACTGTTCCGTTAAGAACAGGTTTGAAAGCATTAATTCTTTTCCCTTGATCAAATAACTGTTGCGCATGCCATCCAGAATACTGGTTCTTTTTTGCAATAATTTGGTCAAAAGAATCCCATCCATAATGCAGAATATGTACAGCAACTTTTTTCTCGTTTTGAGTCACAATTTTCTGGTGTACTTTAGATTCTGAAGGATGAGCTGTTAGTTTATTAAAAAAACGAACTTTATGATCTGGATACCATCCTGAAAAATCAATTAACTTATCTGCTAAAAAGTTCTTTACCCTGAAACTGAAAGCGTCGTAATTTCCTTCCAAATACTTTTTGTTCAGAATAAATTCCTCAGCATCTTTATCTAAAAATTCATCTGCATCAAGATTTAAGATCCAATCATTTTTACAAAAAGGCAATCCGTGTGTACGCTGCGGACCATCTCCTAAAAACACTTGTTGAATAACCTGTGCTCCTTTTTCTTTAGCTATTTCTACTGTTCGATCTTTACTGAAAGAATCCACAATAATAACTTCGTCACAAACTTTAAATAAGGCATCTATACATTTTCCAATGTTTTTTTCCTCATTGAAAGTAATAACCAAACCGCTAATTCCCATTGTTCATTTTAATTTGTTGAGCACAAAAATATAACTTTTTAATTTAGTTTAATCTTATTCATATCATCTCTTGTACACTTCGTAAAATAGTTTGTATTTTAGCCTTTTAATTGAACAAAAACCCAAATGAGAATATTAGTCATTCAGCAAAAAAGAATTGGAGATGTTTTAACAAGCACGATTATTTGCAACAATCTTAAAGCCAAGTTTCCAGACTCTACAATTGACTACATGTGTTACCCTAATTCGATTGATGTTCTTATAGAAAATCCGAATATTGATAACATAATACCGGTGACTAATAAAATCAGAAAATCAACTTTTGAATTCATTAAATTTATTTTTGAGATTCGAAGAAAAAAATACGATGCTGTAATAGACGTATACAGTAAATTGGGAACTAGTCTAATTACTTTTTTCTCTGGTGCAAAATATAAAGTTTCATACCATAAGTGGTATTCCAACATATTTTATAATTACAGTTACGAGCGTTTTGATGCCATAAAATCTGAATTTGGTTTGGCAATTGAAAACAGATTATTGCTTCTTAAACCTTTTTTCTCAGAAAAGATTACAAACGTAAAACCAAAGATCTTTTTAAAAGAATCTGAAATTGCTGAAGCAAAAAACATTTTAAAAAGTTATAATGTAGATCCAGAAAAACCATTGATTATGTTTGGAATTTTAGGAAGCGAGCATTACAAAACATATCCGCTTGACGGAATGGCAAAAATTATTGATTTTACTGTAGCCAGAACAAATGCCACTATCCTATTTAATTATATTCCAAACCAAAAAGAACAAGCTTTAGAGGTCTATAATTATTGTTCGGAAGAAACCAAAAAGCATATTATTTTTGATTTATATGCTACAGACTTACGCCAGTTTTTAGCCATACTTTCTCAATGCGAAATGCTAATTGGAAACGAAGGCGGCGCGGTAAATATGGCTAAAGCTCTTGAGATTCCAACTTTCTCAATCTTCACTCCTTCTGTTAGAAAAGAAACATGGCAATTATTTGAAAATGAAGCAAAAAATGTTTCAGTTCATTTAAAAGATTTAAAACCTGAAATCTACGAGAAGCATACAGAGCAATATATAAAAGAACATACTTTTGAATATTACGCTGAATATCCATTGGAATTGATGCTCCAAAAGCTCGAAACTTATTTTCAAGAATATAAAAATTGAAAAAAGTAAAAGGAATTTATAATGAATAGTGAAAAGCAAAAATTATCAGTCCTGATTATTACGCTTAACGAAGAACAGCATATAAAATCACTTCTGGATGATATTGATTTTGCTGACGAAATAATTGTTGTTGATTCCTACAGTACCGATAAAACAGTAAGCATAGTTGAGTCTTTCAAAAATGTAAAATTGATTCGGCACCGTTTTATCGATTATACATCTCAACGGAATTTTGCCTTGGATCAGGCAAAAAATTCATGGATTTTATTTATTGATGCCGACGAAAGATTAACACCAGAATTAAAATCTGAAATTGTTACAGCAATTAATTCTGAAAATGTCGCAAGCGCTTATTTTATCTACCGTATTTTTATGTTTAAAAACAGTCGATTGAAATTCAGCGGATGGCAGACCGATAAGATTTTCAGACTTTTTAATAAATCGAAGTGCCGATACAACGAAGAAAGAACCGTTCACGAGAAATTAATTGTAAACGGACCAATTTCCTCCCTAAAAAATAAAATCATACATTTTTCGTATTCGTCTTATGAAGACTATAAATCAAAAATGTATCATTACGGAATTCTTAAGGCTAATGAAAAATTAGCAAAAGGAATAAAACCTAGCTTCTTAATACAGCTCCTCCATCCTCTATATACATTCTTGTATCAGTTTATAATACGTTTTGGTTTTTTGGACGGCAGAAAAGGCGTTATTATATGTTATCTAAATGCCTATAGTGTTTATATTCGCTATAAAGAATTAAGAAAAATTACTTTTTCCAAAATTTAAGTTTCTTTTTCAAGCGTTTTTTTCTATAAAACTTCTCTTGAAAATCTGAAGTATATTTCCATAAAGTTTCAAAAATCTTCTCTTCAGATTCTGCTTTATAATATTTAGCATATTCATTACTCATTGTTGCAACCATCTCTTCTAAAGGCGTCAAACGACAAAGGTTTTTCATGCGCATTTCAAAAGACATAGAATTATGAAACTCCATTCTGTTTAAATCTACCAGAAAGAAATCGTAATTTCCGCTGGCATTCTTTTTTATCAAAGTATTACCTGGGGAATGATCTAAAAATTCGATGCCTTTTTCGTGAAGATCAAAACTAAATTTAGTAAACTGTTTTAAAATGTTCTCACGATCTGGAAAATCAGGAATTTCGACTAGTTCTCTATAAGTAAGATCTGCATTTAGATGCTCGCTTACATAAAAACTTTTTTCCAAACCCAGTACCGACGAAAACTCAGCAAATGCGATAGGCTCAGGAGTTCCAACGCCTAATTCTAACAATTTGTTTGCAAACTCAAATGATCGTTTTGCTTTTGATTTTCTAAAATATTTATAAGCGATTTTATTGATAAAGTGCGGAACTTTAAACGATTTTATATTAATTGTCTTGCCATTAAAATCAAACAATTTTATTTTGTTGCGATCTCCATTTCCAAAAAGCTCGCCTGTGGAACTAAACATTTTGATAGTATTCAGTATCGAATCAGTATTGTTCTCGAAAATTGGATTTACTTTAAAATTCATCAGCTTTTTTTTATAAACAACAAAAATACATATACGATTTAACACTTCAAATTATTATTGTATTTTCGTAAAAAAAAGAAAAAAATGTCATTTAAGATTTTTCTGGAAACACATAACATAATTAACAGGGCTGCTGGCTTAGGAACTTTCAATTATGAACTAGTAAAAGGTTTATCTACTTTAGATTTTAAAAATTTTGAATTAACACTAAACACTCCTAATCCTGATGTATTGAAAGAAGAATTTAAAGACAAATTTGAATATCACAAATATAATAGTCTATCCAGGCATCCACTATTTAGAGTTCGAAAGAAATACGATTTATGGCACTCCGTAAATCAGAATACTAAAGTCGAGCCTTATCATTGTAACAAATACCTATTAACGATTCATGATGTTCATTTTATCGATGAAGTTTCTCCAGATCCTAATCATAGATTAAATAGGTTATTTAGAGCTAAACTCGAAAAGTCAACTGCCATAACATATATCTCAGAGTTTGCAAAGTCTGAGACACATAAAAATTTTGATGTCCCAGATGTTCCAGAATATGTAATTTATAATGGAAACCCGATTTCTACAATATTAGACACATCTAAATATATTACAAACATTCCTGTTGACAAGCCTTTTTTTTATGCTATTGGAGATTTTCTTGAAAGAAAAAATTATCAGTCGATTGTTAATATGATGAAACATATAAAAGACTTCAACTTAATTATTTCTGGGAACAATGATAAAAAATACGGCGATAAAATAAAGCGGTTAATTGCTGATAACGGATTAACCAATCAGGTTTTTTTGACTGGAAAAGTAAGTGAAGAAGGCAAACAGTTTTTTATGAAAAATTGCACTGCATTTCTTTTCCCTTCAATTAGGGAAGGTTTTGGACTTCCACCAATTGAAGCAATGAGTTTTGGGAAACCTACTTTTTTATCGAATAAAACATCTCTTCCAGAAATTGGTGGGGAAGCATCAATCTATTGGGATAATTTTGATCCTGAATATATGAAAAACGTTTTAATCGAAGGTCTACATGATTATGAAACCAATAAAACTGAAAGAGAAGCAATCATAAAAAAACGAGCAGCCGACTTTGATTGGAAAAGAACAGCTGCTGATTATTTTGATGTATATACTAAAGTTTTATATTAATTCCATTTAAATAAAAATTTAAACCATTGTCCAAAGTTTTTCATAAAAAGATAGGTCTTGGAAAGTTTTAAAACTTTAGATTCTATTACAAATTTTTTAATATCTTTTAAGTTTTTACTAGGAAAATAGTTTAATCGTTTCCATCTTTCTGGTTCTATATAGTAAAAATTTTCAAACTGAAAGTAATTGTTTTCATTTACCTTAATCCATTTGTTCAAAAACTCAGGATTTACTTCACGTTTATGTCCCCAATTTTCTAATTTAAAACGTAATTCTTCTTCTGTTCTGGATAAAGATTCATGCAACACAATATTATCAGTGTAAATTACCTGTGCTTTAGTTCGTCGTGCGCAAGTATAATTAGGATAATTGGTAGCAAACACTGCTTTCATCGGCAGATCGACATATAATATCCCATTATCAGTATATTTATAAAGTATTATCCAAAAAGCGGCAATCTGGATTTTCTTCTTTTCAGGATTATCGAGATAATGGTCAAATTTTCTCAAGTCCATAACAAACTTTTCGAAATTTAAAAAGTACTCATCACTATCAATCTGAATGAGCCAATTTCCAATTCCCATCTTTAGAGACAGCAAGTGACGCTCTCTTGTATCCATATCAATTTCCGTGAGAGATGGGATATAGAAATTATCTTTATAAATCTCGATTTTATTATCTACATCAATTTCTTTTAGCCATTCAAAAAAAGCAGGATCTACCGCAAATTTATTTCCTGACCATGTGACGAAATTTTCATCCATAGCGATAAAAATTCTATCAGAAGCTCCATAAACAGGAGGGATAGACAACTTTAATTTTTCATAATCATGAGAAAATAAAAAACCAACATGGATTTTCTTCATATACATTTTTCAATCAAGGAGGAGTTAAGGAAAAATTATCTCTTTTCAATTTTAGGCAAAAATAGTAATAATACATTAATAAAACCTTTTAATAATTTCCAACTAATGTTATATTTTTTTATATGTTGAAATTGCAAAAACCTTTTCGAATTCAAAACTTCAACTTCTTTATAATCATCTTCAAATGCAGGAAAATATTTTTGAAAAGTTTCTTTTTTTTCTTCATTATATAATTCTCTGAATTTTGGATCTGAAGAGATTCCTGTAAAATCATAAACGGCAATAGTCTTTTTTAAATACTTATAGGATACATTTTGATGACATATAGTGTAAACAAAAAATTCCCAATCTGAAGCAATCTTATAATCTTCATTATAATAAAAGTATTTATCAAAAAGACTTTTTCTTATAAATGTAGATTGATGATTAATAGAACTTGTATAAAAAAAAGAAAAATGAAGTTTTTCACTATATGTTTTTAGCCTTTTTGATCCATTACTTTGTTTGTAATTGTTACCATAATAAATGTCATATTCAGACGTCAAACTTGAAACATTATCTTGCAGTACAAAATCATCATTAAAGCAGTCTCCACCATTCATAAATATTACAAATTCTCCTGTAGCAGCCTTAATTCCTTTATTCATTGCATGAAAAACCCCATTATCCTTCTCACTAATCCAATATGAAATTTTATTTTGATATTTTTCTATCAATTCTTTACTTCCATCTGTACTTCCGCCATCAATTACAATAAATTCGAAATCTTTGTATGTCTGATTAGTAACACTTTTAAGTGTTTTCTGCAGTCCATTTTTATCATTAAAATTTACAGTTATTACAGATATCACACTCATGGTCATTTAATTATTTCTTTTTCTTCCAAAATTTCAGTCTTCTCCATTTATTTTTTCTTCTTTTCCTTTCTACATTGAACTCTCTCGCCATAGTAAAAAAATCGGCTGTTTTACTAGGAAGAACTATAATAGGATGTGTGATATCGTCAAGTTTTTCAGTCTTTAAATTTGAGAAACAATCATCAGCATTTATAGTATGCGTTGCATTTACTCCAAAACCTATGTTACTAATTAAATTTACATTGGGAATAATTGATAAACTATTATTAAAAAAATTGGTTATTGTCCATTGATAATCCCAAGTATCTATTTCGCTTCTAAGCATTTTATCAAAAATAGACTTCCAGCTATCTACAACAATTGGATCGCTGAAAATTAATTTAAAACTATTTTCAGCATCAATGTCTTTATACCTAGAAAGTTCAACATCATAATCATTCCAAGCTCTTCTCCACGAAGCCCATCCCCATACGTGAGTCAAATTCGAAAAATAATAGCTATCCTTTCCATGTTTTTGACCCATTTGTAAATTGCTGCCTCCAATGTGCCGTATTCTGGTATCAAATCGATATTTTTCAAGCATTGTGTCACAAAAAACAAAAAAATCATCAGATGGAAGACAATCATCTTCTAATATAATTCCTTCCTCTTCATTATCAAAAAACCAATTTATTGCAGAAGAAACAGCATACTTACATCCTAAATTTTCATCCCGAAATAAAGTTTTTACTTCACAATCCCAATCAATTTTATTTATAATACTTCTAGTTTCATTACAAAGTTCTTTTTCATTGAATCTATCATTTCTAGGACCATCAGCCGCTATATACAACTTTTGAGGTTGTTGTTTTTTAATCTGTTCAAAAACCAGCTCCGTTACATCCGGACGATTAAAAATTAAAAATAATACTGGGGATTTTGTTTTATAATTATTCATTTTTATTAATTAATTTGAACACGCTTTCCTATAAAGATCTAAACATTGCTGAGCAGCATTTTCCCATGTAAACTTTTTTATTTGTTCAATTCCTTTTACCGAAAATTCTTTTCTTAATTCTTCATTTTGTATCAATTTCAGAATCTTTTCTTTTAAATCATCTTTACTATTCACATCAAAATATACTCCTGCATTTGCTGCTACTTCAGGAAATGAGCTATGATTTCCTAAAACAACCGGACATTCACAAGCCATAGATTCTAAAACTGGAATTCCAAATCCCTCATATAGCGAAGGAAACACAAAACATATGGCCTTTTTATAAAAAAGTCCTAATTCATTTTCTCTAAAATCAAATTGTAATATTTGCTTCTCTAAATCTAACCTTTTTATAAATTCTTTCTCTTCTTTATCTAATTTTCCACCTCCGGCGCAAACTAGGAATAAATTTGAATCATTTTTTAAAAGTTCTTTAATAGCTTCAGCTAAAAACTTAAAATTTTTATAATCTGCCCTAGATCCAACATATAAGATATAATTTTCTGGCAAATTCACATTAACATTTTCATTCACATTAATTGATGTTCCATGATAAATAACCTCTATTTTTGACTCATCAATATGTGGGTATAATGTTAAAATATCCTTCTTAGTATTTTGAGAAACGGCAATAATTTTCGCTGACTTTTCAATTAATAATAATTTACTTTCTCTTAATTCAGCAGCGTCAGAAAAATACTGCGGAAAAAGCTCATGAATCATATCATAAACTGTTAGGATAAACGGTTTTTCATATATAAAATTTAAAAAGTAAGGATCATAGTATGTGGGAATAAAAACATCAAAAGAATCTTCTAATAATGTATTAATTGTTCTAGAGTAATTATTTTTTTTACTTTTTTTTCTAATACTTATTCCTAGTTTAGATAAAAGCCCTAAAAAATAGCTATTTCGTTTTTGGCTTTTATTAAAAAGTTTACTATCTCGATAATATAAATTTCTAGTATATAACCAAGGAGTGATAATCTCTAGACCAGCTTCATTGGAAAGAATAGAAAAAATCTCTGTATAATATCTTGAAACGCCTCCATATTTTTGATAATTAAACGCTTGGGAATCGAGGATTATTTTCATTGTTTGAGATTAATTTTCAAGTTTAAAATTAAAAAAAATAAGTAGCCAAATTACATTTTACAGACAACATTTCAGATTTTCCTTAATGAGAACAATTGGTTAAATTTTGCTGCAAAATAAATGCTTAAAAAACTCATATACTATTTTTTTATTCATTTTAAAATAACAATCTTGTCATAATTTCTAAATACGTTTGATTATTTTCAAACAACTTTTTTTAAAGTTTATTATTTACCTTTACATTTCTTTCTGAAAGAATAAATTAATTAGTTTATGGATATTATAAACCAAGAAATCATCAACGCATACGAAGTAATAAAAAACGGAGGTATAATCCTTTACCCAACAGATACAGTTTGGGGAATTGGCTGTGATGCCACAAATCCAGATGCTGTTGCTAAAATCTACAAATTAAAACAACGAGCAGAAACTCAAAGTATGATTGTTTTAATGAACAGCGAAAAAATGATGTACAACGTTTTTAAAGATATTCCTGAAGTTGCATGGCAAATTATGGATTTATCTGAAAAACCAACAACTCTAATTCTTGATGATGCCAGAAACGTGGCGCCAAATATTATTGCTGCAGACAAATCTCTTGGAGTGAGATTGGTAAAAGAACCTTTCTGCTATAAATTGATGGAAAGAATGAAAAAGCCGTTGGTTTCTACTTCAGCTAATATTTCTGGACAGCCAACACCACAAAGTTTCAAAGACATAAGCCCTGAAATTATCAATGGTGTAGATTATGTTGTAAAATTAAACCAAGACAAAGTCAACGGAAAATCTTCGACCATTATCAAATTAACTAAAGATTCTCAGGTAAAAGTTATTCGTAAATAGTTTTTTTGTTTCAAGTTTCAAGTCTCAAGTTTTTGAAAAATTTTGAGTATAGTTTTTACCGCAAGTTTTACTAGAATCTAAAGAGAGCTTAAAAAAGTTCGCAAAGTTTTATCAAAACAAACTTTGCGAACTTTTTAGTTTTATTCTTATCGCACTCCTAATTAAAAAAGACTTAAAATCTCAGAACCTTAGCATCTTAGACCGTTTTCAAACTCTCAATAAGCCAGTCGATATCTTCTTTGGTATTATAATGACTAAATGAAATTCGGAGATTTGGCAATTTTAAATCCGTCTCAGAAAGCATTTCGTTTAAAACATGCGAAGGTTTTATACTTCCAGACTGGCAAGCGCTTCCTCTTGAAACAGCAATTCCTTTCATATCCAAACTAAAGAGCAACATCGAGGTTTTATCTGATGAAAAAGGCAGAATAATATTGATGATGTTATAGAAATCATCTTTTTTCCCGTTGATTCTAAAATCTGGAAAATGAATTTCTAACTGCTCAATCAGGTAATTTTTTATACTTGAAATATAAGCTCTTTCTTCGTCTAATTTTTCATAAGAAATAGACAAAGCTTTTGCCATTCCGGCAATCTGATGTACAGCTTCAGTTCCTGCACGAAGTCCTTTTTCTTGTTCTCCTCCAAAAAGCAACGGTTGTAAACCTGAATTTTTTCTAATAAAAGCAAAACCAATTCCTTTTGGCCCGTGAAACTTATGCGCACTAGCCAAAATAAAATCAACAGGAGTCTTTTGAAGGTCGATTTCTGTCTTCCCAACAGACTGCACTGTATCTGAATGAAACAAAGCATTATATTGCTTACAAATCAAACTAACGCGATCTAAATCTAAAACAGTTCCCGTTTCGTTGTTTACATGCATTAAACTGACTAAAGTCTTTTTTTCGTCAGCCGCCAATAAATTAGATAAATGTGTTAAGTCAAGACTTCCGTCTGTATTTACATTAACGTAGTCGACCTGAATTTTGTATTCATCTTGAAGCGCCCAAACGGTATGCAAAACGGCATGATGTTCAATCTTTGAAGTAATGATTCTTTCTACTTTTAAATCCTCGACAGAAGAGCGCAGAATCCAGTTGTCGGCTTCAGTTCCGCCAGAAGTAAAAATGATTTCTTGAGCAGTGCAATTAAGATGTTTCGCAATACTCTTTCTTGAAAGTTCTAATATTGTTTTACCGTTTCGTCCAAAACTATGTGTAGAAGACGGATTTCCGTAATCCTCAAGCATTATTTTTGTCATTTCCTGAATTACTTCGGGACGCATGGCGGTTGTTGAGGCATTATCTAGATATACTTTTTTCATTGCTGCAAAGTTAAGAAATATCAATTGTCAAATCTTAAATATCATTTGGCATTTTTTTCACTATTTTTGACCCAAATAAATTTTACAATGAAAAAATATGCTGCCCTCTTATTATTTGCTCTTTTCTTAAACGGATGCGATGATGGAGATTTGACTGTAGATAAAATAGATTTTGAAGATATTGCAGAGTCTCAAGCTTGTGATCCTACAACAAATACTTTAATTTATAAATTAAAGCCACAAGAAGCGCTTTTACTTCAAATGCCAGAAGGAGCAATTATCAATGACAATGGCACCAAAACATACACAATAGATTCTAAAGGTAATGGTTCATACAGAGTAGTTTATAGAGCTTATGACGGAACTGTTGCGAAAGAAAATATATGCGGTACGATTCCGCCAAGCACTCCAAAAGTAACCGAAGAATGGCTTGGAATTGATGGTCTAATCGAAATTGCAACCACTCAACTGGTAGATTCAAGCGCAACTGATGGAAGCACTAGAATTAAAGGTTATGAGCACAGTATCATTTTTAGAAATATCACATTTGCCAAACCAGCAGGAAACCAAACACAAGCAGAATTTGTATTTGGAACATACAATACTACCATAACACCAGCCAATCTGACTTTCAAAACTAACCCGAATGGATCTGCTTATGAATGTGACGAAGTGGCTAGAGTTTATAATTACAACAACACATTCTATTTATCGATTGATGATATAGATCCTGCTTTACTTGTCAATGTTGTTACTCCAAGCAACCAGCCTCGTACAAGTTTAATAACTGCTACACAAAATAAAGTGTTTTATAAAACAGCTAAAGAAGGAACTGGATCTATAACTCCAGCCTTTGTGTGTGCCAAAATACAGCCATCTGCTCCAGCAATCGAAGAAACCTGGACAGGGCAGCTTGGAGTTGCTAATGTAAGCGGAATTATCGAAGTCACTACTACTTTGACTGGACAAGTTTATGAGCACACAATCGTCCTTAAAAACGTAGTTTTACAAAAAGGAAATAGCAACTTTAAACTGGGAAGCAATTTCGTTCTTGGAAAAATTAATAGAACGGCGACGAACTAAATAAATAAATTTCTAAAAAGAAATCAGCAAAAATAATTCTTACAAAAAAACGTCTGTTTTTTGAGATGATTTTACAACTAAATCGAATCAAAAAAATAGACGTTTTTTTATGCTTTAAGGCAGCCCTTTTTACTGCATAAAATTGTTTTACTTATTGCTTTGTCTAATATAAACTTCTGTAGCTCCAAGACCATATTTTTGATAATTGGCATCTTGAAAATCAATTCCGTCATAACGGCCTAATAAAAAATCGAGTTCCGCTTTCAAAATTCCTTCACCAACACCATGAATAAAAACGATTTTTGGAATGCGGTTTCTTATCGCAAATTCGATATGTCTTTTTGCCGTTTCAGTCTGCAATGTCAAAATATCATAGTTTGACATTCCGCGTTTATTCGGAACCAATTTTTCGATGTGCAAATCAAATTCTGGAACACCAACATCACGTTTATCTTTCTTTTCTTTTACAAAACTTCTTGGTTTTGGCTCTGTTTTCTCTTTTGAAACTTCATCTAAATTAATTCTTTTAATAGAATTCATTAAATCACTGGTTTCTTGAATTTTAATTAGTTCATTGACTAAAAATGTCATCATAAAACCATCTTCTGTTTCAATCAAAACTTCATTATTTTTAACCGAAACTACCGTTCCGTTTATGGCTTCATCGAGTACTGAAACCTTATCTCCTTTTACCAGCATCCTACTCCTCTTTATCGTTATTTTTACTTGGCGTTTTTGCACTCAATTGCATCATTCCGAACATGAAAACTACAATTGCAGCAATCATGATATAGATGTTTTTTTCTTCCGAAACCTGTTCGTATAACGCAACCGAAATCGCAAGAATCATTATTATAATTTTAAAAGTTTTCATCCTTTCTTTATTTTAAGATTTCAAAAATATAAAACTTTCAAATAGTACTTCTATACTCCTTCAAACGTTTGTCATATTTTTTTAGTAAAATTGCAAAAAAGATCTGCCATGAGTTTAGAGAAATATATGATTCCTTGCATGTTCAAAACTGTGTTTGGCTATGACTGTTTGGGGTGTGGATTTCAGAGATCTCTATTCTTACTTTTTCAAGGCGATTTTTTAGCAGCTTTTAAAATGTATCCAGCCATTTATACCTGCCTTTTACTCTTTATTTTTTCGGCATTTCATTTCTTAGATAAATCTAGAAATTATAAAAAACTAATCTGGAGAATGGCAATCATAAATCTATTTTTTATGCTGGGCGGTTACTATCTTAAACACTTTTATTTTTAGATTTTCTAAAATCGCTTCGCTCTTTTTTGGAATTTGTCCCGATAGCTATCGGGGTTAAAAAAATGGAATTTTAAAAACTTTTATTTCTTAATCTGATCCAAAATATCGTTCATCATTTCGATTTGGACTTTTTGAATTTCGATTAATTCTTGCTGCTGATGCATAATCAAATGATCAATTTTATCATGAATTAATCTAATTTCCAACTCTGATTTAAGATTAATCATAAAATCTTTTTTAGCACGATTACGGTCTTTTTCTTCCTGACGATTTTGGCTCATCATAATCACAGGTGCCTGTAAAGCAGCCACACAAGACAAAATTAAGTTCAAAAGAATAAACGGATACGGATCAAAGCCTTTATTCATAAAAATGAAAACATTCAAGCCAATCCAAACTGAGATAAAAACCACAAACGAAATAATAAAAGTCCAGCTTCCTCCAAAATCAGCCACTTTATCGGCTACTTTTTGCCCTAAATTTCTAGTTTCCTCCTCTTCTTCCACAATACTTACAATCGATTTATCTTCTTTTAATGAAGAAATAACATTTTTCTCCATTGCAGAAAGAGCTCCGATTTCAGAAGAAAGATAATTTGAAATATATTTTTGGCGATAAACATTTAACTCATTTATAGAAATACAGTCTTCAGCATCAAAATCAGGATATTCTTTTTTAATTAATCCCAAAATAGGATCATGAATTGCCCTTCCGTAAATTTTCTCACTTTCAGGAAAAGAAATCCCAGAAATATCACTTTTAAATGTTTGATTGTTCTTCATTTTAATATATTTTAAAAGCTAATTTACGCAATAAACTTCTTAAGAATTGCATAAAAAAGAACCGCTTATAATTCGTTTTTTATCACAAATCAAACTTTGCAAACAAAATTTCTTTCGTTAAATCGTGATTTTATTTCCAAAAAACGCCTTACTTTTAACGTTCCAAAATTATTCATTCATTTTTACCATTGTGACAAAAGACAATATCATACAAAATATAAGAGCTTTAAAGAGCCATTCACATATAAATTACGGCATTAAAACCAAAACGGAAGACTTTACAGAAAAGCTTTTTTATACGCTATTTGATTCGAATGCAGCGTTGGACGAGAGCATTGATGAACTGGAGTTCCGTTTTAAAGAAATTGCGGTTTTAGCCTGCAAAAAACCTCAAAATTTATGCGAATCTATTTGGGACCGTTTTTTAGAAAAGCTCCCTGGCGTTTTAGAAAAGCTAAATCAAGATGCAGAATATATTCTTGAAAATGATCCCGCTTCAAACAGCATAGACGAAGTATATCTGGGGTATCCTGGATTTTATGCCATCGCGATTTACAGACTAAGCCACGAATTATATCATCTAGATTTACTGCTGTTTTCTCGATTAATGAGTGAATATGCACACAGAATTACAGGTACAGATATCCATGCCGGAGCCGATATTGCATCGCCATTTTTTATTGATCACGCTACAGGTATTGTAATTGGTGAAACAACAGTTATTAAAAAACATGTAAAAATCTATCAGGGAGTTACGCTTGGCGCATTGAGTGTAAGCAAAGAAATGAAGAATGCTAAAAGACATCCGACGGTAGAAGCCAATGTCTGCATTTATGCCAACGCGACAATTCTAGGCGGAGAAACTGTAATTGGAAAAAACAGTATCGTTGGAGGAAATGCTTGGATTACCAAATCTATTCCAGAAGACTCTATTGTTTTAAATACCACTACTACTGAAGTCAAAATAAAAGAAAAGAAATAACATGAATTCACATAGATTATTAAACTTAATTGGCAATACTCCATTGATGGAAACGGTCAATCTGGTTAAAAATAAAAATGTAAAACTTTTACTGAAACTGGAAGGAAACAATCCTGGAGGAAGCGTAAAAGACAGAGCGGCTTATAATATGATTGCCGCAGCATTAGAAAGAGGCGACATCAAAAAAGGAGATAAATTAATTGAGGCAACCAGCGGAAATACCGGAATTGCATTAGCGATGATTGCACAGTTGTTTGGCATCGAAATCGAGTTGGTTTTACCAGAAGATTCAACCAAAGAAAGAACTCAGACCATGCGTGCGTATGGCGCCACCGTGATTCTTACGCCTGCCAGCGAAGGAATTATAGGATCCAGAGATTATGCAGATAAAAAAGTGGCGCAAGGCGGCTATTTGATGCTGAATCAGTTTGCTAATGATGACAACTGGAAAGCGCATTACAAGACAACAGGTCCTGAAATATGGAATGATACTGACGGAACGGTAACGCATTTTGTTTCTGCTATGGGAACAACTGGAACTATTATCGGAACTTCGACTTATTTGAAAGAAAAGAATCCAAATATTCAAATTGTTGGCGCACAGCCTAGCGATGGTTCTCAGATTCCTGGAATCCGTAAATGGCCACAGGAATATCTTCCAAAAATTTTTGATGCTTCTAAAGTGGATACCGTTGTCGATGTAAGAGAAGAAGAAGCACGTGCCATGACTAAAAGATTAGCTCTGGAAGAAGGTGTTTTTGCAGGAATGAGCAGCGGAGGTTCTGTTGCCGTTGCCTTAAAAATAGCCGAACAACTAGAATTTGGAGTTGTCGTAGCCGTAATCTGCGATCGTGGCGATCGTTATTTATCTTCTGATTTATTTGACTAAAAAGATACTAAGTTGCTAAGGCTCTAAGATGCTAAGTTTTGAATAAATAAAAACTTTTTGTCTCAGAATCTCAGCAACACTAGAAAAAAACTTAGAATCTTAGCAACTCAGAACCTTAGAATCTCAAAAAAAATGAACTACAGAAAACTAGGAAAAACAAACTTCAATATCTCTGAAATCTCACTTGGCACTTGGCAAGTTGGCGGAAAATGGGGATCGGGTTTTGATGATAAAACGGCCGATGAACTTTTGAATACGGCTATTGACAATGGCGTAAACTTTATTGATACTGCCGATGTTTACGAAAACGGATTAAGCGAAACTGCTGTTGGAAGAGTCGTTCGCTCACGTTCTGAAAGAATTTTTGTTGCCACAAAATGCGGACGCCAGATAAATCCGCATGTTAATGAAGGATATACTCCAAAAGTGCTTCAAAAATTTGTTGAAGACAGCTTAAAAAGAACTGGTTTAGAAACACTCGATTTGATTCAGCTGCACTGCCCGCCTACAGAAGTGTACTATCGTCCAGAAATATTTGAACTTTTTGACCGATTAAAAGATCAGGGGAAAATTCTTAATCTGGGTGTTAGTGTTGAAAAAGTTGAAGAAGCTTTAAAAGCAATCGAATATTCTAATGTAACTACAGTTCAGATTATTTTTAATCTGTTTCGCCAGCGTCCTTCTGAGTTGTTTTTCTCTGAAGCCAAAAAGAAAGACATTGGGGTAATTGCGAGAGTGCCACTAGCAAGCGGACTTTTAACAGGTAAATTTGATTCAAAAACCACTTTTGAACCTCAGGACCATCGCAATTTTAATCGTAACGGAGAAGCGTTTGATAAAGGCGAAACTTTCTCAGGAATTGATTATGAATTAGGATTAAAGGCTGTTGATAAATTAAAAGCTTTATTTCCTGAATCTAAAAATCTTGCTGCTATCGCACTTCAATGGATTTTGAGTTTTAACGAAGTCAGCTGCATTATTCCAGGTGCATCAAAAACAGAACATGTTTTATCTAATTTATCGGTTTATAACACTCCAAAATTAACTTCTGAAAAGATTGCTGTAATGAACAAAATTTACAGCGATTTGATCAAACCTTCAGTTCATCAGCTTTGGTAGTAAATAAAAAGGAATAAAAAGGGTTATTAAGCATTTCAAAATCTTAATAACCCTTTCATATTTAGACATCAAATTCAATTCTAAATTCGGCACCTTTATTTTTTCCTTTACTGGATGCTGTCAATTGCCCTTTATTCCTTTCAATGATTTTTTTGCACAAATACAATCCAATCCCCGTAGAACCTTCACTTGCAGTTCCAAGTCGGCTCATTTTCGTGAATTTTTTAAATAATTCTTCAATCTGATTTTTATCAAAACCTATTCCATGGTCTTTTACTGTTATAATCAATTTTGAGTTTTCTGAAAAGATTCTGGCTTTTATTTCACTTTCAAAATAGGAAAACTTAATCGCGTTGCTAATCAGATTTACCAAAACCTGAATCAAAAGTCCCTCATCTATTTTCAGTTTAGCTTCTGGACATTCTATTGCTAAATCTAGTCTTATATTTTTATCAAGTAATCGCTGTTCTACTTGTTCATTAATAAAAGGAAGAATATTAGAAAATGAAATGATCTTAGCTTCTTGGCTCACTTTTGCAACATCATCCTGTTCTTTTAGCAACTTGATGAAATTTTCGATATATCTAAACTGAAGATCAGTCGATTCGCAAATCAATTCGGCAATATTCTTAACCGATTCTGATGGATTTTCGCTTATAATCAATTGAGCCAAACCTTGCGGATTTCCAGCAAAATTTTTCAAATCATGCGAAAGCATATAGATTAAATCCTGTTTTTCGTTGATAAAATTCTCAGCTTCATTAATAGATTCTTGTATGTTGCACAAAAGCAGTCCAGCTTCATCTGTATATTCTGTTGGCAGATCAGACAATTTTCTTGAAGTTCTATAATCATCCAAAGCCTTTGAAGCTGTGGCAATGGGCTTTATCAGCTTGTTTAAAACCAAAAGTGTTATTGCTGTTGCCAGCAAGGTCATAATTAAAGAAAAAATAAGAATGGAAGTCGATGAAACCTCATGCTCGAAAAACAAAACGAAAAATAAAATGCCAATTAAAGGAATATGGATACCTATAAAAGCGACAAATAGGAATTTAAAAGCATAACTTTTTTTAAGAAAGCTGATTTGTGAGAGTTTATGATACAACTTCATAAAAAGACAAGAATAAGCGTAGATTAATAGCTATTTTTATTGGGGATAATTGCTAAAACAAAATTAGCTTTTATAGCCAATTAAACTAATATTTTGAAGAATTTCTAAATTTTTTCAAAAATTAAATTTGTAAAAGTTTTCAAAGGCTTATTTTTGCGCTATGGGAAGAAAAAATACAGACAAAGTTGTCTTTCATCAAATTCAAGTTCTTGATGCTGGTGCAAAAGGGGTTTCAGTAGCCAAAGCACCTGACGGAAAAGTAATCTTTATTCCGAATGTGGTACCTGGAGATGTTGTAGACGTACAGACATTAAAAAAAAGAAAGGCTTACTACGAAGGTAAAGCTGTAAAATTTCACGAATTATCTGAATATAGAGTAGATCCGATCTGCGAACATTTTGGAGTGTGTGGAGGTTGTAAATGGCAAAATATGAAATACAGCCAGCAACTTGCATTTAAACAAAATGAAGTTAAAAATCACTTACAAAGAATAGGAAAAATTGAGCTTCCAGAATTTGAAGATATTTTAGGTTCTGAGAAACAGTTTTTCTATAGAAATAAAATGGAATTTTCTTTTTCTAACAGCCGTTGGCTTACAGAAAAAGAAATTGGAAGCACGGAAGACTTAGGAAATAGAAATGCTTTAGGATTCCATATTCCGAAAATGTGGGATAAAATTCTTGACATCAATAAATGCCATCTACAAGAAGATCCCTCAAATGCCATTCGTAACGAAATCAGAGCTTTTGCAAACGAGCATAATTTAGCATTTTTTAATCCAAGAGAACATTCTGGATTATTGAGAACTGTCATGATTCGTACTGTCTCTACAGGAGAAATTATGGTTTTAATTCAGTTTTTTGAAGATGACAAAGAAAATAGAGAATTAATTCTTGACCATTTATACGAGAAGTTTCCACAAATCACTTCTTTACAATATGTCGTAAACGGCAAGCAAAATGACACTATTTACGATCAGGATGTTATTCTTTATAAAGGAAGAGATTACATCTTAGAAGAAATGGAAGGTTTAAAATTCAGCATTAATGCAAAATCTTTCTACCAGACAAATTCTGACCAAGCCTACGAATTATACAAAATAACACGTGATTTTGCTGGTCTTACAGGAAACGAGACGGTTTATGACTTATATACAGGAACAGGGACAATTGCTCAATTCGTTTCTAAAAAAGCAAAAAAAGTAATCGGAGTAGAAAGTGTTCCAGAAGCTATTATTGATGCTAAAGCCAATGCAGAACGCAATAATATTACAAATTGCGAGTTTTTTGTTGGTGACATGAAAGTAGTCTTTAACGAAGCTTTCATTGCACAACACGGGAAACCAGATGTTATTATTACAGACCCGCCTCGCGACGGAATGCACAAAGATGTAGTGGAGCAAATTTTAAAAATTGCACCAAAAAGAGTAGTTTATGTAAGCTGTAATTCTGCAACTCAAGCACGTGACTTAGCTTTAATGGATGAAAAATACAAAGTGACACGAGTGAGACCTGTTGATATGTTTCCGCAGACGCATCATGTTGAAAATGTTGTACTTTTAGAACTTCGATAAAAAATAGATGAAAAAACTAATTTCTCTTTTGTTACTCTTTACTTTTGGCTTATCTAGCTGCGAGAAAGATGATATTTGCGACGCCAATACACCAACCACGCCAAGATTGGTGATTACATTTTATGATATTGCCAATCCGACAAAAACTAAAAATGTAAGCAACTTAAAAGTTATTGGCGATGGAATGGAACAGGGAATTGTTTTTAATGAAAGTCTCGCCGTTGATGATCCGTTGAGATATGTAACCAGCGGAAGTAGTGTTATGATTCCTTTAAAAATAAATGACAACACAACAACCTTCAAGTTTATTTATAACTCTTTAAGTGAAACGCCGACAACGATCAATACTGATGTTATAAAATTCAACTATACGACACAAAATGTGTATGTATCTAGAGCTTGCGGATTTAAAACTATTTTTCAGTTAACAAACGTTGCCCCTTTTGTACATACTGATCCAGACGGAGATACTTTCTGGATGACCGAAGTTGATTTAGAAAACCCTAACATTGAATTAGAAAATGAAACACACATTAAAGTTTATTTTTAGTCTTTCATTATTGTTTTCAATGTTTTTAGGTTTTGCTCAGGATGTGCCTGAAATTTCTAAAAATAAAGACACAATAGTGGCTAAAAAGCCTCAAACAGAAAAAACTGTAAAAACGGTAAAACCAGAAATTCAGGAAGCTCCAAAAGATAGCGTTGTAAAAACTGATCGCTATGGACTTCGTGTTGGTGTTGACTTGTACAAATTAACTCGCGGACTTTACGATAAAGATTACAAAGGAATTGAATTTGTAGGAGACTGGCGCTTGACAAAAAAATATTATATAGCTGCAGAATTAGGCTACGAAGACAAAACTACAGAAGACGACCGATTGACTTCTTCTGCTAACGGAACTTATATTAAAGCAGGTTTTGATTATAACTTTTATCAAAACTGGCTGGATATGGAAAACCTGATTACGATAGGAATGCGCGGAGGTTTCAGTACTTTTAGCCAAGAACTAATTAATTACAAAATTTACAATTCGAATCCATATTGGGGTGAACTACCTCCGATAAACGAGGGTCAGAAATACAGCGGACTTATGGCAACTTGGATCGAAGTTGCAATGGGATTAAAAGCACAGGTTTTTAAAAACGTATTTGTTGGTTTTGGTGTTCAGCTGAAACTTCTGGCTACAAACAAAGAACCAAATAATTTTGAAAACCTTTATATTCCAGGATTCAACAGAACTTATGATGGAAGTTTTGGAATCGGTTTCAACTATACCGTTTCTTACTTTATTCCGATTTACAAGAAAAAGACAATGGCTTCTGAAACTGCAAAGAAAGAAGAGCCTAAGAAGAAATAGTTTTTTTTTAGACGCTAAGATTCTAAGATACTAAGGTTCTAAGATACTAAGGTTCTAAGATACTAAGGTTCTAAGATTAAAAAAAAGGGGAAAATTCAATTTGAATTTTCCCCTTTTTTTATGATGTTTAGAAACTAAGCAACTTAGAACCTCAGTAGCTTAGCAACTCGAAACTATGTTAATTGAAAATTAATTGCTGCTTGTGTGTGTATTAAAGTTGTATCAAAAATTGGAACATCTAAATCTCCTTCTTTTATGACTAGCGGAATTTCGGTACATCCTAAAATGATTCCTTCTGCTCCGTTTTTTATCAATTCATTTGCTATTTCTAGATAACGTTTTTTTGTTTCTTCCGTTACGATTCCTCTTCCTAATTCTTCAAAAATAGTGTAATGAATAAAATCTTTTACTTCTTCACTTACAGGAATTATCGTTTCAATTCCTTTTTCAGCAAGCTTGTCTTTAAAGAAATCTAGTTCCATTGTAAATTTGGTTCCTAACAGACCTACTTTTTTCAGCTGTTTTTTCTCAATTTCAATTGCCGTTTCTACTGCAATATGAAGAAGAGGAATATCAATTGCTTGCTGTAATCTATCCGCAATGAGATGCATGGTATTGGCACATAAAAGGATGGCTTCTGCCCCGCCCGATTTTAAAACTTCCGCAGCTTTCAAAAGCATATTAAAAGTCGAATCCCAATCGTTGGCGTCGTTATTCTTTTTAATATCGGCATAATTAAAAGAATAAATCAAACACTCAGAGAAATTCAATCCGCCAAGTTTTTCATTAATTCCTTTATTAATCAAGGTATAATAATCAGATGTAGAAACCCAGCTGATTCCGCCAATAAGTCCAATTTTCCTCATATACTTTTTTAGATTATTCGATTTCTTTGATTCCTTTTATAAAAAGCCATTTCATAAAAAGCTTCTCGCCATCTTTGGTTCTCACAGCTTGAAATTTAGGACCAATTATAGTTCCAATTACAAATGCTGTCATCGGAATCCAAATCCCTGTTAATCCTGTATAAGAAGCAATCAAATATCTAAATAGAAGAAATAGAATTGCAAAAGCTGCTAATTGGTATAAAAAAGCTCGTAGTTGTAGTTTTGACATTTTTTTTGAGTTGCTAAGGTTCTAAGATGCTAAGATTCTAAGTTTTTCCTTTGAATCTTAAACAACAGAAACCTTAATTATTTAAAATTTTCTTTAATCTTTTTTAGTTAGCTAAAATTCTAAGCATCTTAGAACCTTAGAAACTTAGACTTGAAATTTCGTTCTCTTGCTTCCTTCGTACATTTCGTATTTCACCAAACGTGCTTCAAGACTTCCGTTGAAAAGTTTGATTTTTCTTGACGGTTTTAATCCGACAAATTTCAAAGCTTCAAGGTTTGCTGTAATAAACCAAGCATTTGTTCCAGGATAATTTTTCTTTAAAGTGTCTCCAATATTAGCATAGAATCTTTCCATGTGAATATCTAAACGCTCATCATAAGGCGGATTGAAAACGACATGAAGTTTTCCTTCTGTTTCTTTTTCCGTATCAAAGAAATTTTCTTCGTAAACCTTAATATAATCCTCTAAATTGGCATTTCTGATATTATCTTTTGCTTTGCTAACGGCGCTTGGCGCTTTATCAAAACCTTTAATCGTATAATGAAACTCGCGTGTTTTTTTCATTAAACTATCCACAATTGTATCAAACAAATCATTATCCCAATCTTTCCATTTTTCAAAAGCGAATTCTTTTCTGTTGATGTTTGCTGGAATATTGCAGGCAATCATAGCCGCTTCTGCCAAGAAAGTTCCCGAACCGCACATCGGATCAAGAAAATGGCTTTGCCCATCCCATCCAGACAATAAAAGAATTCCAGCTGCTAAAACCTCATTAATTGGCGCAATATTAGTAGCAGTTCTGTAACCGCGCTGATGAAGCGAAGCACCAGATGTATCTAAAGCTACAGAAACCTGATCTTTATCGATATGAATATTAATACGCAAATCTGGATATTGTTTATCAATACTTGGTCTTTGCCCAGTTCTTTCTCTAAACTGATCTACAATTGCGTCTTTGCATTTCTGAGAAACAAATTCAGAATGATTGAAATAAGTAGAATGCACCGTGGCATCAATCACAAAAGTCTGGTTCGCATTTAAATATTTTGACCAGTTTAAACCCGAAATACCTTTGTACAAAGCCTGCTCATTATTTGCTCTAAAAGAATAAATTGGTTTTAAGACTTTAAGAGCCGTGCGCAAAGACAAATTGGCTTTGTACATAAAACCTTTATCTCCTTTAAAACTTACCATTCTCACTCCTTTTTCAACATCCTGAGCGCCAAGTGTTCGTAATTCTTTTTCTAATATTTCTTCAAAGCCAAAAAAACATTTGGCAATCATTTTAAAATTTTCTTCCATTTTTTTTCAATTAAAAAAAGCCAATCGCCATAACATTTTATTATACTGGTATAAACACGTATCGGAGCGAAATAGTTATTTTTCGGCAAAAATACACTAAATTTGCCGGACTTTGAATTAATTGAAATAGAATAAATGTCTGAAAAACATAACGCATCAACCCCTAACCAAGAAGACGACAATCAAAACTGGTATTCTTCATGGTTTGATACGCCATATTATCACATTCTTTATAAGGATCGTAATTATCGTGAAGCACAGATTTTCATGGACAATTTAACGCATTACCTTAATTTGCCTGAGAAAGCAAAAGTATTGGATTTAGCGTGCGGAAAAGGCCGTCATTCTATTTATTTAAATCAACTTGGCTATGATGTCTTAGGAGCCGATTTGTCTGAAAACAGCATTGCCGAGGCCAGCAAAAACAGTAACGAAACACTGCATTTTAAAGTGCACGATATGCGCGAACCTTTTGAAGAAAAGTTCGACGCTATTTTTAACCTTTTCACCAGTTTTGGCTATTTTGAAAGCGACGATGATAATCTAACAACCTTAAAGGCAATTAAAGAAAGCTTATCTGAATATGGTTTTGCTGTTATCGATTTCATGAACGTGGCAAATGTTATTGAAAACCTTGTGCCTGAAGAAGTAAAAACGGTTGACGAAATAGATTTTCATATCAAAAGATATGTTGAAGACGGACATATTTTTAAAGAAATTGATTTTGAGGACAAAGGCAGAAAATATCATTTTACAGAAAAAGTAAAAGCACTAACTTTGAAAGACTTTCAGGATTTAATGGACGAAGCCGGAATTTTCCTGCTGGACATTTTTGGAGACTACAAACTCAAAAAATTCCATAAAACCGAAAGCGAAAGATTAATCATGATTTTTAAATAAATTGGTAAATCGTTTAATTGTTTAACCGTTTAATCGGAAGCAAAAAACGATTAAACGAATCAACGGTTAAACAAATATAAATGAACTATTTATTACCTTTATTTTCTGTACTTTTAGGATATAGCGCGGCTTTGTTTATAAAACCCGAAAACAAAACCAATTTAAAATTACTGCTGGCTTTCAGTGGCTCTTTTTTATTGTCACTAACCGTAATGCACCTTCTTCCAGAAGTTTACGAATCACACAATCATAATATCGGAATCTTTATAATGGTCGGAATTTTGTTCCAGATCGTGCTCGAATTTTTCTCAAAAGGAGCCGAACACGGACATGTTCATGGACATGCAAAACTGTCTCAGATTCCGTGGCTATTGTTTGCCAGTCTTTGCATTCATGCCTTTTTAGAAGGTTTTCCAGTAAGCCATCATCACGGTTTGGCTATAGGAATTGCCATTCATCACCTTCCAATTGCGGTTATTCTAACGACCTTTTTTATCAATGCCGATTTAAACAAAAAAGCCATTTTTGCTTTCATGCTGACATTTGCTATTATGACGCCACTAGGAACTGTAGCTTCAGAATACCTACCTTTCTTAAGTAATTATTACACCGAAATAACAGCAATCGTAATTGGAATCTTATTTCACATTTCGTCAACGATTATTTTTGAAAGCAGCGAAGGGCACAAATTCAATGTTGCTAAAGTTTCTATGATTGTTCTCGGAATTCTATTGGCATTCTTTTTATAATCTGGGCGTGCCACCATCCCGATAAGAGGGCAAATTTACTTTGAGGTTATTCGCCCTCTTATCGGGACGCTGTCGGGCTATCCGCATTAATTCGGTAATTTGCTCCTATCCCTCACGCAAAAAAATTATTCATAAGTCAACTCTAGATTCTAAAATCTCCTAAAACGTGCTGTCCTTAAAGAAATAAAAGCTAAAATTCTATCTATTCTCTCTAACAAATCTAACTTGGTACTTTATCTTTCAAAAAAACTTTGTGAAAAATATTTTAGCATATGTAACAATGATGGGAATAAAGCGTCTTTATGCTAAAAAAACACAAGAAAAAAATTGATTTTAAATCTCTGAGACTTTGCAAGATTGAGATAAAATATATTAATTTTGACGAGTCTAAATAACGATAAAATGACATTTACCAAAACCACTGAACAAGCATCAAAATATGAACATTTAGAGAAAATGTCTGTTCATGAATTGTTATCTAATATAAACCAAGAAGACAAAACTGTGCCTTATGGGGTAGAAAAAGCTTTGCCACAAATCGAAGCTTTAATTCCTCAGATTGTAGAGAAATTAAAACTCGGAGGCAGATTGTTTTATATTGGTGCAGGGACTTCTGGCCGTCTTGGTGTTGTCGATGCTTCAGAATGTCCGCCAACTTTTGGCGTTCCTTTTGATTTAGTAAATGGCATTATTGCAGGCGGTGATACAGCCATAAGACGTGCTGTAGAAAACGCCGAAGACAGTACAACAAATGCTTGGATCGATCTTCAAAACCATAATATCAATTCAAACGATGTGGTTATTGGAATCGCTGCTTCTGGAACGACTCCTTATGTAATTAGCGGTTTAGAATCTTGTAATAAAAACAATATTGTAACGGGATGTATTACTTGTAATGCAGGAAGTCCGTTGGCTTTAACTGCCCAATTCCCAATTGAAGTTGTAGTCGGACCAGAATTCGTTACAGGAAGCTCTAGAATGAAAGCTGGAACTGCACAAAAATTGGTGCTGAATATGATTTCGACTGCATCTATGATTCAGCTTGGAAAAGTGAGAGGAAACAAAATGGTTGATATGCAGTTAAGCAATATCAAACTTGTTGATCGAGGCGTTAAGATGATTATGGATGAAATTTCGGTTTCGTATGATGAAGCTTCTGAACTATTGAAAAAATATGGCAGCGTGAGAAATGCTGTTGATAATTATAAAAAATAAAAGTATTTTGCTTTGTCGTTTAGTTTAACCGCAATCCCGATAGCTATCGGGAGCTAAAGTTTACGCAAGGTTCGCAAGTTTTTTCAAAGCTTTGCGAACCTTGCGTTTTATTAAAGTTTCTAATGTAAAAAAACTTTGCGACCTTTGCGGTTAAACACAAGTCAAACAACTTGAAACTTAACACAAGGAAAACCTGGAACTAAAAACATGGCAACAAACAAAGAATTACTAAAAAAAGGAGTGAAATATTTATCAGGTGCTCTGCCTCTTATGTTTCTTGGCCCAACATTGATTTATAATGCTTTTATGAATCAGCATACTAACTGGCATTATCTTGTTTTAGGAATCGGAATTATGGCTTGTCTTTCTTCTATGCTTTTGATCTTTTTCGGATTGAAAATCATTATGAAAGGTATTTTTAATGACTAAATAAGCAATCAACAAACCTAACAGGTTTTGAAAACCAGTTAGGTTTAATATTTATAAAACATGGAAAGTCTAATTCACATTCAGAAAACATTTGAAAAAGTTGTTTATATCGATAAACGAATAAACAATCGAGAATTTGAAGATTGTGTGTTTAAAAATTGTGATTTTTCCAACAGCAATTTCAATTCTAATACTTTCCTTGACTGCGAATTTATTGACTGCAATTTATCTATGACCAGTTTGGCTGGAACGAGCTTAAAAAATGTAACCTTTAAAAACTGTAAACTTCTCGGAATCGCTTTTAATGAATGTGACGATTTTTTATTTCAAGTATATTTTGAAGATTGTGTTCTGGATTATGCTCTTTTTTCGAATAAAAAAATGCCTAAAACCAAGTTCATCAATTCTTCTGTGCGCGAAGTAACTTTCATCGGAACCAATTTAACGAGTTCTGTCTTTGACAATTGCAATCTTGACGGTGCTATTTTTAACGAAACTCAACTAGCTGGAGTTAACTTTAAAACCGCATACAATTACAAAATTGATCCTGAGTTTAATCCGATGAAAAAAGCCCAGTTTTCTACTGAAGGAATTGTTGGATTATTAGATAAATATGACATTAAAATCATTTGATTATGAATGCAGATCAATCTTACCTAGAAAGTGTCAAAAAACAATTTTTATATTATAAAATGCTTGGCGAAAAAGCAATTGACCAACTTGAACCATCACAGCTTTTTGTTTCTTTTAATGACGACACCAACAGTATAGCGACAATTATAAAACATATTTCTGGCAATATGCTTTCTCGTTGGACAGATTTTTTAACTTCTGACGGCGAGAAAGAATGGCGAAACCGTGATTCCGAATTTGAAAACGATTTACAATCTAAAGAAGAAGTTTTGGAAGTTTGGAATAAAGGCTGGAATTGTCTTGAAAATGCTTTGGAAAGCTTAAAACCCGAACAGCTTTCAGATATCATTTACATTAGAAATGAAGGCCATACGGTTATTGAAGCTATAAATCGTCAATTAGCACATTATCCTTATCATGTCGGACAGATTGTTTTTTATGCTAAACAATTGAAAAACAGCGAATGGAATAGCTTATCGATCCCGAAGAATAAATCGGGAAATTATAATGCCGAAAAGTTTGCCAAAGAAAAAGAAATCAAGAACTTTACTGATGATGAATTAAAGAAATTGAAATGATAAAAGCTGTAAGCTTAAAGCATAAAAAAATGAAAAAAACACTATTCTTATTACCGATTCTGGCTTTAGTGTCTTGTTATAAAACCGAACACAATTGCAAGGATTTTAAAACTGGAAAATTCAAATTTGAAACAGAAGTCAATGGCGTAAAAAAAACAACTTATTTTGAGCGCAAAGACGATATTGAAATCGAAACATTTGAAGGGAAAACAGATACCGCGACCATTCGCTGGGTAAGTGACTGCGAATATGTGCTGCAGAAAAAGCATCCAAAAAATATGGCTGAAGAAAAAGCCATCAGCATGAAAATTCTAACAACTTCTAAAGATTCTTATACTTTTGAATTTGGCTTGGTTGGTTCTGAAGAAAAGCAGCGAGGCACAGTTTATAAAGTTGATTAAACTTTCGTTATATACTATTTAAAGCTTCAATCTTGGAGCTTTTTTTTTAATCTATTTAAAAATGAAATACAGTGTGGAGCTACTTACGGAGATCCCTCGTTCCTCGGGATGACAAAACTGTGAAAAAAAACCTTTGTCCCTTTGTCCCTTTGTTTCTTTGCAACTCAAAAAATAAAAATGTTTCTTTTACATTTCTATTTTAAATAGTACATTAGAACTTTAATCTAACCAAATGAAAAATACCATTTCGCAAAGAGTAGCTGACTTTTTAAAAGGATATCCGCCGTTTAATTTTTTGCATCAGAGAGATTTAGAAAAACTGTCTGAGCAGATTTCAATTATATATAAAGAAAAAGATGCTGTGATTTTTGCTGAAAATGACAAAACGCACGACTCTTTTTATGTGGTTCATAAAGGTGCCGTAGCTTTGAAAAAAAGCACTAAAAATACGGTTTTAGATATGTGCGACGAAGGGGATATTTTTGGACTTCGTCCGCTTTTGGCACAAGAAAATTATATTATGGAAGCTGTGGCGCATGAAGAAACCATTCTATATGCCATTCCGATTGCCGTTTTTAAACCCTATGCGCTTGAGAATAGAAATGTTGGTAATTTCCTGATTGAGAGTTATGCTTCGAATACTCGAAATCCGTATTCAGATATCCATAAAGATAAATTATATGGTGATGATCAGCTGAATGAAAATTTGCATTCCAGCAATCATTCTTTCGATTTAGCTCCTATCAAATATTCTAAAAAAATCGTAACCTGCAGTCCGTCAACAACTGTTAAGGACATTGCGAAAATCATGAATAAGAAAAAAGTCGGTGCCATTTTGATTGTAGATGAAATGCTTCCGATTGGTATTTTGACGGATAAAGATCTTCGAAATAAAATTGTCACTGGAGATTTTCCTATAACGACAACTGCCGAAATAATAATGACAAAACCAGTTATTACGTATCCGAAAAAAATGACAGTCACCGAGGCGCAAATGGCGATGATGAAAAGCAATATCAGCCATTTATGTTTGACAAAAGACGGGACTGTAAATACAAAAGCAGTTGGAATTTTGTCAAAACACGACGTTATGGTGGCGCTCGGAAATAATCCAGCCGTTTTAATAAAAGCGTTGAAACGCGCTAAAAAAGTCAAAGAAATAAAGCCAATCCGAAACCGAATTATGCAATTGCTACAGGGTTATTTGGATCAAAACATTCCGATGACTCTGATTACCAAAATCATAACTGAATTGAATGAAGCGTGCATAACTCGAGTTATCGAAATTTGTATCGAAAAAATGAGCAGTCCGCCACCTGTAAAATTTGCTTGGCTGGCACTTGGAAGTCAGGGACGTGGTGAACAGATGCTGCATACGGATCAGGATAATGCCATTGTGTACGAAAATGTCAATGAAGTTTTCAGAGATGAAACTAAAATCTATTTCTTAAAATTTGCTGGACTTGTCAATAAAGGTCTTTTTGAAATTGGTTACGATTATTGTCCTGCCGAAATGATGGCTTCGAATCCAAAATGGTGCATGAGTTTGGATGAATGGAAAAGTCATGTGCACCATTGGATTACCAATCCTGGTAAAAATGAGGTCTTATTGTCGTTTATTTTCTTTGATTACAGCTTAACTTACGGAGATAGCGAAGTGGCAAATCAATTGTCCGATTATATTTTTGAGGATTTAAAAGCAAATCCGATTTTTTATATGCATTTGGTAAGCGGTGCTTTACAAAGTCCTTCTCCAACTGGTTTCTTTAGACAGTTTTTAGTAGAGCAAGACGGAGCTAACAAGGATAACTTTGACATTAAACGAAGAGCTTTAATGCCTTTAACCGACGCAGCACGTGTTTTAATTTTATCTCATTCGGTAAAAGGAATCAGTAATACGGCAGAGCGTTTTGAGAAACTGGCAGAATTGGAACCAAACAATAGAGAGCTATATTTATCATGTTCGTATTCGTTTAAAGCGTTATTAAAATTCAGAACGAAACAAGGATTGTTGCATCATGATTCGGGTCAGTTTATCGAATTGGAATCTTTAACCAAAATGGAAAAAATTAAACTGAAACGTACTTTTAAAACTATAAAAGAACTTCAGGAACTTATTTCAGTACGTTTTAACATCTCAAATCTGGTATAATAATGAGTTTATTCAATTTTTGGAAGAAAGAAGAAAGCAATCTATTCGACGAAAATATTACGATCGAAGAAACTCGTTTTGTGGTTTTAGATACCGAAACTACAGGATTTGACTACGATAATGATCGTATTTTGTGTATTGGCGCACTGGTTCTTCAAAACGGAATTATTAATGTTCAGGAACGTTTTGAGGTTTATTTGGAACAAGACCATTATGACAAATCTACCGCTCAGATTCATGGTATTTTAAAAGATCTGCTTATTAAACGCCCGACTGAACTAGAAGCTTTAAAGCAGTTTTTAGATTTTTTAGGAGATTCTATAATTATTGCACATCATACCATTTTTGATGTTACGATGATCAATAGAGCTTTAGAGCGTAATGGACTTCCGCAATTGCAAAACAAAACTTTAGATACGGCTTATTTGTATAAAAAGACTTTGATTCAGTCGCATTTATTTGAACGAAAAGATCATTATACTTTAGATGATTTAGCCGATAAATTTGATATTTCAAAAAAAGATCGTCATACCGCTTTGGGAGATGCTTATATAACAGCGATTGCTTTTCTTAAGATTGTGAAGAAGTTAAGAGAAAAAAAAGAGGTCAGCTTAAATCAGCTTTTTAAATATTAATTTTTTTTATCAATCTTAAATTTACATTCAAAACCTTCAATTTACCATTTCATAATACAAGACTTACATTTATTAGCATTAAGAAAAAATTAACATAACGTGTACTTTGTTTTAGAGAGATAGCTTTGCCTTAATCAAAAAAATAAAAAACACTTTATGAAAGCTAACTTTTTAAAATCAATTACCTTGCTTGGACTTGCAGGTCTTTCTGCAATAAGCTGTCAAAATGATGACAAAGATTCAAAAAACGATGTAAACGCAAGTATCGATTTTACTTCACATTCAAAAGTACCTCCTTTTGTGTATGCTCAAACAGGTTTTGAAAACTTAAAAATCAGTACTTTAATTACAAGTGCAGATGCACTTCCAAATTCACCTTCTTTTGTTTACGGAGCGCAGCCAGACGGAGCCGGATTAATGAAAGACCCAAATGGTGATGGATACATTATGATTACCAACCACGAAATTATCCAATCTGTATCAAGAGTATATTTAGATAAAACTTTCAAACCTGTAAAAGGAGATTATATCGTTGATGGTGTTGGAGGCCTTACCCGTTTATGTTCTGCTACTTTGGCAACTCCAGAAATCCACGGATTTGGACCAATCTTTTTAACTGCCGGAGAAAGCGGTCAAGAAAGCATGGTTCACGGAATTAATCCTCTTGGATTATCTTCCGATAAAGCTAGAACAGATAGAGTTTTACCAGCTTTAGGAAAAGCAAGTATGGAAAACGCAGTTCCGCTTCCAAAAGAGGCTTATCCTGGAAAAACAGTTATTTTAATCGGTGAAGATCAGTCTTACGCAACTTCTCACGTAAGTGCTGGTCAGTTAATTATGTATGTGAGTACAGTTGGCGATTTATCTAACGGAAAACTATACGCTTTAAAAAGAACTGACGGAAATCAGGTTGAAACAACTATTAAGTTAAACAATTCATACCCAGTTGAATTTGTTGAAATTCCAAATGCTAAAAACTTAACTGGTGCTGTAATCAATACAACGGTTAATGACTTAAAAGCAATTCGTTTTTCAAGAGTTGAAGACGTAGATTACAGAAAAGGAAGCGCAAGCAACAATAGAGAAATCTATTTTACTGCAACTGGTCAGGCAACTAACAATGCTCCTGTTGAAGGATATACCATGTGGGGAAGAGTTTATAAAGTAAAATTAGACGCAACAAACCCATTAAAAGGAACTTTAGAATTGGCTGTTGAAGGTGACAGTACTCCTGGAACTGGAATCATCAATCCAGATAACTTATGCGTAACTGAAAACTATGTTTACATTCAGGAAGATGGCGACAGCTATTATGCAGATGCAAAACACGATTCATACATTTGGCAATACAATATTGCTACAAAACAAAATAAACCGTGGTTAAACATGAATCACAAAAGAACAGATACAGCTTGGAACACACTTTATAACCAAACTGGCGAAATGAGATTTGGAAGCTGGGAATTTGGAGCCATGCAAGACATTTCAGATATCATTGGTGTTCCAGATACTTTCACGGTAAATATTCACCCTCATACTTGGCAGAGTGATGCATTTAAAAATGCAGACGGTTCAGGAACTCAAACTAACAAAGAAGGAGGGCAAACTGTAATTATTAGAAACGTACAACGCTAATAATTCTAACAAAATCTTATTGACAACCCTTATTTTTACGATAAGGGTTGTTTCTATTGCAACACCACTATGAAATTAAAATATTTTACTTTTCTATTCCTAATGCTTTCTTTTTTCTTCTCATGTAAAAAAAGCGAAACATCAAAACCAACGGTTAAACAAGAACTGCTTGTCGATTTAAGTAAGCTTAATAATGAAATCGTTCAATTTCGGAAACTTGTAGCTAATAATGCATCACAAAAAGAAATTGTCGAACAATTTAAAAAATCACGTCTGGCATACAAAAAAGTCGAATGGGCAATTGAATATTTCATTCCTGAAACAGCCAGATTTATGAATGGTCCTGCTCTTGACGAAATGGAATTGGAAGAAAACCGATCTTTTGAACCACATGGTTTTCAGGTTATGGAAGAAATGATTTATCCTGAATACAATTCCGAAAGTAAAGAAGATTTAGCGAGAGAATTGAATATTTTTCAATCGAATATAAAACAGTTAGAAAGTACATTTGAAGCTATAACTGTAAGTGATGATTACGTTTTAGATGCTATACAGCAGAATGTTTTTAGAGTGATTGCCTTAGGAATTACGGGTTTTGATAGTCCGATTTTGCAATCTTCAATTCCAGAAGCCAGCCAGAGTTTAATCTCAATTCCAGAAACACTTGAAAAGATTGATGCTGATAATAAGTCAGTATCTGAATTAAGAGAATTAACCCAAAATGCACAAAAATACTGCACTGAAAATAATAATTTCAATGCTTTCAATCGTGCAGTATTTATAACTGAATATCTAAATCCGATTTCGAAAAAACTGAAAACTTTTCAGAAAGAAGAAAACATTAAAAATGTAAAGAAAAGCAGTCCGCTAAAACCAACAATTGAAACTTTATTCGACAAAGATGCCTTTGACGTAAATGCTTTTGTACTTTCTAAAGAATATGATTTTACTAACGAAAAAGCGGTTTTAGGCGAAAAATTGTTTTATGACAGAAGTCTTTCAAAAAATAATGACCGAAACTGTGCAACTTGCCATAATCCAGAAAAAGCTTTTACAGATGGCTTAAAAACTAATGTTTCATTAACGGGAATGAATTTACCAAGAAACACTCCTACTCTAACCTACGCCTCTCTGCAAAATGCTCAATTTTGGGATATGCGTCAATTAGATTTAGAAAAACAAAGTGTAGATGTGATTCAGAATAAAGATGAAATGCATGGTTCTATGGAAAATATTCATGCTAAAATTCAGCTTGATAAAGAATATGTAAAACTATTCAAAAAAGCCTTTCCAAAAACCTCAAAACCTGAAGCTTGGCAGATTCAAAATGCTATTGCGAGCTATGTGCGTTCTTTAAATTCTTTTGATTCTCGATTTGATGAATACATGAGAGGAAATAAAAATATTCTGAACAATGAGGAAATCGAAGGAATGAACCTTTTTATGGGAAAAGCTAAATGTGCCACCTGCCATTTTACGCCTTTATTTAACGGAACGGTTCCGCCAAGTTATTCCAAAACCGAACACGAAGTTATCGGAATTCCAAATGAGCCTTCAGGAAAATCTTTAAGTCCAGATAAAGGCCGTTACATATACAATAAAATGCCACAATTGGTTGGTGCTTTTAAAACACCAACGGTTAGAAATTCGGCTGTTACAGCTCCGTACATGCATAACGGAGTTTTTAAAACGCTGGAAGAAGTGGTTTCTTTTTACAATAAAGGCGGTGGAATTGGTTTAGGCTATGAAGTAGAAAACCAGACGCTTCCTTTTGACAAACTAAATTTAACGGTAAAAGAGGAAAAAGCTCTTGTTGCTTTTATGAAAACGCTCACGGACAAGAAATACCAGTAAAACCAAAATAAATCTCGATTAAACAAAACCGCCGAAAAAGATCTTTTTCGGCGGTTTTTATTTTTTTATTCTTCAATGAAAAGTCGGTAAGGAAATACGTTTGATGATCTATTTTTTAAGTTCTTTATAAAACTTTCGCATAAATAATCCCATTCTGTAGCTGATAGATAATTTCTTTCTGTTGCATTTATTTTTAAATAAATATCTACCGTTCTACTAAAACCTGCTTTTACAGAAATTTCTTTTCGTGCCTTTCTCTATTCTAATATCTGTTAGACAACTTTTAAAATGATTAAATCCAAACGCTTTTATATCCGCAAATGTTACAATTCTGCCACGAGTAAGTAAAGCATTTCTATAAGCCAAAATACGGTCTTTATTATTCTGCTTATTCATTCCGCCCACAGTATTAGTAACCAAAACTGCCTCTTTACTTACAAACAGCAAATCGTCTTTCGATTCTAAAACAGTTCCTGCTTTGATATCGTTTCCTTCTTCTGCACAAGTTGACCAATAATGTATAGCAAATGACTTTCCTAAAGATTCGTCAATCTTTGGCTTAATCATTATGTAAGGATCATTATTTTTAGAAAAACTGCTTTCTCTTGCCTGTTGCTCTACAGAAGCTAAAAGCTGATTTATTTCACTGGCATTCCTGCAGGAAAACTTAAAGAAGAAGAGAAACAAAAACTAAATACTATTGAAGACGTTTTGAGAAAAAGGGTAATTGGCCAGGATCATTGTATTGCAACTGTTGCAGGATCTATACTCGAATCACGTTCGGGATTAAGCAAAGCTGGACAGCCAATTGCGTCATTTTTCTTTTTAGGACCAACAGGAACTGGAAAAACAGAATTAGCAAAAAGCTTAGCGGAATTTCTTTTTCAAGATGAAAATGCTATTATTCGTTTTGATATGTCTGAATTTAAAGAAGAACATTCTGCGGCTTTGTTGTACGGGGCACCTCCAGGCTATGTCGGGTATGAAGAGGGAGGTTTGTTAGTCAATAAAATTAGACAAAAGCCCTACTCTATTGTTTTATTTGATGAAATTGAAAAAGCACATCCTTCTGTTTTTGATGTTTTTCTTCAAATTATGGACGAAGGAAAACTGCATGATCGTTTAGGAAAAGAAGGCGATTTCTCTAACGCCATTATACTTTTTACCTCAAATATTGGTGCAGATCATATTGTCAACACATTCAATAGTGGTGAAATCCCAACTTCAAGTTCTTTAATGGAAATTATGGCAAATTATTTCAGACCAGAATTTTTAGGGCGTTTAACTGAAATTATACCTTTCGCGCCTATCATCAAAGAAAATGCATTAAAGATTTTCGAGATACACCTCAAAAAAGAATTTACAGACTTATTGAAAAACATTAATATTAAAGTCGAAATTCCGATAGAAGCAAAACTCTATCTTGCAGAAAACGGCTATAATGCCAAATATGGAGCAAGACCAATTAAAACCATTATCAGAACGCATTTAAGAAGGCCTCTAGCTAAGAAAATAATTTCCGGAGAAGTCAAAGATGGTGATACTATTTCAGTAGTTATTGAAAACAACGAAGTAAAATGGATTAAAGAAGAAGCCCTTTCAATTTAAAATTAGATCTCAATAATTTATATAAAAAACGCTAAGAAATTAATTAATCTTAGCGTTTTTTTTATTTTTATTCTAAAACTAGGCCTATTTGTCCATCGTCGTCTAATTCTGTTTCAACAGGATCATCTTCTGGAATTTCCGGTTTTTCCGGAACTTCTTCAACTGGTTCTTCATAAGGAAGCGGCTCTAATAAATTCACCTGTCTTAATTTATCAGTCGTCAATTGATTTCCTAAAGCTTTGAAACCTTTTACGGCTATAAAGTCTTCTACATCAATGTGTAAATCGTCTTTTTGGACGCCTTTTACTTTAGCAAAAACTAATTGCGCTACTGGACGATAGTCTGTCGAAACGATTTCTAACTGCGAATTTGGATGATCAGTAATGAAACTTTCTTCTTTTCCTTCATTTTCTACCAAGAAACGTTTCAAGAAATAACGTTCTTTTTCTCCATCATAATAGATTGCTGAAATTGGTTTTTTAGGATTCCATTTTTCCAATACAATCATATCTTCATCAAAATGTGTAGATAATTCTGGAATGATTACTTTCAATTTCCCTGATTGACTAATGACTAAGATTTTATCTGTTGGTTTAAACTCTCCTAATAATTCTCCTCTTGCATCAACATTTAAACGTTTTACGGTATCATCAAACCAAACTTTTCTTGGCAGTAAAGTCGAAATTCCTTTTTCTTTTAATTCGATTTTTTTGATTGGATATTTGGTTACTAAATTTCCTTTAGAACCACGCCCTTTGATTGCCAGTTTCGCAAAATCAATATCAAATTTCAGTTTCTTAATCGTTCCAACCTGACGAAGCAAAATAGTCACAACCTCGGCTTCTCCATTAGGATTATGCGAAAAATACACTACCTGAGAACCGTTTGTTCCATTCGTTAAATCGTAGGCTTTATCACGGGTAACACCTGTAACATTAAAACGTTTTATATAAGACGGACCTGACTTACCATCACGATACATCATATTATAAATTGTACGTTTATCGTTTTTATCAAAAACAGCTGCATGGATAATGTCTTTCCCGATAAATGTTTTCGCGTCTACTTTTGTAATCATCATGGTTCCGTCTCTTAAAAACACGATAACATCATCAATATCAGAACAATCGCCAACATATTCGTCTTTCTTCAAACTTGTTCCTACGAAACCTTCTTCACGGTTTACGTATAGTTTTGTGTTTCTTAAAACTACTTTTGTAGCTTCAACGTTATCAAATACGCGAAGTTCTGTTTTACGCTCTCGCCCTTTTCCATATTTCTCTTTCAGTTTGGTAAAGTAAGCAATGGCAAAATCGGTAAGATGCTCCAAATTGTATTCTACCTCTTTCATTTCCTCTTCTAATCTAGAGATTAATTCATCTGCTTTATCAGAGTCGAAACGAGTAATACGAATCATCGGAATTTGAGTCAGTCTTTGTAAATCGTCATCGTTGATTTCTCTAACAAATGATTTTTTGAAAGGCTCAAAACGGTCGTATAAATATTTATAAAGTGATTCTCTATCTCCATATAATTTGAAGTCAATATACATTTCTTCACGAATGAAGATTTTTTCTAAAGTAGAGAAATGCCACTTATTTTTTAATTCTTCTAATTGAATTTCAAGTTCTTGTTTAAGCAAATCAACCGTTCTCTCTGTTGAAATCTTCAACATTTGTGAAACGCCAATAAATAACGGCTTATTATCTTCAATTACGCATCCTAAAGGTGCAATTGAAGTCTCACAGGCTGTAAACGCAAACAAAGCATCAATTGTTTTGTCTGGCGAAACTCCCGGGAAAAGATGAATTAAAATCTCAACATCAGCGGCGGTGTTATCCTCAATTTTCTTGATTTTGATTTTACCTTTTTCATTGGCTTTCAAAATACTATCAATCAAACTCGATGTATTGGTAGAAAACGGAATCTGCGTAATCACCAAAGTATTTTTGTCTAATTGCGAAATTTTAGCACGCACACGCACACGTCCGCCACGCATTCCGTCGTTGTAATTCGAAACGTCGGCAATACCAGCTGTCGCAAAATCTGGATAAAGTGTAAATGATTTCCCCTTTAAGATTTTAATCGACGCGTCAATTAATTCGTTAAAGTTATGAGGAAGCACTTTTGTAGAAAGTCCAACCGCAATACCTTCTGCTCCTTGTGCTAAAAGCAATGGGAATTTTACTGGAAGATTTATCGGCTCAGCTTTTCTACCGTCATAAGATAGTCCCCATTCGGTGATTTTTGGAGAATATAAAACCTCCAAAGCAAATTTGGATAAACGTGCCTCAATATAACGGGGTGCTGCTGCACCATCACCAGTTAAGATATTTCCCCAGTTTCCTTGACAGTCAATCAATAAATCTTTCTGACCGATTTGTACCATGGCATCACCAATACTCGCATCTCCGTGTGGGTGATACTGCATGGTGTGACCAACAACATTGGCAACTTTATTATAACGACCATCATCCAGCTCTTTTAAAGAGTGCATAATACGACGCTGAACAGGCTTGAATCCGTCCTCGATAGCAGGAACTGCACGTTCCAGAATTACATACGAAGCATAATCCAAGAACCAGTCTTTATACATTCCCGTTACCTTCGTAATAACATCTTCTCCTTCTTCTTCCTGATTTTCGTAGAAATGTGCACCTTCAAAATGCTTTCCTTCACCATCAATCACATTATCATCTCCATCTTGAATGTTATCTTGATTTTCATCTTGATTATTCTCGTCGTCGTTTGGAATTATGTTATCGTCTTCTTCGTCTTTCATATATTTTGTTCAGTATAAATACTAAAAAATTCTTCTGTAATTCTTTTCTTTTTAAACCTCCTCAAGCTCATCAATTTCAACCTTCAAATTCTTGATAATAAAATCTTGTCTGTCTGGGGTATTTTTACCCATATAGAAAGATAACAACTGCTCAATCGAAGTATGTTTATCCATCATAACTGGATCAAGGCGAATGGTGTCTCCAATAAAGTTTTTGAACTCATCTGGAGAAATCTCTCCTAAACCTTTGAATCGCGTGATTTCTGGTTTTGGCTTTAATTTCTCGATGGCATCTTTTCTTTCTTCTTCAGAATAACAATAAATGGTTTCTTTTTTATTTCGAACCCTGAAAAGTGGTGTCTGCAAGATATACAAATGGCCTTCTTTGATTAACTCAGGGAAAAATTGAAGGAAAAACGTAATCAATAATAGACGAATGTGCATTCCGTCGACATCGGCATCGGTTGCGATTACGATGTTGTTGTAACGCAGTTTTTCTAATCCGTCTTCGATATCAAGCGCTGCTTGCAATAAGTTGAATTCTTCATTTTCATACACAATCTTTTTAGACATTCCGTATGAATTTAGAGGTTTACCTCGCAAACTGAAAACCGCTTGCGTATTTACGTCACGTGACTTTGTAATCGATCCAGAAGCCGAATCTCCCTCAGTAATAAAAAGCGTACTTTCTAAGTTTCTAGGGTTTTTGGTATCTGGAAGATGCGCTCGGCAGTCTCTTAATTTTTTATTGTGAAGATTGGCTTTTTTAGCACGATCTGTCGCCAATTTTCTAATTCCTGACAATTCTTTTCTTTCGCGTTCTGCCTGAAGAATTTTACGCAATAAAGCTTCGGCTGTTGGCGGATTTTTATGCAGGTAATTATCCAGTTTCGTTTTGATGAAATCGTTAACGAAAGTACGAACAGAAACCGCTGGTGTTCCGTCATCAGAACCCATATCGGTAGAACCTAATTTTGTTTTGGTCTGAGACTCAAAAACCGGTTCCATTACTTTAATGCTAATCGCACTTACAATCGATTTTCGAACATCTGACGCATCAAAATTCTTATTGTAAAACTCTCGAATTGTTTTTACAACCGCTTCACGATACGCCGCTAAGTGCGTTCCTCCTTGTGTTGTGTTCTGACCGTTTACAAAAGAGTGATATTCTTCGCTATATTGGGTTTTACTATGGGTCAATGCCACCTCAATATCGTGGTCTTTCAAATGGATAATTGGATATTCTAAATCTTCTTCACTGATAGTCTCTTCCAACAAATCACGAAGTCCATTTTCTGAATAGTATTTTTCTCCGTTGAAAATAATCGTCAAACCATTGTTTAGATAACAATAGTTTTTAACCATTTTCACTACATATTCTAAACGGAATTTAAAGTTTTTGAAAATCGTTTCGTCTGGCGTAAAAGTTACTTTCGTTCCTTTACGTTTTGTTGTTTCTATAATATCTTCTTCGGAAACTAAATTTCCAGCTGAAAACTCTGCCGCTTTTTGTTTGTCATCACGAACCGATTCTACGCGGAAATAAGTCGAAAGTGCATTTACTGCTTTTGTTCCTACTCCATTCAGACCTACTGATTTCTGGAAAGCTTTTGTATCATACTTTCCTCCCGTATTCATCTTCGAAACTACATCGACCACTTTTCCTAAGGGAATACCTCGTCCGTAGTCACGAACGGTAACCGTCTTTTCTTTGATACTTACCTCAATAGTTTTTCCAGAGCCCATTACGAACTCATCGATACAGTTGTCTAAAACCTCTTTTAGAAGAATGTAAATACCATCATCCGGCGCAGATCCGTCTCCAAGTTTTCCGATATACATCCCAGGACGCATACGGATATGTTCTTTCCAATCAAGCGAACGAATATTATCTTCGGTATATTGATTTTGCTCTAGCATATATGATTTTGGGATTTTTTGCTAATGTACCATTTCTTAGCAAAAAATGAAAGCGTATTTTCTTTTTGTTATGAATAATAACAGTTTAAAATCTATTTAAATTGATTTTAAAGTAAAAAGGGCGCTGAAAGGGTCTAAAAACTGCTTTTTCAGCAAAAAATATTATTTGATTCCTAGCACTTCTTTTGCTAAAGCAATCATTTCGGGCGTTCCCGTATTTTTATTTTTCTCGTCAGAAAGTTTCACAACGCCCTGCCAATGTAGATTATCGGGTTTTGTATCGGTTAATTTAATCACCATATTCATTGCTGGAAGCCCAACATCGTTGGTAAAATTTGTTCCTATTCCAAACGACATTTTTATTTTGTCCTGACAGAAATCGACAATCTTTTTTACTTTATCATAATTTAAGGAATCAGAAAAAACAATAGCTTTTGATTTTGGGTCAATTCCCATTTTTACGTAATGCGAAATCACTTTTTGAGCAAATTCAATTGGATCACCACTATCATGTCGGACGCCATCAAAAAGTTTAGAATATTTTTTATCAAACTGATTGAAAAATATTTCGGTAGTATAAGTGTCTGTTAAAGCTATTCCGAGATCGCCGCCGTAAACTTGTGTCCAATGTTCCAGACTTATCGAATTTGCCATTTTAAAACCATATTGCGCGGCATGAAACATAAACCATTCGTGAGCGTGCGTCCCTAGAGGTCTCCGATTATTGACCATTGCAAAATGTACATTGCTGGTTCCGATGAAACTCTGCCCGCCATAAGTACGCAAAGTCTCATTTACAAGATTCTGCACATCATAAGAGTGGCGTCGTCTGGTTCCAAACTCTAAAATAGAAACTCCAAGTTTATTGTAATTCTCTATTTTTTCTTTCGTAAGACTTTTTACCGCTTCATCATTTAAACGAATTAAGTGGTTGGATTTATAAAAAAGTTCCGAAATCAAAGCCATTAACGGTACTTCCCACAAAATGGTTCTGTACCAAAATCCTTCAACAGTAACTTTTATTTCTGAACCTTCCTGACTAATCTGAACTTCAGACGGATCAAAGCTATATCCTTGCAGAAAATCTAAATACGTAGGATCGAGATAGGGACAATAATGGGCAAGATAGTTCTTTTCTTCTTTTGTTAAACGAAGATCTGCCATTGCATCGACAGAATTTCGAAGTAAATCGGCAAAACCTTCCGGAAAAATATGTTTTCCGCGATTTATAAAACCATACCGAACTTTTGCTTTTGGAAAAAGTTTAATTACAGCATGCTGCATTGTAAATTTGTAGAAATCATTGTCTAAGATTGATTTCAGAAAAGTTGTTTCCATAGCATTCAAATTCGGATCATTCTTGCTAAGATACGTCAATTTCAGAAAAGATGAAAATTGCTGGATTCTTAATCCATTATTTTTAAACTATCTTAAAAGAAACAACACTATTTCCATCTACAAAAACAGTAATGTAATCACCTATGTTACTATCTATTGGAATCTGAAATTCTAAACCTCCTCGCTTCTCTTTCGGATTTTGAACCTTAACAGCTTTATTGTATTTATTCAAATAAAAAACCTGATTCGATTTCGAAAGATTTTTGATTTCTACTGTAATTCTATCCCCATTTCGTGCTTCAATTATCCCAGAATCTGGAGATTTAATTTTATAATCTTTTTCGATTGTCGTATTATAAATCAAAGGTCCATTAAGAAAATCTTCTTTGCTTAATCTGTTTCCTAAATAAGAACCTGAATCTGGAAAGTGCTTCGCAAAAAAATAATCTGGATCAGTATCAAAATAAGCAGGATTAAAATCATTGACCATTCTGCCTTTACTGCTGTCATAATAGCCTTGTCCCCATGTTACATCTAGAAGACGCCATTTTTTATCAATCAAAACCATATTCCAAGCATGATTGGATGAAGTGGTTTTTCTTCCAATATCTCTTACTGAAATTTTAGAATCGCCACGAATGATTTCGCATTTAATTCCCATCAAGGAAGCCAAATGCTGATACAAAGCCGTAAAGCCTTCACAAACTGCTTTTTTAGATTTAAAAGCTTTCTGAATCAGGTTATCATTCAATTGTTTTATTTTTCGCTGTTTCTCTGCTTCTGACGAATAACTGAAACCCTGCACTCTTGGCGGATTTAAATAGGCATTGTAATCGTATCTTATATTGAAAGCAATCCAACTGTAAATAGCACGCGCACGATCATAATCCGAATCAAAATCTTTTTCGATTCTGTCGACTAATTTTTCAGTGCTATCAAAGCTTTTTGGGTATTTTGCAACTATTTTATCAACTTCACTAATCTTTTGAGCAAAAGTAAAATTGATGAAAATACTATTTAATAAAAGGAAAACAAGGGCAATCTTTTTTTTTGGCATTTAAAAATTTGATTTAATAATATCTTTCAGTTCTTGATCTAATTCAGGATTAGAGATTTTATTTTCTTGTAAATCAAAATTCGAGCCAAATGCTGGTAATGAGAAACTTCCTTTGATTTCTGCACCATAACGAGGAAAAAGATTCTGTGCAATTCCTAAAACAGATGCACCACCTCTACCGCCAGGAGAAGTTGCCAACAATAACATTGGTTTGTGTTGAAAAACATCTTTTTCAATTCTAGAACTCCAATCGAAAACATTTTTGAAAGCAACAGAATAATTTCCGTTATTTTCCGCCATTGAAACAACTAGAATATCAGCTTCTTTAAGTTTGTTCAAGAATGCTTGCGCCACTTCATGCTGACCAATTTCTTTTTCAAGATCGACGCTAAAAACCGGCATTGCAAAATCATTAAGATCTAAAACTTCAACATCTGCATTTTCAAATAAACTAGATGCGTAAGTTGCTAAATGTTTGTTGATTGACTGCTTGCTGTTACTTCCTCCAAAAGCTACTATTTTCATATTTGCGGTATTTGTTGTTTAATAATTTGGTTTAAGATTCTATTTCAAAAATCTCTTTTTGTATTTCTACAGAATAATCATTTGGTGAAATACTTCCGCCGAAAGCTTTTGCATAGACTTTAGTAAATTCTGCTCCAAAATATAAAATAATGGCCGAATAATATACCCAAACCAAAATTATAATTACAGAACCCGCTGCACCGTAAACGCTTGCAACGGTTGAATTTCCTAAGTATACTCCAATTGCAAATTTACCTATCATAAATAAAATCGCAGTACTTGATGCCCCAATGAAAGCATCTTTCCATTTGATGATTCCATCAGGTAAAGTTCGGAATATAATAGCAAAAAGCAATGTTATACTGGCAAAAACAATTACCAAATTAACCACATAAAAAAAGTAAACTGTTGTGTCTGGAAAATACAGTTTTAAACGTGCATTTAAAACGTCGAGTGTAGCATTGACTATTAAACTGACCAGCATTAAAAATCCAACTGAAACAATCATGGAAAAAGACATCAATCTGTTTTGAATGAATTTCTTCAAACCTTTATTAGGTTTTGCGCGAAGCCCCCAAATATAATTGATAGAGCTCTGAATTTCTGCAAAAACCCCAGATGCCCCAATTAAAAGCATTACAATCCCAAATACGGTAACAAAGACATTACTGTCTGATAATTGAACATTCTTGATTGCCTCCTGAATCTGTACTGCAGCATTATTTCCAACTAATCGATTTATCTGACCATATAACTGACCTGTGACTGCCTCTTCCCCAAAAAAGAAGCCACAAATGGTAATTATAATAATCAATAAAGGAGGCAACGCAAAAATGGTATAGTAAGATAATGCCGCACTTAACTTAATTGCATTATCATCATTGAATTCTAAAAATGTTGTTTTTAATAAATACCAAGTTTTTGAAAAGATATTATGATTTTTCATTTGCTGATCTTTTGATATTCATTCAAATTTAAGCATTAATGAAAATTCGTTACTTCTTGGATTTTTGTTGAGTTTTACATTTTTCCCATATTTTGATTTGGCACTTTCGCATATTCTTGATCATAACCTAACTTTTTAATTTTCAGAATATTTTTAAATTCTTTTTTAGTTGGTTTTATCAAATAAAAAAGTGAATCGAGCATTTTTGCCTTTATAGCAGTCACAGAATCTAATTTTCTTAAGTCTTCTGGTAAATAAATATTTTTAATTTTAAGAACATCATTTTCTAATGAAATGGTTTTTATATTCCAAAAAACAGAATTTCTTGTACTTAAAACTAACTGTCCGTTAATACGTTTTAATTTCTGATTATATGACAATCTGAATAATGTATCTGTATCTCTTTGAGACAATTCAATCGAATCTCCTTTTTTAAGTATATCAAATGTTTCCTTTCTGTCTTTAGTAATTAATTTTCCATCAATGAGGTCGTATTCAGATTTTAAAGAATCTAATTTTTGCCTATCTACCTTGAATTTAAAATAATATTCTCTAAAAACTCCATTATCATCTATTCTTAAAAAAGTAGGATCTGAACTCATATACAACCCCCTAAATTTAGAAGGAAAACTGTTTAACTCAGAATCATCAATTGGTTGAGGATTTTCAAAGAAAAACATCAAACCTCCAAATTCTGCAGGTGCGTTTGCTTTTTTACAGGAAATAAAAAATACTATTATTGCCAAAATTAAAATCAGCTTTTTCATGTCACAAACTATTTATAGTGACAGAAAATCCCTTTATCATAAACCGTCCATAAACTTGCTTTTTGATTGGCTGCTTTTAAAGCATTATTTGCCCAAGTATTGCATGTATAAAAAAGACTGTAACTTCCTTTGGCTTCATAAAAAGCATCTTTTTTCCCGTAGCTGTGACCTTCAATCCATTGTGGATGAATTGGATCACTAAAACTATTGGAAATATAATTGACTAAGTTTTGATAATTTTCTTTTGAAACTAAAATTCGCTTACAATCTTCTCCTTCTCTTAATTGTTTAAAAAACGTTGCATGCACAGCAGAAGAACTGATTCCAAATGCGGCTTTGAACGCTGTACTTGCTTTTAAATCTGACCATTCGGGCGTTTCCAAATAAAAACCTTTATCTCCCCAGCCAAAAGCAATATAATTCATCAACGAATCTTTTGATTGCGTCTGATTGAATTGAATTTCGTTTCTCCAATCTTTTATTTCATTTTTTACGGGAACTACAATATCGGTATGAACTCCATTTGAAAGAATGTAAATTGGAATTGCGTCTTGTTCTTCGACTTTTGCGATATCTGAGTTGACTGTAATTTTAGAAATAATCAAAACAGAAGAAATATAAAGGGCAAGAAAACTGAAAATTCCGAAAAGTGTCCAGCCCAAAATTTTGAATGATTTTTTTAGCATTTTAATCGGTTGATTTTAGATTAGTAATTGGTTATTTTTTCTGTAACCAATTTTTGAGCCAAAAAATTTACTTGCTAAAAATAGCACGCGGATTTTACTGATTCGCTTTCGCGAAAGCGCGGATTTAAACGGATTATCATTCTTGTTTTTGTCATCCTGAGGAACGAAGGATCACAAAAGAATTTCCACAATCCAAATCGCCAATCTTTGTAGAGTTTCGTGTGTGATCCTTCGTTCCTCAGGATGACAAACTTTGTGATTATTCATTTTAAGCATAAAAAAACTGCTGAATCTCTCCAGCAGTTTTAGTCTTTATTCTTTGTTCTTCTTCTATTTTCTATAAAAGACCTAAACGTTAAAACGGAAATGCATTACATCACCATCTTTCACGATATATTCTTTTCCTTCCACTCTGAATTTTCCAGCTTCTTTCGCTTTAGCCTCAGAACCGTAATGAACGTAATCATCATATGAAATCACCTCTGCACGGATAAATCCTTTTTCAAAATCAGTGTGGATAACTCCAGCTGCTTGTGGTGCAGTTGCTCCAATTGGAATAGTCCAAGCGCGAACTTCTTTTACACCAGCTGTAAAGTAAGTTTGCTGTTTTAATAATTTATAAGCTGCACGAATTAAAACTGAAGCTCCTGGCTCTTCTAATCCCATATCTTCAAGAAACACCTGACGCTCTTCGTAGCTTTCCAATTCTGTAATATCAGCCTCTGCTCCTACTGAAAGCACAATTACTTCAGCATCTTCATCTTTTACTAATTCACGAACTTGATCCACATATTTATTTCCGCTTACTGCAGAACTTTCGTCAACATTACAAACATACAAAACTGGTTTTGCTGTAATTAATTGGAAAGATTCCATCAGAACTTCTTCGTCATTATTTTGAGGAACCACTGTTCTAGCAGATTTTGCCTGCAAAAGAGCTTCTCTAATTCTGTTTAGCAAAGCTTCCTCTGCTTGAGCTTCTTTATTCCCTGTTTTTGCAGCACGTTTTACTTTTTCTAAACGCTTTTCGATGGTTTCTAAATCTTTTAACTGCAATTCAATATCGATAGTTTCTTTGTCACGAATT
>Ga0209370_1000420_pt1 | contig 59740 bp, 49 predicted proteins | sample AgamicAtPrz_FD_187164 | JGI IMG/M metagenome (GOLD analysis project Ga0209370, IMG submission 187164) | Agave microbial communities from Guanajuato, Mexico - At.P.rz (SPAdes) (version 2) | ecosystem: Host-associated > Plants > Phyllosphere > Phylloplane/Leaf | place: Guanajuato, Mexico...
CGCGCAAACATGCCGATCCAGTAGAAGACGGTGCTCATGAAGAACACCATGCTCATCCAGAGGATGGCCGACTGGCTGGACAGGAAGTACTTGAGGCCGAACACCGTGTCCGAGCGCGCCAGTTGCGCCCCTTCAGGCCCCTGGTAGAGCCCGATGGCCAGCAGCGACAGCCCGGCCACCACCAGCATCAGCCCGCGCAGCGGGCGCCAGAACCAGCCCAGCCAGATGGCCGAGGGAATGGTGCCGACCAGGATGCACTTTTCGTAGACATCCATGTACTCGCCATAGCGCTGCAGCGCATACAACAGTCCCGCCGCCACCAGGGCCGCGAACACCCAGTCGAACCAGTTGCGGCGGGCGAAGAAGCCCTCGTTGAGCGTCAAAGTCGTCGTGGTGGCGGTGTTCATGCGGAACCTCCGGGGGATTTCTTGTGGATGGGCTCGGCGCCTATCAGCTTGCCGGCCAGCATGGCGAATTCTCTATCACCATCGAGTGTCTTGCGATTGGTGGACAAGGCCATTTCGGCATGGCTTTCCCCATCGCGGGGCGTGAGCCAGATCCAGAGACGGCGGTCACGCACGTACAGCATGCAAAACACGCCGATGATGAGGAACAGGCAGCCCAGATACACCACGTTCTTGCCCGGGGCGCGCGCCACCTGGAAGACGCTGGCCTGCACCTGCTTGAAGTCCTGCAGCATGAAGACCATGGGCATGGGGTAGAACTGCGCATCGCTGAGCGAGAACACGGCCTGGGTCATGAAGGACTGCGTCTGCTCGCTGGGCTCCAGTGGCGCCTGGCCCGCCTGCGTGCGCACGATCTGGGCCAGCTCGAACAGCACGCCGTTGAGAATGCGCACCAGCACCTCGCCCGCGCGTTCACGCTCGGCCGCAGGCACATTGCTTTCCATGAAGTCCGAGATGGCCTGCAGCCCGCCCAGCGGCTTGCCGTCCGGCCCCTTCTTGTCGGTCTGGCCCGCGAACAATTCCAGCGCCTTGGTGGCCGACTGCGCCAGCGCGCCACTGAGTTCGGCGCGCGAGGCGTCGATGGCCTTGGCCACATAGGCCTTGGCCGCCTGCTCGCGCAGCCTGGGGTCCTGCAGCGCGCTGCGCAGACGCAGGAAGGTGTCCATCTCGCTTTCGGGATCGGCGGGAATGCGCAGGTAGCGCATGGCATCGGCCTGGTTGTCGCGCACGCCCAGCAGGAACACGCGCTGGCCGTCGCCCGTGTCCACGGGCAGCATGTAGTTCTGGAACTCGCGCGCCTGGCCCGAGGCATCGCGCAGCTTGTAGCGGATGCTGGGGCCGATGTTGCGCAGCTCCTTCTTGGTCACGGTCTTGTGGGCCGCGCCCAGGCGTTCGTCGATGGCCTGCTTCAGGTCCACCTTGCGCACATCGGTGCCGCTGCCATTGGCCCCGCCGCCACCGCCGAAGTTCTCCACGTTGATGGTGCGCAGTTCGGCAAACTCCAGCGTCACTGTCTCGTCCTTGCCGTCCGGGAGCTTGCGCACGAACTGGTCCGATCCGCCGATCACGCCCTCGACATCAAAGGGCTTGGCTCCCGCCTCCAGCGGCACGGCGCGCAGCTTCACCGACGAGCCGCCGTCGTCAAAGCTGGACTGGTAGATCTCGATGCCACGGTAGCTGGCCGGGTGATTGACCTCGATGCGCTTTTCCAGCTTCTCGCCCGTGGCCTTGTCGTGGATGACGACCTCGCTGGCAAACAGCTTGGGCATGCCCGTGGAGTAGTACTCCACGATGAATTTCTTGAGTTCCACCGCAAAGGGCAGCTCCTGCAGCAGCACGCCGTCGGACTGCGACAGGATGGCCGTGCCTGCCGTGCCGCCCTCGGTCACCAGCAGGTTGCCTCGGAAGGTGGGGTTGCGCTCGCTCAGCCGGTGCTGCTCGGACACCTCGGAGATCAGGCCACCGCCGGTATAAGGTGTTTTGCCTCCCAGCCACATCTGCGCGCGCACGATGAGGTCGCCATCGAACAGCCCGCCCAGGCAGATCAGCACGATGGCGCTGTGGGCCGCGATATAGCCCAGCTTGTGGGCCGCGCCCGCCTTGGCCGCCAGCATCCAGCCCGTGCCGGGACCGGCCGCCGTGTCGCGCTGCTGCAGCCGCACCTTCCAGCCGCCCGAAACCAGCTGCTGGCCCAGGCGCCTGGCAGCCTCTTCCGTGCTGCCGGGCACCACGTTCTGCGCACGGTGGCCGAATGCCTTGAGGCTTTGTTCGCGAACGTTTTCCTTGTAGCTGCGCAGATCGGCCAGGTACTTGGGCGCATGGCGGGCCACGCACAGCGAGGTGCTGATCACCAGAAAGGCCAGGATCAGCAGGAACCACCAGGCGCTGTAGACCGCATTGAGCTTGAGCGCGAGGAACAGCTGGGCCCAGAAAGGCCCGAACTGGTTGACGTAGTTGCCCACCGGCTCATGCTGCTTGAGCACGGTGCCGATCACCGAGGCAATGCAGATGACCGTCAGCAGCGAGATCGCGAAGCGCATCGATGCCAGCAGCTCGAGGGTCGCGCGCGCGGCCTGCGGGCGGGAGGGAGCAAGAGCGGCACCGGAAGAGTTGTCTGACATGAAGAACGAAAAGCCAAAACCCGAATGAAAAAAGCGGGACCATCTGCATTCATGCGATGGACCCGCCTGGCTTGGGGTGTCTATAAAGCAATAGGTTCCCGGTGATTACCCTGGGAACCGCGTCGGCCCCGGGATCGCATCAACGCAGGCCAGCGATGTAGTCTGCCACGGCCTTGATTTCGCGATCGTTAAGCTTGGCAGCAACCTGCGTCATCTGAATGCTATTGCCGCGCTTGCCGTCACGGAAGGCCGTGAGCTGGGTCGTGGTGTAGTCGGCATGCTGGCCCGCCAGGCGCGGGTACTGGGCTGGAATGCCGGCGCCGTTGGGGCTGTGGCAGCCCGCGCAGGCAGCAATGTTGCGCTCCTGTATGCCACCGCGGTAGATGCGCTCGCCCATGGCCACCAGGTCCTTGTCCTTGGCAAAGCCGTCCTTGGGCTTTTGCGTATGCAGCCAGGCGGCGATGTTCTTCATGTCAGGCTCGCTGAGCATGCTGGCAAAGCCCTTCATCACGGGGTCCTTGCGCTTGTCGCCCTTGAACTCCAGCAACTGCTTGACCAGGTACTCGGGATGCTGGCCGGCCAGCTTGGGCTGCAGCGGGATGGTGGAATTGCCGTCGGCCGCATGGCATGCCGCGCAGACGGCGGTGTAGCTGGCCTCGCCCTTCGCCAGGTCGGCCTTGGCCGCCTTCGGCTGTGCCGAGGCAGCAGGTGCCTCGCCAGCGGAGAAAGCGGGAAAGGCGGGGGCTGCAGCAAGAATGGCAGCCGTCAGCAAAGAGGCAAGCAACTTCATATCGAGGGCGTGGTTCTGTTGTTGAAAGCGCAAAATTCGGCGGATTCTACAATGGGGTCCCCTGTGATTGATATCGTCAGGAACCCTGGTTTCGCCCCTGCGCACAGAGGAAAACATATTCCTTGATCGTGGTCACAAACTGGCCACGGATTCGGTACTGAACATATGTTTTTCGCAGCCCAGCATATCGATCTGTGCCAGCGCGGCAATAAGGGCTCTACCCATGTGGCGCGCAATACCACACCCGTGCACGCCAGATTCCGCTTCCCCGTCGCTTCAACCCGCGCCGAAGCGGCTGTCCGCCTGGCGGCGGAACTCCGAGGGCGTCATGCCCTTGATCTCCAGGAAGCGCCGGTTGAAGTTGGCCACGTTGTTGAAGCCCACCTGGTAGCAGATGTCGGCGATGAAGCTGTCGGTCTGCATGAGCAGGTGGCATGCGCTGTTGATGCGTACCCGGCTGACGAAGTCGGTGAAGCTGTTGCCCGTGGCCCGGCGGAAGAAGCGGCTGAAGCGGCTCTCGCTCATGCCCAGCTCGGCCGCCACGTCGGCTAGGCTCAGCGGCTCGCTCACGCGCGCCATGATTCGGTTGACCACCTCGTTGATCTGATCCACCTGAGCCTCGCCCTGGGCGCCCTGCATCTGCACGGCTGACAGCAGCCGGTAATCGGTGCACTCGGCCAGATCGGACAGCAGCGCGCAAAAGGCCGTGAAGCGGCGCATTCCGCGCGCACTCCTGACCGCGTCCCAGTGCGCGCGCGCCGTCTGCGCCAAGCCGAAGAACTCGATGCCATGGCGCGCACGGTCCAGCAGTTGAAGCACCTCGCGCATCTCCGGGATCTGCTCGGCCGCACGGGCGATGGGGTCGTGGTTGAAAAGGATCACGTAATCGCGTGCAGGCGAGCCCCCATCGGGCGCATCGAACGAGATCCAGTTGTGCGGCAGGCGCGGGCCGCACAGCACGAGGTGGCCGGGCTCGAAGGGGCCTATCCAGTCTCCCACGAAGGCGCGGCCCGAGGTGTCGGTGATGAGGTGCAGCTCATACTCCTCATGGAAATGCCAGCGCACCAGGGGGCTTGGGAAACCATGTGCCAGGCAGCGCACCAGGCCGCTGCCCTCCATATCCTCATAGCCCAGCGCGGGCGTCCGCACGAAATCGCGCTCCAGTTCAGGGTGACGCTGGCGGGGTGTGCGGCGGCGTGGACTGGTCATGGCGGCGTGAAGGTTTCTGAAGAAGCCATGGGCAAACAGTATCACCAGCGGCGGCTATCCACCGCAATGGGCTGCCAGCGCAGCATCGAGTTCCGCGCGCCGGGGCGGCTGGGCACCGGCGCGCGTGCAGTTGAGCGCTGCGGCCGTTGCGGCAAAGCGCAGCACCTGGCGCCACGCGCTCTCGGGCAGTTCCTGCAACTGGCCCGGCTGCTCGACACCCTGCTCCAGCAGCGCAACCGACAGCGCCGCGCCAAAGGTGTCGCCCGCGCCGATGGTATCCACCAGTTGCACGGCCGGCGGCTGCACCGACAAAGGCACCTGTCCTGCACGCAGCAAGGTCGCGCCGGCCGCTCCGCGCGTGAGCACCACGGCCCGGGGACCCAGCGCCAGCCAGCGCCCGGCGGCCTCCAGCGCCGGAACGCCGGGCGCGATAAAGGCCAGGTCCTCATCGCTGAGCTTGACCAGGTCTGCCTGGGCCAGCCAGCCCAGGCAGTCGCGCCGGAAGGCCTGGGCATCGCGGATCAGCGTGGGCCGCACGTTCGGGTCGAAGACGATGATGCGCCGCCCGCGCTCAGCCGCCACCAGGTCCAGGATGCGCGGCCCGACAGGGGTGTGCAGCAATGCGATGGAGCCGAACTGCAGATAGCGGCATTCGGGCGGCAACTCGGGCAGCTCGGCAGGCGCCCACAGCGTGTCCGCCGTTGCCTGCGTGTAGAAGGCATAGCGGTTGGTGCCTTGCGCATGCTCGACAAAGGCCAGCGTGCTGGGCGCATCGCAGCGCTGCACCAGGCGCATGTCCACGCCGTTGCCCTGCAGATGCGCGAAAAGGCGCTCGCCGAAGAGATCGCGCGACAGTTGCGAGACAAAGCCCGTGGCCTGCCCGAGCCGCGCGGCGGCCACGGCACAGTTGGCGGGCGCGCCTCCTTCATGGCCCTGGAAGGCCAGGCCGCCCGTGGCGGTGAAATCGATCAGGGCTTCGCCCGCGATGGCTATGCGCATGCGTTCTACCTCGCTGCCTGTTGGACAAAAGCATGGACACGGTCTGTGGCACGGCGGACCGCCTCCACCAGATGCGGATGGCCCGCGGCCTCACCCCACAAGGGCACTTCGGCACACAGCGCGGCCACGGGGTCGGCGGCGGCGCAGACGGCGTGTGCCACTGCGGGGTCCATGGCCTGATCCTGGTAGGCATAGGGCAGTGTGTCATGGTGCCAGCGCTGCAGAAAAACCAGGAACAGCGCCGGCAGCATGGCCACGGCATCCATGGACGCGCCCTGCGCGATGCGCTCGCGCACCGTGGGCGCGATGAAGCCCGGGATCTTGGCAAAGCCGTCGGCCGCCACGCGCTGGTTGGTGTCGCGTATCGCAGGGTTGCCGAAGCGTTCCAGCACGGTGTCGCGGTAGGCCGGCAGGTCCAGGGCCGATGCCTTGCCGGGTGTTGCAAGGCAGGGAATCACATCCTGCGTCACATAGTCCCATGCCATCTGACGTATCGCCGGCACGGCACTGCCTTCGTGGATGAATCGCAGGCCGGCCAGCGTGCCGGCCCAGGCAATGCAGCTGTGGCTGGCGTTGAGGATGCGGATCTTGGCCTCCTCGTAGGGGGCCACGGAAGACACCATCTCCACGCCCACGCGCTCCCAGGGTGGACGGCCTGCGACGAAGCGGTCCTCTATCACCCACTGTGAAAAGCTTTCGGCCGTCACGGCGGCCGCATCGTCCCAGCCCGTCGCGGCCTGCACGCGCTCGCGTAGCTCCGGCGGCGGGCGCGGGGTGATGCGGTCGACCATGGCATTCGGGCAGCTGATGTTGTGCCCTGCCCACTCGGCCAGTTCCTGCAGTTGCGCCAGTTGCATGAAGGCCAGCAGGCCGGCCAGCAGGCGATCGCCGTTGTGGCGCAGGTTGTCGCAGCTCAGCAGTGTGACCGGGCCCGCATGTGCACAGCGGCGCAACTGCAGGATGGCGCACAGCACGCCATAGATCGTCTCTCCGACCTGCCCCTGGCGCATGCGGCCGATGTCGGCCGCAAGCTCCGGGCTGCCGGTGTCCAGCACGCCGCTGACATCGAGGTAGTAGCCAGCCTCGGTCACGGTGAGGGAGATGACACGTGTGCAGGGGCTGGCTCCGCGCGCAATCACGGCGGCCAGCCCGGGCGCATGGGGGATCACTTCGCGCAGGGCCTCGATGCGTTGGTAGCGCACCGATCCGCCAGGCGCAATCGTCTCCAGTGTGTAAGCCCCTCCCTGGCGCGCCAGCGCCTCCAGCGTCTGCGCCATGTCGGAGCGCAGGTTGGCCCCCACCAGCTCCCATTGCGTGTCCCCTGCATCAATCAGCCGCTGTTGATAAGCGGCCTGGTGCGCACGGTGAAAGGAACCCAGACCCAGGTGCAGCACCGTGGGTCTGGAAAGATGCGGAACAATCGCGTTCATGGTGACCAGAGGGAGATGAGGAAGAAAGGATGACTGCGCCGGGCAGCCTCTCGGAGCGAAGCGCTCAGGCGCCTGCCAGCGTGCGTCCCTGGCGGTCGAACAGGTGCAGTGCGCAGCCGGTGTCCAGCGCGACGGACACCGCGTCGCCCACGGCCAGTGGCGTGCGCTCGGCCTGGCGCGCAATGAGCTGCGCCCCGCCCACGCTGACATGGATCAGCGTGTCGGCGCCCAAGGCCTCGATCAGGTCCACGCGGCCCATGACCTGTCTCTGTGCAGCGGCATCGGTTGCGACCTGCGCTCTGGCCACGCGCAAGGCCTCGGGGCGTATGCCCAGCGTGCCGTCGGCGGGCAGGCGGCCCTGCGTGGCCCCGGAGAACACGGGCAGTGCCCCGGCGGCGATCAGGTTCATCGACGGCATGCCGATGAACTGCGCAACGAACTGGTTGGCCGGATGGTCGTAGAGTGCCAGGGGCGCGCCCACCTGTTCGATGCAGCCATCGCGCAACACCACCACGCGATCGGCCAGGGTCATGGCCTCGACCTGGTCATGGGTGACATAGATGGTGGTGGCGCCCAGCGCCTTGTGCAGCTTGTGGATTTCCACCCGCGTGTTGCCGCGCAGCGCCGCATCGAGGTTGGACAACGGCTCATCGAACAGGAACACCTTGGGCGCACGCACGATGGCCCGGCCTATGGCCACGCGCTGGCGCTGCCCCCCGGACAGATCGCGCGGCTTGCGTTCCAGATAGGGCGTGAGGTTGAGCGTCTCGGCCGCCTGCCCGACCTTTCGGCGTATCTCCTCTCTCGGCACGCCGGCCAGGCGCAGCGCGAAGGACATGTTGTCGTACACGCTCATGTGCGGATACAGCGCATAGCTCTGGAACACCATTGCCAGATCGCGCTCGCCCGATGGCGCATGCGTGATGTCGCGCCCGTCGAGCAGCAACTGCCCCGAAGTGATGCTCTCCAGCCCGGCGATCAGGCGCAGCAGCGTGGACTTTCCGCAGCCCGAAGGCCCGACGAAGACGATGAATTCGCCACGCTCGATGGCGAGGTCCACGCCGCGGATGATCTGCGCCTCTCCGAAGCGCTTGCGTATGTCCTGAAGTTGCAGATAGGCCATGGTTTTCCTTGTGCAGCACAAAGCCGCGAAATGGATGCCGGACGGCTACTTGACGGCGCCAAAGGTCATGCCCTGCACCAGTTGCTTCTGGCTGAACCAGCCGAACACCACGATGGGAGCGATGGCGATCAGCGAAGCGGCCGAGAGCTTGGCCCAGAACAGCCCTTCGGGGCTGGCATACGAGGCGATCAGCGTGGCCAGCGTTCCGGCCCGGGCGCTGCTCAGGTTCAGCGACCAGAAGGCCTCGTTCCAGCTCAGCACCAGGCACAGCAGCCCGGTGGAGGCAATGCCGCCCACCGCCAGCGGCAGCACCACATGGCGGAACTCGGCCCACAGGCCTGCGCCATCCATGCGCGCCGCTTCCAGGATCTCGTTGGGGATGTCCTTGAGCGCGCTGTAGAGCATCCAGACCATGATGGGCAGGTTGGACAGCGTGAAGACGATGACCAGCACGGTGAGCGAATCCAGCAAGCCCGCCCCTTGCGCCAGCACATAGATGGGCAGCAGGGCCCCCACGGCCGGCATCATCTTGGTCGAGAGCATCCACATGAGCACGTCGCGCGTGTGGCGGCTGCGGAAGAACGCCATGGAGTAGGCAGCAGGCACGGCGATGGCCAGGCCGATCAGGGTCGAGGCCAGGCTGGTGATCAGCGAATTGCGCGCATACAGCAGGTAGTCGCTGCGCTGCTGCACTTCGCCGAAGTTGGCCAGCGTGGGCTCGAACACGAACAGCGGCGGCACGGCAATGGCCTGCAGTTCCGTCTTGAAGGCCGTCAGGAAAAGCCAGGCCAGCGGAAAGAACAGCAGCAGTGCCACGGCCCATGCCGCAGCGGCGCGCACCAGGGTGGAGGAACTTGTTTTCATCATGCCCTCAGTCCAGGCTCTTGCCCACGATGCGGATCAGGAAGAGGGAGACGATGTTGGCCAGCACCACGGCAAACAGTGCACCGGCCGAGGCCACGCCCACGTCGAAGTTCATCAGCGACTGCTTGTAGATCAGGTAGGTCAGGTTGGTGCTCTCGTTGCCGGGCCCACCTGCCGTGGTGATGGCGATCTCGGCGAACACGCTGAGCAGGAAGATCATCTCGATCATCACCACCACCGCCATGGGCCGCGCCAGATGGGGCAGCGTGAGGTAGTAAAAGCGCTGCAGGGCGTTGGCGCCATCCATGCGCGCCGCTTCCATCTGTTCTCGGTCCAGCGACTGCAGCGAGGTGATGAAGATCAGGCAGGCGAAGGGCAGCCATTGCCAGGACACCATGACGATGACGGATAGCAGCGGCATCTCGGTGAGCCAGTCCACGGGCTGCAGTCCGACGGCCCTCCACAGGCTGGCCAGCACGCCATAGATCGGGTTCATCATCATGTGTTTCCACAGCAGCGCATTGACCGTGGGCATCACGAAGAACGGCGAGATCAGCAGCACCCGCACGACGCCACGCCCCGGAAACGGCTCGTTGATCAGCAAAGCGATCAGCACGCCCAGCACCAGGGTGATCAGCACCACGCTGGCCAGGAAGTTCAGCGTGTTCCACACGGCGGGCAGGAAGTCCGGGTCGGTGATGAAGAAGGCGTAGTTTCCCCAGCCGGCGAAGCGGTGCTCGCCCGGCTGCATGAGGTTGTAGTTGACGAGCGAGAAATAAATCGTCATCAACAAGGGCACGAGCATCCAGCACAGCAGCACGGCCACGGCGGGCGCCATCAGGGCGCGGGGCAGCAGGCGCCTGGCGGACGCCGCCCTGTCGGGAGTCCTATCGGCCCTCATTTGTAGTAGCCGCTTTTCCTCATCTCGCGTTCGGCCAGCGTCTGCGAGGTACTGAGCGCCTGCTCCACCGTGACCTTGCCCGACAGCGCGGCGCTCATCTGCTGGCCCACGGCAATGCCAATGGCCTGGAACTCTGGAATCGCGACGTACTGCACGCCGGCATAGGGCGACTTGGGCTCGGTCGCATCGGTAAGGCTCACGCTGTCGATGGCCCGCTTCTCGGCTGCGGCAAAGCCCGCCACCTTCTGGAACTCGGCATTGGCATAGGTGGACTGGCGCGTTCCTGTGGGCACGGCACGCCAGCCGTGCTCCTGCGCGACCAACTGCACATACTCCCTGGAGGTGGCCCACTTCACGAAGACCTGGGCCGCATCGGCCTTCTTCGAACTGGAGGGAATGGCCAGGTTCCAGGTCCACAGCCAGGTCGATCCCTTGGGCGTGCTGGCCATGGGTGCGGCCGCATAGGCCACCTTGTCGGCCACCTTGGATTGCTTGGGGTCGCTCACGAAGGAGGCGGCGATGCTCGCATCCACCCAGGCGCCGCACTTGCCCTCGTTGAACAGCGCCAGGTTCTCATTGAAGCTGTTGGCAGAGGCGCCCGGGGGGCCATAGGCCTTCATCAGGTCCACATAGAAACCCACGGCCTTCTTCCAGGCGGGTGTATCGATCTGCGGCCTCCACTGCATGTCGAACCATTGGCCGCCGAAGGTATTGGCCATGGTGGTGATCAGGGCCATGTTGTCCCCCCAGCCCGGCTTGCCGCGCAGGCAGATGCCATAGACCCCGGCCTTGGGATCGTGGACCTTGGAGGCGAACTCCCGGACCTGCTCCCAGGTGGGCTTGTCGGGCATCTGAAAACCCGCCTTGTCGGCCAGGTCCTTGCGGTACATGAGCATGGAGCCTTCGCCATAGAAGGGCGAGGCATAGAGCTTGCCTTCGTAGGACAGGCCTTCGCGGATGGTGGGCAGCAGGTCGGCCGCGTCATAGGCGGCGTCGGTGGCAATGGGCTGCAGCCAGCCCTTCTTCGACCAGATCGGCACCTCGTAGATGCCCACGGTCATCACATCGAACTGGCCGCCCCTGGTGGCGATGTCGGTGGTCACGCGCTGGCGCAGCACGCCTTCTTCCAGCGTCACCCATTTGAGCGTGATGTCGGGGTGGGCCTTCTCGAACCGGGGGGTGAGCTTTTGCATCTCGATCATGTGGCCGTTGTTCACGGTGGCGATCACGAGTTCGGTGCCGGCGAGTGCGCCCGCTGCGGCAGTGGCCATGGCCCATGTGAGGCTGGCCTTGAGCAAGCTGTGCATTTTTTGTCTCCTTGTTCCCTGGTCTTCGAATGCTGGATCACCGCGCCTCCCATCCCGGCTGCGGATGAGGCATTGTGGCGACGGCCTCGTGCCCGGACTGGTACGACAGATGCGCCTTTCGATACTTTTATGCGCAGCCAATCCGGTGATATCCCTTAGCCGATGCATCAAACCATTTGCCGCTGCTGCGGTGCGTCCCGACCTCCTAGAATTCCGTTCATCCGCATCTCCGAGGCAGACCATGGCCGTGCAGCGCATCCCTGTTCCACCGAGTGCACTCGGCGAGTCCCCCTTCTGGCACCCGCAGGAACACCGGCTCTACTGGTGCGATATCCAGGACCGGCACATCCATTCGTGGGAGCCCGCCACAGGCCTGCACCGCAGCTGGGCCACGCCCAGCGAACCGGGCTGCTGCGCTCCCACGGACCGAGGCCGCATCGTGGTGGGGCTGCGCGATGGCTTCGGCCTGCTGGACACCGCCACGGGACACACCGAAATGATCGCCCGCCTGGACCATGATCCGCAGCAGCTGCGGCTCAACGACGGGCGCTGCGACCGCGCCGGACGGCTGTGGGCGGGGTCACTGTTCTCGCCCAAGACGGCGCCCGATGCCGCGCTGTGGTGCCTTCGCGCGGACGGCGCCGGAGGCTACGCCGTTCAGCGCATGGCAGGCGACTGCACCACGGCCAACGGCCTGGCCTTCAGCCCCGATGACGCCTGGATGTACTGGGCAGACACGCCAGCCCACCGCATAGACCGCTTTGCCTTCGACCTGGAATCCGGCACGCTGGGCACGCGCTCGCTGTGGAAGGCCTTCGCACCCAAGGCCGAGGGCAGGCTCTATGGCGGCCGCCCCGACGGCGCCAGCGTCGACGTCCGGGGCAACTACTGGGTGGCCATGTACGAAGGCGGCTGCGTGCTGCAACTGAGCCCCGAGGGCGATGTGCTGCAGCGCCTGGACACGCCCGTGCGCTGCCCCACCATGGTCTGTTTTGGGGGGGAGGACCTGCGCACGCTGTACATCACCTCGGCCGGACACGGCCGGCCCGATCCGGAGCGATCGGCGCAGGTGCCTGCCGGCGCACTGATGGAGTGCCGTGTCGATGTGCCGGGCCTGCCGGTGAACAGCTTCCGCGAAGCCTGAGCCTGCACAGCCCCGGCAACGTGTTGCCAGGGGCGTCAGGCCCGCATGCGCTGCAGCAGTCCTGCGGTCGATGCATCGAGCTGCGCCACATCCCCGCTGGCCAGGCGCTGCTGCAGGTCGCGCGCCAGCAGCTTGCCCAGCTCCACCCCCCACTGGTCGAAGCTGTTGAGGCCCCACAGCGCGCCCGCCACGAACACGCGGTGCTCCTGCAAGGCGATCAGCGCACCCAGCGCCGCCGGCGTGAGCGCATCCAGCAGTACGAAGGTACTGGGCCGGTTGCCCGGGAAGTGGCGATGGCCATCATCGCAGGAACGCCCCTGCATCAAGGCCTGGGCCTGGGCCAGGGCGTTGGCCAGCAGTTGCTCATGGTGGCCCTGCAGGCCGTGCGACGGCCGCTGCACGGCGATGATCTCCAGCGGCACGATGTCCGTCCCCTGGTGCAGCATCTGGAAGAAGGCATGCTGCCCATCCGTACCCGGCTCGCCCCAGAGCACGGGGGCTGAGCCCAGCGCCAGCGGCCGGCCCTGGCGGTCCACGCGCTTGCCATTGCTCTCCATCTCCAGTTGCTGCAGATAGGCCGGCAGGCGCCGCAGACCTGCGTGGTAGGGCGCAATGCAGCGGCTGGCAAAGCCCAGCAGATTGCGGTTCCAGACATCGAGCAGGCCCAGGCGCACGGGCAGGTTGGCCTGCAGCGGTGCCGTGCGGAAATGGTGGTCCATGGCATGCGCGCCGGCCAGCAGGTCGCGGAATGCCGCTGCTCCCACGGCGAGGGCCACGGGCAGCCCGATCGCCGACCACAGCGAATAGCGCCCGCCCACCCAGTCCCAGAAGCCGAAAGTGGTGGTGATGCCCATCTGCGCAGCCGCCGAGGCATTGGTGGTCAGCGCCACGAAATGCCGCGCCACATCTTCACCGCCCTGCGCATGGAACCATTGCAGTGCGCTGCGCGCATTGGTCAGCGTCTCCTGCGTGTTGAAGACCTTGGAGGCCACGATGAACAGCGTGCTGCGCGGCTGCAGCCCATCGAGCACCGATTGCAGCTCATGCCCATCCACGTTGGAGACGAAGTGCATGCGCCGCCGTGCGTCGCACATCCCCTGCAACGCCTGCACGGCCATCTGCGGCCCCAGGCCCGATCCGCCGATGCCCATGCACACCACATCGGTGATGCCGGCATCGGCCCTCACGCGCTCGGCATAGGCCAGCATGGCATCCAGCGTTTCGTGCACCTGGGCCAGGGCCCATGCCAGGCCCGGCGGCGACTCGCCGCGCGGGCAGCGCAGCAGCGCGTGCAGCACGGCGCGGCCCTCGCTGCCGTTGACGTGCTCGCCGGCGAACATGGCATCGCGCTGCTGCTCCACTGCGCACTCGCGCGCCAGACGCAACAGCAGCGCCTCGGCTGGTGCATCCCAGAGGTTCTTGGACAGGTCTGCAAAACAGTGTGGCGCCTCCTGGCTGAAGTGCGCGAACCGGCCGGGATCATCGGCAAAGGCGTGGCGCAGATCGAAGCCCTTGCGCAGGGCCAAGGCATGGTGGTGCAGCGCAGGCCAGACAGTGGCATGGTCGCAGCGCGGGGGCTGGGGAATGACGGACAGCATGGGATGAAAGTAATCTGATTACCAAATCGACAACACATCTCTGGAACAAAACCTCAATACCTTCCTATAATTTATCCGATTCTTCAAAATTTTGGTAACCAAGTTACTAAAAAATAGACACATCAACTTGTGGAGGCAGCATGGGTTTCGATCTGGTTTTGTTCGGTGGCACGGGTGATCTCGCATGGCGCAAGCTGATGCCCGCGCTGTTCCAGGCGTTCCGCCACGGCACCCTCCCCGAGGGGGGACGCATCCTGTGCGTGGGTCGCGATGATCTGAGTGACGACCAGTACCGCGCGCTCATCCAGGGCCGCTTCGAAAAGGTGGAACTGTCCAAGCGCCCCAGTCCGGAGGAGTTCTCGCGTTTCGCGGCCCTGCTGCACTACCTGCGCATGGACCTGTCGCAACCCGCCGACTACGAGCGCCTGGCCACGGCGCTGAACACGCGCGGCGCCGAGACGGTGGTGATGTACCTGGCCACTGCGCCCAGCCTGTTCACCACGGTCTGCGAGCAGATTGCCGCCGTGGGCCTGAATGGCCCGCAGACGCGCGTGGTGCTGGAAAAGCCGCTGGGCCACGACCTGGCATCCAACCAGGCCATCAACGCCACGCTGCGCAAGGTCCTGCGCGAAGAGCAGGTGTTTCGCATAGACCACTACCTGGGCAAGCCCTCGGTCCAGAACCTGCTGGCCCTGCGCTTCGGCAACGCCCTGTTCGAGCCGCTGTGGCGGCGCGAGACCATTGCCAACATCCAGATCACCATTGCCGAGGAACTGGGCGTGGAAAGCCGTGGCGCCTTCTACGACCAGACCGGCGCGCTGCGCGACATGGTGCAAAACCATGCCCTGCAACTGCTGTGCGCCATCGGCATGGAGCCGCCGATCAACGCCTCGGCCCACGCCATCCGCGACGAAAAGCTCAAGGTGCTGCAGTCGCTCAAGCCCTGGACGCCGGAAACCCTGAGCCAGCACGTGGTGCGCGGCCAGTACCTGGCCGGCGCCAGCCAGGGCCAGCCCGTGCCCGCCTACCAGCAAGAGAAAGGCGTGGCGGCCGGCAGCCAGACCGAGACCTTCGTCGCCCTGCGCACCGAGATCTGTAACTGGCGCTGGGCCGGCGTGCCCTTCTACATCCGCACCGGCAAGCGGCTGGCAGGAAGGGATGCGCGCATCGTCGTGAACTTCCGGCCCGTGCCCCATCCCATCTTCCGCTCGCCCCTGTCCGAAGCCAACCGGCTGGTCATCAACCTGCAGCCCAAGGACGGGCTGGAGCTGCACCTGCTGGCCCAGGGCGCCACCCAGCAGCAGGCCGAGCCTTCGCTGGCCCCCGTGCACCTGAACCTGGACTTCGACCAGCGTTTCGGCGCCAAGCGCGTGGGCGCCTACGAACGCCTGCTGCTGGACGTGATCGCCGGGCGGCTGAACCTGTTCGTGCGCAGCGACGAGCAGGAACAGGCCTGGCGCTGGGTGGAACCCATACTGCAGCACTGGCGCAACGATCTCTCGGGGCCGCGCGGCTATGCGGCTGGCAGTTGGGGGCCCAGCGCGGCCAGCGCGATGATTGCGCGGGATGGGTTTTGCTGGAGCGAGGAGGTTTAGGCACCCCCTGAGGCGCTTCGCGCCTTCCCCCTCTCTCGCTACGCGGGAGGGGGACGACAGCATCGCTGCGGGGCGGCCCTTGCTCGCTGTCCCTGGCGCTGGGGCGCGCCGGTTTCAGGCGATGCGCTCGGCCTGCAACGCAGCCTATAGCCCGCGAGGGGCGCTGGATCATGGGGGAACCTACAATGAGGCCCCGAGAGACTGACCACACCATGAATCCTGCTGCGCCGGCTGCCGATGCCGCCCCCACTTCCTCCCTGATCGATCCCAAGCTCGCCATGGGATGGATGCACACGACGCGCTTTTTGACGACGGCTGCGCAACTGCACCATCTTCCCAAGGTCGATGTGCCCGAGATCGCGTTCGTGGGCCGCTCCAATGCCGGCAAGTCCACCTGCATCAACACGCTGACGCAGCAAAAGCAGCTGGCCTTCGCCTCGAAGAAGCCCGGCCGCACGCAGCACATCAACCTGTTCTCCCTGGGCAAACAGGGCGTGACCGACGCCGTGCTGGCCGATCTGCCCGGCTACGGCTACGCCGCCGTGTCGCGCACGGACAAGCAGCGCTGGCAGCGCGTGATGCTGAACTACCTGGTCAGCCGCGAGAGCCTGACGGGCATCGTGCTGCTGTGCGATCCGCGACTGGGCCTGACCGAACTCGACGAAGCCTTGCTCGATGCCCTGCGCCCGCGCGTGCAGGAGGGCCTGAAGTTCCTCGTGCTGCTGACCAAGGCCGACAAGCTCACGCGCGCCGAGCAGGCCAAGGTGCTGTCCATCACGCGGCTCAATGCCGGCGGTGGCGAGGTGCGCATGTTCTCCGCGCTGAAGAAGCAGGGTGTGGACGAGGTGGCCCAGTTGCTGTGGCACTGGAGCCATCCCGAAGGGCTGGCCCAGCCGGCAGCCGCTGCACCGCAGGCGGACGTCGCAGCCGCGACGCCCGGCGAGAGCGACAGCCCCCAAGATTAGCGCCCGGAGGCGCTCGTGTAGCCAGCGCCCCGCAAGGAGCGCAACATGGTGACCACCTGCATTCGTGAGCTGCCTCACGGCATCCATCTGCACTGCCGCGTCAGCGGCGAACCCGGCCGGCCGTTGCTGCTGTTCCTGCACGGCTTTCCAGAGGGCAGCTTCATCTGGGAAGGCATGCTGGAGCAGTTCGGCACGCAATGGCGTTGCGTCGCCCCCGATCTGCGGGGCTTTGGCCGTTCCAGCCAGCCGGCTGGCGTGGAGCAGTACAAGGCCAAGCACCTGCTGCAGGATCTGGCAGCGCTGATCGCCATCGAAAGCCCTGGCGCACCCGCAGCCTGCGTGATCGCCCACGACTGGGGCGGTGCCCTGGCCTGGGGTCTGGCCAATCGCCATCCCGGGCTGATGCAGCGGCTGATGATCCTCAACGCCCCGCATCCAGGCGCCTTTCTGCGCGAGTTGCTGGACAACCCCGTGCAGCAGGCCGCAAGCCAGTACATGCATTTCCTGCGTCGCCCCGACGCGCCCGCCCTGCTGGCCGACAACGGCTGGCAGCGCATGCTGGGATTTTTCCGCACACCGCAGGGCGAGTTGCCCGGATGGCTCACGCCGCAGTTGCAGCAGCGCTACCGCGAGCACTGGGACCTGGGCGTGCAAGGCTCCTGCCACTACTACGGCGCCAGTCCCCTGGCGCCGCCCCGGCCCGAAGATCCGGACTCAGCCGACGCACTGCGCAACCTGAGGCTGCCGCCCGAGATGCTGGACATCGGCGTGCCCACGCATGTGCTCTGGGGCGACAGCGACCCGGCGCTGCAACCCGCCCTGGTCGAAGGTCTGGAGCCGTGGGTGCCGCGCCTGACGGTGCAGCACCTGCCAGGCACTTCGCACTGGGTCGTGCACGAACAGCCCGATGCGGTGCGGCAAGCGCTGGAGCAGTTCCTGTCCCGCCCCGTTCAGTAGACCGAGGGTTCGCCCTCGGGCCGGGTCTTGAAGCGCCTGTGCACCCAGTAGTACTGGTCGGGCATGGTGCGAATCGCCGCTTCCAGCTCGCGGTTCATGCGTGCCGTGTCGGCCTCGGCATCGTCGGTGGGAAAGTCCGTCCAGGCCGGCGTGATCTCGGCCACGTAGCCCGTGGGCGTCATGCGCGTATACATGCCCAGCACCTTGGCCCGGCCCAGGCGTGCAAAGCGCGACAGCGAGGGGATGGTGGCCGCGTTCACGCCGAAGAAGGGCACGAAGACCGAGTCGTTGCGGCCGAAGTCCATGTCGGGCAAAAGGTACAGCAGCCCGCCCTTGCGCAGGCTGGAGATGATGGGCTTGACCCCGTCGGCGCGGTTGAGCATGCGCACGTCGCCAAAGCGCTGGCGCCCCGACATGAACCACTCATCGACCGCCGGGTCCGGGTGGGTGGAAAAAATCGAGGTGAAAGGCCGCGTGGTGTGCAGCGGCAGCGCCAGGCCACCCGCGTCCATGCTGTAGAAATGCGGCGCGAACAGGATGGTGGGCGTATCGCCGTCGAGCTCATGCACGGCGCCCTGCAGCTTCACGCGCTCGGCCACCACCTCGCGCGGCGCGGCCCACAGCCAGCTGCGGTCCAGCCAGGTCTGGCAAAAGACGATGAAGTTGCTGCGCGCCAGCTCCACGCGCTGCGCCTCGGTCAGCTCGGGAAAGCACAGCGCAAGATTGCGCAGCGCCACCTTGCGGCGCGGCGCCGCCAGCACGAACAGCACACGCCCCAGAAACGCACCCAGCCCCCGCAGCCACGGCAGCGGCATCCAAGCCAGCGACCGCATCAGCCACACGCCGATGCGCCCGCTCATGCACCCACCTCGCCGGCAGCTGCTTCACGGCGCGGCTGCTTGTAGCGCGCATAGCCCCACAGGTACTGCTGCGGGCATTGGCGAATGGTCTGCTCCATCGCCTCATTGATCTGCTGCACCGCAGCTTCCAGATTCTCGGACAAGGGCACGGGCAACTCCTCAAGATACAGCGCATAGCCCCGCCCCCAGGACAAGCGCTCACAACGGGCCACGATCACCGCGGCCCCCGTCTGCAACGCCAGGCGCGCCGCCAGCGTCATCGTATAGGCATCACGGCCGAAGAACGGCGACCAGACGCCCTGCCCCTCGGGCGGAACCTGGTCTGGCAGCAGCCCCACAGCCGCGCCCTTGCGCAGCGCCTTGATCATCTGCCGCACGCCGGCCAGCGTGGTCGGCACGGCCTGCACGCCGGGGCGGTTGCGCGCCGTCTCCATGACGCGGGCCAGCCAGGGCTGGCGCGCGGGGCGGTAGAGAATGGTGATCTCGCCATGCTCGGCCGACCATTGCCGCGCTGCATGCTGCACCGACAGCTCGAAGCAGCCCAGGTGCGGCGTCAGAAAGATGATGCCGCGCCCGGCCGCGTAGGCCCGGCGCACGCATTCCTCGTTGTGCATCTCGCAGCTCGGCTGCCTGCCCATCCACATGCGCGGCAGCTCCGCCACCATGCGCCCCGCATGCCCCACGGCCGGCGCCACGGCGCCCAGGCCGTAGCCGGCCTGCCGGGCGTTGGCCAGAAAGCGGCGCCGGTACGTGGCCGAAGCGGCGAACGCCACCCAGCCCATGAGCGCGCCAAGGGGGTGCAATAGCCACAAAGGCAGTGCAGCAAACAGTCGGAACAGGGATGGCATTAAAATGATGGGTGTCGCTGAGTTAACTGAGCAACTTGCAGAGCGACGTTAAACAATTTCTGCTAAAGCGTTCGCCAGAGCTCCTGCAGCTTGGGCAGCGCCCAGCAAAAAAGCTGCAACCAAGGAGTTTATTCATATGGCGAACGACTTTCTTTTCACCTCGGAATCCGTCTCTGAAGGCCATCCGGACAAGGTGGCTGACCAGATCTCTGACGCGATCCTGGACGCCATTTTCGCCCAAGACCCGTACAGCCGCGTTGCGGCCGAGACGCTGACCAACACGGGCCTGGTGGTTTTGGCAGGTGAGATCACCACCGGCGCAAACGTCGACTACATCCAGGTCGCACGCGACACCATCAAGCGCATCGGCTACGACAACACCGACTACGGCATCGACTACAAGGGCTGCGCCGTGCTCGTGGCCTACGACAAGCAAAGCCAGGACATCGCCCAGGGCGTGGACAAGGCCAGCGATGACGAGCTCAACACCGGCGCCGGCGACCAGGGCCTGATGTTCGGCTACGCCTGCGACGAGACGCCCGAGCTGATGCCCGCGCCCATCTACTACGCGCACCGCCTCGTCGAGCGCCAGGCCCAGCTGCGCAAGGACGGCCGCCTGCCCTTCCTGCGCCCCGACGCCAAGAGCCAGGTGACCATGCGCTACGTGGACGGCAAGCCCCACAGCATCGACACCGTGGTGCTGTCCACCCAGCACAGCCCCGACCAGTCGGAAACCGCCACCAAGATGAAGGCCAGCTTCACCGAAGCCATCATCGAGGAAATCATCAAGCCCGTGCTGCCCTCCGAGTGGCTGCAGGACACCAAGTACCTGATCAACCCCACGGGACGCTTCGTTGTCGGCGGCCCCCAGGGCGATTGCGGCCTGACCGGCCGCAAGATCATCGTCGACACCTACGGCGGTGCCTGCCCCCATGGTGGCGGCGCCTTCAGCGGCAAGGACCCGACCAAGGTGGACCGCAGCGCCGCCTACGCCGCGCGCTACGTGGCCAAGAACATCGTGGCCGCCGGCCTGGCGCGCCAGTGCCAGATCCAGGTGGCCTACGCCATCGGCGTGGCTCGCCCGATGAACATCACTGTCTACACCGAAGGCACAGGCGTCATCCCCGACGCCGAGATCGCCAAGCTGGTGGCCGCGCATTTCGACCTGCGTCCCAAGGGCATCATCCAGATGCTGGACCTGCTGCGCCCCATCTACAGCAAGACCGCCGCCTACGGCCACTTCGGCCGTGAAGAGCCCGAATTCACCTGGGAGCGGACGGACAAGGCAGCCGTGCTGCGCGCTGCGGCCGGCCTGTAAGCAAAACGCCAGGGGCACTAGCCCCACCTGATGGCCTCCCGGCCCCATGCCGCGCCTGCCGCGACATGGGGCTTTTTTCATCGCGGGCCTTCTCACAACACTCACATCACTTGACGCAGCAGGTGCAGTAACCGGGTTTCACGGCTGTTAAACTGCCTGCGCTTTTCCCATGAGAGGCCATTTGCAAGGCCAACCCATCCAAGCTCCGCCACATCCGAGACAAGACAAGAAGCAATGGCTGCCTCCCCCAAAGCGATCTACTGGTTCAGTGCCCTTCTTTTGCTGGCCATATTGGGCGTTTACCTGCCCGGTCTGAACAACGGGCTGCTGTTCGACGATATGCGCCTGACGGATGGAACGATCTTCGGCAACTATGGCAGCCTGCTGGATTTCAAACAGCGCACGCTGTCGTATGGCAGCTTCGTCTGGATCGAACAGCTCTTTGGAGCGGGCTGGTGGAAGCAGCGCATCTTCAATATCGCCTTGCATCTCGCGACCGTGGCAGCTTTGTATGCACTGTTCAAGACCCTGCTGACGCAGACGCGCTTTCCGCATGACATCGAGGAGCAGCCCCATTTCCTCGCATCGCGCGATGCAGCCCTGCAGTTGGGCTTGATCCTTTTTGCACTGAACCCTGTCGCGGTCTACGCCGTTGGATACCTGGTGCAGCGCTCCATCGTCATGGCAACGCTGTTCGCCGTGCTGGCATGCTGGGCCTTTGCGCGTGGGCTTCAGAGCGGGCGCGCCCTCTGGCATGCTGCGGCATTGATCTGCTATGTGCTTGCAGTACTGTCCAAGGAGCATGCTTTTCTGACAGTCGCCATGGTGGTGCCGCTTTACATTTTTGTGAGGCGCCCCGGCCTGAAGGCCGCCATGGTCATGGTGGGAGTGGCCTTGCTGCTGCTGGCCATTGCCTCGACTGCTGTCTTTCATTTCTTCGGCAGTCTGGTGGGCCAGATTTTCGATGAGAAATCCCAAGGCTATGCAAGGCAATTGGAAGCCCTTCGGCCCGGAATCACCTCTCAGATCTACCCCCTGAGCATCCTCAATGAAGCCGCCCTGTTTTTTGCCTATGGCTTTCTGTGGATCGTTCCCTATGTGGGCTGGATGTCCATCGACCTGAGACCGGCATTTCCCCTGGGCTTTGGATCGATATGGCACCTTGCCGGTGCCCTGGGCTATCTCACCGTGCTGGGCTGCTCCACCTGGGCATTGATCAAGCGTCCTGGCGTCATCGGCATCGTCGCCCTCTGCCTTCTGTTTCCCCTTCTCTGGTATGCCACTGAATTCGCCACAGTCTGGCTGCAGGACCCCTTCGTGCTGTACCGCAGCTACCTGTGGGCGGTGGCCATTCCGGGGCTGGTGGCCATTGCGCTGACAGGGGTCAAACCACGCACCATCTACATCGTCGGTATCGTCATCGGCGTGGTGTTCGGAGCCCTGGCTTTCGAGCGCGTGCTGTCCCTTCAGGATGCAGGCACATCCTGGGCCGATGCCGCTGAAAAAATCGACAAAAAAGCCCCCGCCAATGCCGTGGGACGCGGGCGCGCCTTCCTGAACGTAGGAACGGCACACGCAGACAAGGGCATGCTCGACCAGGCGCTGCAGGACTTCGCCACGGCCAATGCCCTTGGAGACCTGGGAGGCAATGCACTGTTCAATATGGGTGCCGTTCTGTCCCAGCAAAAGAAATTTTCCGAAGCCATGAATGCCTTTGCTGCAGCCCAGGCCAAGGGCTTCACAGGACAGGCATTGTCCTACCAGAAAGCTGAAGCACTGATGGCCACAGGCCATCTGCGCCAAGCGTTTGAAGAATATTCGCGCGCATTGGGCGAGTCCTCGGAAGACACCCCCAACGCCAAGCGAATGGAGCAGGCCATGCGTCTGAAGCGTGCGGAAATTGCCATAGGTATCCAGCAGTACGCGACTGCTGCCGATGACTTCCGCCTCTTGCTGCAGGCTTCTCCCAACGTCCCCCGCCTGATCGTCGGACTGGGTCTGGCCCTTGTCGGCCAGGGCAAAAGCGCTCAAGCCAAAGAACTGCTGGATCCGCTCGTTGCTCGCAGCCCGAGTGCGCCAGCTTTCTACGGGCGTGCAATGGCTTATCACGGACTGGGCAACCTGCCAGAAGCGTTGAAGGACTTGGACCAAGCCATACGCCTGGAGCCGCAGAATCTGCAGTATCTGCAGATCCGCAATCAGCTGAGCCCGGCTACCGCAAAGCCTCAGGCGACGAAGTAAGCGCTGTCCGCCATGGCCCTACGCATACTTCATGTCGGCAAATTCTTCCCCCCTTATCGGGGCGGCATGGAAGTCTTTCTGGCCGACCTGATACACGAGCAACGACGCCAGGGTGTCGATGCCCATGCGCTGGTCCATGGTGATCCGGAGCCGGATGATCCCCCCTGGCTGGAACGCGTGCCTGTCCAGTTCAATCTGGTCTACGCACCCATGGCCATGGGATTCCGGCACGCACTCGGCAGCGCCATCGAACGCATTCAACCTGACGTATTGCACCTGCATCTGCCCAACAATTCGGCGCTTTGGGTACTCACCCTCCCCATCGCGAGGCGCGTGCCCTGGGTCATCCACTGGCACTCCGATGTGGTGGTGTCTCACATCAAGTGGTCCGTGGCATTGGCCTACATGTTGTATCGGCCATTCGAGCAAGCATTGCTGGAACGCTCTCAGCAGGTCTTTGCCACTTCACCCCCCTATCTGGAAGCCAGCAATGCGCTGCGCGCTTGGCGCGGCAAATGCGAGATTGTTCCGCTGGGCCTGGATCTTCGGACAATCCCCGTAGCCGTACCGCTGCAACTCGACCAAGGCTGGCGCTCGGATACACGGCTGCGCCTGCTATCCATAGGACGGCTGACCTACTACAAGGGTTTTGAAACCCTCATTCGCGCCGTCTCTGCCATGCCTGGTGTCGAGCTGCTGATTGCAGGTGAAGGTGAGTTGCGCACATCGCTGGAAGAGTTGATTCGCCAATGCACTCCAGATGGCTGCCCCGCTCCCGTGCGACTTGTCGGCGCCGTTTCAGACGAACAAAAACATGCCCTGTTTGCAGAGTGCGACATCTTCTGCCTGGCTTCGCGTGAACGCACGGAAGCCTTCGGCATCGTATTGCTGGAAGCCATGCTTCACCAGCGTCCCTGCATTGTCACGGACCTGCCGGGCTCTGGCATGCCATGGGTCATTGCGCAAGCACGCACTGGACTGCATGTTCCTTTTGAAGACATCGAGGCGTGGCGCAGTGCCATCGCACGGCTGCAGCATGACGTGGCACTGCGCAAGCGGCTGGGCTGCAATGGTCCCAAGGCATTGCAACGCTATTTCGGCATTGGGGCCTGCGAACGTGCGGTGGCTCGACATTACCGCTCTATGGCACCGGGTCTGGCTCCCGAATGCGCAACTGCGGCAACGGAGCGCCAACTGATGGTGGTGATTTCCACGCACAACCACGAGGCAAGCATTGCCGAGCTTGTTCATCGGGTGCACTCGCTGGTAGATGCCACTGTTGTCGTGGTCGACAACCGCAGTACGGATGCTACCTGTCACTTTGCCGAACAAAGTGGTGCGCGTGTCATGCGCCCCCTGCTAGCCATGACCACCTGGGGCAGCCTGCAAACCGGCATACGCCATGCATTGGCCCAAGGCTATGAGACGGTGATCACCATCGATGCCGATGGACGCTACGAAGCCGAGGAAATACCGACACTACTCTCTGCCAAAGGGACTGCCGATGTGGTGGTGGGCTACTTCGAAGCCCGCCACAGCCGGGTGCGGCGCATGGCTTGGCAATGGTTCCGTTGGGTCACCGGCTTTGCGTTGCGCGACTTTGTTTCAGGCTTTCGCGTCTACAACCGCAGCGCCATGCGCGTCGCAGCTTCGGCCGATGCAACGCTGCTCGACTACCAGGATATCGGTACGCTCTTGCTTATGCGCCGCGCACAGTTGCGAATAGCCGAGGTAGCTCTGCCCCTTCACACCGCCAAACAAGACCGCTCCAAAATGTTCCAGTCCTGGACCAATGCATTGCGTTATGTGGCGGTGTCCAGCTTGCTGGGGCTGGCGCATCTTGGCTCAGGCAAAGCCTCTCGGTGAGGACTTTCATCATTGAGCCTCCATCCCCAGTTCCGCGCGCATGCGCTGTACAAAGCGCGACTCCGTGAACCTCTGGGCCGATGCAATACAGGCGGCAGACATCCGCGCCCCCCTCGCCTGCTCCACCTCAGCAACAGCGGCCACAACGGCATCGGACGTAGGCGGGTCTGCTATGAGAAATCCGGTCTCACCGGCTGTCACGGTCTCAAGCAATCCTCCTTGCGCGACGCCTATAACTGGCTTGCCTGCAGCCATGGCCTCCACGGGTGACATGCCGAAATCCTCATCCACAGGCAAATAGAGCACAGCCCGGGCTTCGCCAACCCAGCGGCGCAGTGCCTCATCTGTCTGCCAGCCGGTGAACACAATATTCTCCGCCTCCTGAGCCAAGGCCTTCAGTCGCTCCAGATCCGGGCCGCCCGATAGCACAACCAGCCTGTGCTGGGGCATGCGAGTGAAAGCACTAACGATGACATCTACACGTTTGTTCGGCACAAGGCGTGCGGTTGAAAGATAGTAGCCCTTGTCGCCGAGAGGTCTGAAGTGCTGCGTGGCTACGGGCGGATATATCACCTCGGATTCCAGTCCCGTGTGGTGCTTCAGCCTCTGACGAATGTTTTCAGAGTTCACAAGGATGCGATCCATCTGTCCGATGGCTGCTTCATACCGGCAGCGGAACCATCGCACGAACAGCGCAAACAAGGGACGTACCACCACGGGGTACTGGGCTAACGTGCTTTCATAAAGATCGTAGGCATAGCGAGGAACGGTGTGGCAGTAATAAATGCGCTGCCCACTGCGCTGTTGCCAGACAGCCAGTGGGGCATAAAACCCGCTGTACACCACTTGTTGTGCATCCCGCAGGCATCGAGCCCGGAATCGAAAGCACCACATGCTTTCAAGAACGCGCGGCAACACAGACGACCACCCCCCACGCAACTCCCTCACAGGTACGGGCGAGGCATCCAGCAAGGGTTGAGCCTGCGCATAGCAGCGGCTCACCAAGGTTTCAAAGCCAGGCAGCGCCTGGGCAAGGGTCAGGGTGACACGCTCCGCGCCTCCGGCGACCTGCATGAAGTCGTACAGCAAAAAGTGCTTGTTGTCGGTCTCGGTCATGCCAGCAATGTATCCAGACGCTCCAACATCGCCTGCGCACGTGAGTGCCAAGCGTTCTCCTGAACAAACTTCACGGTGTCATCCGGGGAGAGCGTGGACGCCTGGAGCCGGGCTTCCCGTATTGCCTGGGCGAAGTCTTTTGGTCCGTTGCCAAAGCATGCCCATCCTGCCATTCCCCCTCTCAATGCGCCCAGATCCGTGCAGGCCACGCCCAGTCCCGCCGCAATGTACTCATAGAATTTCAAAGGCCGCTCCACATAGCGCATGCGCCCCTGGGGATCGCAAAAAGGTATAAGCCCGACTTCGTAGGATGGCAGGACTTGCGCCAGACGCTCCCGCGAGAGGCCTCCTCGCCAATGCAGATTTGGCGGATCACCGGGCCGAGATGCACCACCCGGCCCATAAATATCGAAACTCCAGTCCGGCATCAGTGCCGCGACCTCGCACAGCAGCGCCCTGTCAAACCAGGCCGTCATTGCACCTACATAGACAGCACTGCATTCGCGGCGCGGAGATCTTCGGCTTTCAGCAGGCATCAACAACCCCGCATCCACGCCATTGGGCAGGCATAGGACAGGCAAACGTGGGTTGAGTTGGTGCGAGTAATCCTGCAACGGGCCGGAAACGGCCCACACCTCGCTGAATACCGGCCCCCGCAAGGTCGAAACCATCGCCTCGATGGCAACCGGATGCAAGTCCCCTGCGAACCCCTGGGGCCAGTCATTGAGGCGGCAGACATGCACGCGTGCCGCGATCTGAGGCGCAAGCAGCATATTGGGAGCCACATCCGTCAGGCATACATCAAAGCGCGTGCGGCGCAGGCTTGCCGGCAGCAGGAGTCCGTAGCAGCGTGCCTGCCATGCCATCCGCAGGAAAAGGCGATGCGCAGGGAAGAGTGCCTTCGCACTCCACTCAGTCAGCCCCGGCGCTATCTCTGAAGCGCCCTGGCCCACCCATGCCCGCAACAGGCGCGCATGCCGCTTGCGCCCCACCAGGTCGAAGGGCGAGGAGAGCGTCGGGAGATAGTCTACCTGCCAACCTGCAGCGGCCAGCGCCTGGGCCAGATACTGCGTTCCCACCTTGGGGCCACCGTCAATGAAAGACTGAGTCCCCAGAACAAGTGCCCTCATATCAGTAAACTCCCTGTCCTGCACCGAAGGGATCGCGGCCGGCAGCTTCTCCGGCCAGCAATGCGCGCACTTCGCCACACAGCCAGTCCCGTGTTGCGACAGCATTGAAGCGCAAGCCCGCCTTGCCGGACTGCTGCTTCATGTGATGGATCTGCGCACTGGTCAGCGCATTCAGCACGGACGCAAGAGCTCGCGGCTCGAAGCTAGGGGCAACCACACCACAACCCAAGGCCTGAACGAGGGCTTTCATTTCAGGAGAAGGGCCAATCGCAATCGCCAGACGGGCCTGCATGAATTCGAAGAATTTATTGGGCAGTGCGTGGCGGTAATTGAAATTTGATGGTGGCAAGAGAAATAGGCCGATGTCATATCCGTTGCTGCGCAGAGCGATCTCAGGCATGGCAACAGGAGGAACAAAGCGAATTCGGTCCTGCCCCTCGGCCTGGCGCCGTAACCACGCCATGTAAGCAGGGTCATGCTCCATCAGCATCAGATCAAGGTGGAAACGCCCATCCAGATGCTTCACCAAGTCGATCATGCCTTCGATTTTGCGCGACGCAATGGCCGCACCATGATGGATCATGTGGATTCGGTCTTCGCGCACGGGCTGCACGGGCAGTTCGACAGGCTCGGGGCAATTGGGCATAACCGAAACCGGCACGCCATACGTCTTGCTGTATTCCTGCGCTATCCCCGAGCATACCGTGCTCATGCGTGCCAGCCTTGGCAGGTCACGTCGGCATATCGCATCGAAAAAAGGACCCAGCAAGAGGCGCCAGGCGATCCGATCCTCGAACTCGCGTGGTGCATATTCGTGCGCATCCAGCCAGACAGGTGCGCCAGCTGCCAGGCGCAGCGCCGCAGGCAAGCTCATGGCATCGTTGGCCAGCACAAGGTCGAAATGGGTTTCGTGCAGATGGCGCGCAGCCTTCATTAACGCGCGAATCTGTGCATGGCGCCAGTAGTAGCGGTCATGCAAGCGCGCTGCAAGCAAGAATGCATTGGACAACGTGGAGACCGCCCCACCATGGTCCTGTGCAATGGGCGTAAACGCATGCACGCCTGCCGGCTTCATTCCAAAGCCCAGCGCATGCAACTCGTGGTCCTGCCCCAGGGCCCGGATCTGGCGCATGACGCGCGGATCCGATTCGAGACTGGACAGGGACAGCAACAGTACTCGCGCCACTGCTCATCCTCCGAACTGGTGGGCATGCCAGCGCGCGAAATTGATCCATCTCCAGACTTGCCAGCTGAAAGGCCTGCTGCCTGCCACTACCTGATCGAAAGCCTTGAGTACCTCGTCCTGCCGAAAGAATGGCAAATCCAGGGGAGCCCGTAACCAGTCACGCACCTGGGGAGCCATCTGCATCAGCCAGTCTCTCTCGGGCGTGGCAAAGCCGATCTTGTCCCTGCGATTGAGCACCTCGTCCGGGACAAGCCCCCGCATGGCACGCCTCAGGAGGTGCTTGGTCTCTCCAGTGGCCGATACCAGATACTCCTCGGGCAAGGTCAACAGAAAATCCGAAAGAGATGTCGTTAGAAATGGAACCCGGCTTTCCACGGAAAACCGCATGGAATTGCGGTCGCCATGACGTAGCAGCGCAGGAAGGCCCACTCCGTGCAACGAGCGAGCCAACTCGGCACACATGCGCCTGCCCGGGGCCGTCACGGCTGACATGGGCCGTGGAAACTGCAGCGACACACCGGCTTCGTGAAGGACATTTCCATCAAGCCAGGCTGGCACAGGTCCGGCGCCGTTGAGCCGCCTCAGCAACTGGTAGGCCCCGTCTCCCACTAGCTCGGCCACCGCAGCCTTCAGCCCGTCCATGGGGTTGCGTCCCGGCCATTTGCCCCAGGCTCTGAGGAAGTCCAGGGCCTGCGCCCATTGCCCCTCGTCGATGAGGCTGCGCAGGCGTGGACCTGGATAACCCACATAGCCGCCGCACAACTCGTCTGCGCCCTGGCCATCCAGGGTGACAATCGTGCCATGCTCTCGCGCCAGACGGAACACACGATACTGCGCATAAATACTGGTGCTGCCAAAAGGCTCTCCTTGCGCGGCAATCATGTCATCCAGGTCGGTCAGCAACTCCTGAGGAGCAATCGACACTTTGTGGGCCACGGCACCTACTTGGGCATTCACCATATCAACCCAGTGCTCCTCGCATACCGCGCTGCCCTTCGCGATGAAACTGAAGGTATGGATGGGAACATCAGGCTCGAGATGGCGCATGCAACCGACAATCGCCGAAGAGTCCAGTCCTCCGGACAGGGCCGCCCCTCCTGGTACATCGCTGCGCAGATGCAGACGCACGCTGTCCAGTAAAAGGCGCCTGAACTCCTGCGCTGCATCATCCAAGGACAAACGCTGAACCGGCGCAATAGTCGGGCTCCACCACGCACGCTGCGAGAACTGCCCACTGGCGACGTCATAGAGGAAACAGCACCCCGCAGGCAGCCCATGGACATCACGCAAGAAAGTTCGGCTACCTGTGTCATAGCTGCCATGGGCCAGGTAATCGTAGGCAGTCTGCCAGTCCAGATCCGGTTTGCGTGCGCTGAGTGCCTGAAGCGCAGGCACCTCGGATGCGAAACAGAAATCCCGACCGCTCATGCAGTAGTAAAGCGGCTTGATCCCAAACGCATCACGGGCGCCATGCAATTGCCCTGTCAGCCGATCGAAGACAATGAAAGCAAACATGCCGATCAGCCGCGGCAATGCCGCCTCTCCCCACTCGCACCAAGCCTGTAGCAGAACCTCTGTATCAGAGTGGGATCTGAACATCCGCCCGAGAGCTTCCAGCTCCCTTCTCAGTTCCCGATAGTTGTAAATTTCCCCATTGAACACCAATGCAAACCGACCGTCAGTAGTCCACATGGGCTGATGGCCTGCAGCGCTCAAGTCAATGACGGAAAGCCGCCGCTGCGCCAACGCAACCACCCGATTCCTGAAGAGCAGGATATCGCGCCCTTCATCATCAGGACCTCGCTGGACGAGAAGCGCCAGACTGGAATGCAGCTGCCGGCTCGCGGCAACGACATCGGAGCCCTCCCACACACCACCGGCAATACCACACATATATCAGGATTCCCCTGAGTCAGGACAGGCCAGTAGCTGGCAAGGTCGGTTCGTTATGAAGCGCAAGACACTCCGCAAGAGGACCAGTATGGACAATGCGTCCCTCTGACATCACAACGCCCGTCGAACAGAAAGCACGCAGGATCTCCTCGTTGTGAGATGCCAGAACAAGAATCTCTACCTGGCTCATCAGCTTATTCAGTCGAAGATTCGCGCGCTCAATGAATTGGGAATCACCGACACCGATCATTTCATCCATCAGCAGGATATCCGGGACAATGGCCGTGGATATCGCGAACGCCAAACGCAAAAGCATGCCTGTGGAGTAGGAGCGTACTGGAAGATGCAGGTAGTCACCTAGCTGAGTGAAAGCCTCCACATCGGCAAACAGCCCTTTGGCCTGCGCCTTCGTCAAGCCCATCACGATGCCTCGGGTTATCACGAAATCATAGCCACTGGCTTCCGGATCGACTCCCAGCATCAGGTCTGTAAGCGCCGATATATTTCCACTGGATCGAATCTCCCCTTGTTCAGGTTCATAAACCCCGGACATGGCCCGCAGCATCGTGGTCTTGCCTGCACCATTGCGACCGATCAGTGCGACCCTATCGCCTTTTTTTAAATGCAGTGAGATGTCACGCAGCGCATGGACCGTCACCCCACCGCCGCCCTTGGCTTCAATACGCTGCTGCACCGAGCGCTCAAAACGGAACAAGGAATTGATCAGGCCCCGCGATTGGGAAGAAAAAACCGGGAAATCCACACAGACGCCGGACATTTCAAGATACGCCATGGTGCATTAAATCCAATAGACAATCCTGCGCCGCCCTATAACATAAAGCAACACACAAAGGCACGAGAGCACTACCAAGGTCACGAGTACCAGCAGCCAGGCAGCGTTCGACGGTACGGTCCCTAGCATTGGTGCCCGTATCAAATCCAGCAAGGCTGCCAAAGGGTTCAGCAGCGCTGCAAGTTGCGCTCGTTCTGTCAGCTGCTCAGGGCGCCACATCACTGGGGTAACAAAAAAAGCGATCTGCATACCGCTGGTCACGATCATGGGAACGTCACGAAATCGGGCCGCGATGAGACCCAGTATGGAGACCAGCAATACAGAGCAGCACAACACCAGAAAGATGCCCAAAAACAACCAATCCAGTCTTATACGGCCCAATCCCGACGTAAATCCAATCACCAACAACACAATGGGAACGTTATGCGCAAGCATAATCACATTACGCCAGACCACTCTGAAAACAAAAGCAAACTTTGGAAACGGTGCCTGCTTCAAATAAGGACCCGCCTGCATGTAAACCTGACAACCATCATTGATCATCAGCGACATGCAGGTAAAAATAACATGTCCCACACATAAATAGGGAAGATACTCATCCACCCCAGAATTGAAAAGCTGCGCGCCTATCAAGCCAAAAACAATAATAAATATCCCCGTATTCAACGTTATCCAAACCGGACCGAGAATGGAGCGGCGATATTGCCGAGCAATATCCTCCCAACCCAGATGGACCCAGAAACGCCAAATACGCAACGAATCCCACACATCTTTATATAGCTTGTGCAGTTGCGTCATCGAAAACTCCCAAAATATTCACCATCAATACTCTTTATCAAACACAATCTTGCATCGGCATCTTTTTCTCATCAAAATACTATACTTCCAGTATTTTATTTTGCAGCCAACAAGCTCCTATTTTCCAGCATCCAGCGCAAGTTGATTCAGCGCCCAGACAGATGACTGAATTTCCCAGGGTGCCGCGGTCCGCGCATATCGTCTGACCACATCTTTAGACATGATGGCTATTCCCCCAGACTTTATAAATACCTCGTTCATCGACGGTAACAACCAACCAGTTCTGGTCAATTCCCTGAAATGCTCCGCAAGCTTGTGATCCGCACTGACGGGCCTGGCGCGGCCCAGCTCGAGCAAGGCACGCGCATCCATGGTTCGGTAACTCACATGGGCCAAGGCCTTGCCATTTCCGCTCCATGATGGCGCATTCACGGAAATTCCATCCGCCCGGGTCCATCCGGCATCACAAATATTTCCGCAGTAACGCCATGTCTGTGGATATTTTTCACCGAATTCCTGGCGTCGAATAACCTCCAGCATTCCGGCTAACCGGCTTTTTTCAATATCGCCGGGCCCCATGGCCAGCAGTCCTTCGACATAGGCAGAGACATAGTTATAGGGCACATTGATTCCATCTGCCCAGAATGCTGTGCCTTTGCGTATCTTCAGATAAGGCAGATTTGATTTTCCCACCTTCAGCTGCGTGCTATCCTCCAGGGTCCCATCGAACGCTGCCATCTGATGTTTCAAATCCCCAATACAGGCATTACTCAATGTCACCTGGACTATAGACTTGGCACGCATTAAAATCGAAGAGATACGCCCGAGATGCAGCACACTTTTTACGGGCTCACGGTCTATCGAGTATCTTTTGGAGAGATATCCAGGATAATCACTATTGCAAAGATCAGCCATCAACTGCACTTCTTTGCGGACTTTTTCACGCAAACCTGGTGGAGGCCTGGGAAACAAGGATTTAACGGATCCTTCCAAGACAGACATCATTCCATGCAGATAATAGGCCTGCGACCAAGCGATACGTCCTTCAAAATTGTTACTCCCAAAGCTCATGACCCCACCCATGGGCATACGCGCCATATCAAAGAGAAACAATTCCTGGTATTGCCTGCTCGTGAATGCCATTTGGTAGGTAGGCCTCCCATTCTTCCACTGAACCTTCCAAGGGATAGCATCATCCGGAACGGCCGAATGCACAGCGCCATTGATATTCAGTGTCGCGAGATGATAGGCAGAATGCTCTGAAGTCAGAGGCCCGGATTGTCGATCGTCATGTTTTTGACGGATCAGTGCGGCAACCTGATCTCCAGCAAAGGCCAGCTCCACGAACTCGTAATTCTTCAGCTGATCCAGATTCCAGCGCACAGCCTCCTGACCTTGCACCCAGGAATAACACTGGTTCTCGCTGCATATCTTGAACGGATTCCCAGAAAAATCCGCGTAGACGAGGGAATCTATGCCACCCAGCTGAAGATTCGACAATATCCTCTCTGGCTCGTCATTCTTGGAGGCCTTGTCCTTCAGACGCCAAACGTCAATGCCATTTGTAACAATCTTCTGACTGCGACCCGACGGAAGATTATCGATTAAATCATAACTGATCAGCAACAGCTCGCCAGCAACTCCCTCGCCGATTTGCATGGGGTGAATTCGCCGCCGCCACTCCAATGTCAGGTCAATATTATCCCAAGTGTTGTTGTGGATATTTTTTCTGCGAACTCCGATATAGCCACTCGGAAATTCCCGTGCCACCTGCCAGCGATCGCTCTGAAAAAGCAATATGTTTTTCCCATGCAGCTCGTCAACAAGCACAGGCATATCCACATGGGAATTTTCCGAAACAGACCCCATTAATACCTGTGTGGCCTGAGCGAAACAACACCATAGCAGCGCCAATAAGAAAAACAGGATAGGCTCTTTTCGGCGATGCAAATCAAAAGGCATGAAGATACTCATTCATAGATTGAATATATCTTTCCGTCAATCCGGAAGACGGACAAGGAACGCATTCTTTAGCGTCAGGCGTGAAATCCCATAACGTTCAATGCCAATGCGTATCTGCCGCACGCCTTCGGGCATTCGCATGCGACGCTTAAACATCAGAGAGGGTATCTGCGGCGAAAGAACAAAATCCCCAGCCAAATATGGCCCGGACCATTTTTCGGAATTATCCCCCCTCATCCATACCAACACCCTATTGAAACCCTCCCCTTCCACTCCAAGGTCAATCACATACTCTTTTCCTGGCGTAATCTGGACGGATCGGGACACATCTTCCTCCAACCATCTATCGGAATCATCGTTACCCACCTCCAGAATATGGCTGTAGCTTTTTGCTAAAAAGCTAGAGTGCGATTCGGAAGTAGCTGGCAATTTCGCAGTGCGAGAGAACCTGCCATGAAGTGCAAAGGCCGGCCCGCCTACACCAATACGAGGATACTCTTGCCACGACCGAGTCGACAAATCCACTGTAGAGGCCTCGGCTTCGTGGAATTCGGCCGCCGACACACTTTTTAATGCATACAACTGGCTAAACTGCGTATCCTGTACAAGAGAGGTCAGCTTTGGATCGCTTAGCAACTCCATCAAAGCCGAATTATTGACTGGAGGGATGAAATAAATTGGTACCTGAATGAACTCAATCCCTGACTCATGCAACTGCTCAAACAGTTGACGTGCATCTTTCTGACCGTACATGGGAAGCATGATAGGGTCGAGGTAGCTCACCATTTTTCGCCGAGAATAATACATGTCGGCAGGCCTGAGAGCAAGCACACGCGCCTCAGGGGACATATATTCGTGCAAATGCTTGGCTATTTTTATGCCATTCCAGTTGTCCAGCGGGTCTTTGCGCATAGATATTCCCAGTGGCATCGATGACTCAGGCCGCCGAATGTCCACCAGTTGCAACCACTGGGCAAGATTTCCATACAGCAAGAATGCACAAGCGTGCCCGAGGAATAACACGGTGATCACCGATATAAGTGCCATGCTTATTAAACTCATTCCAGCCTTGGCATTGCGTTCCATGCGCCAGCCACGTACAGCTCGGGTAATACCACCCGCTGCCAGCAGAGAAACAGGCGGTAATATCACCAAGAGATAGCGATCATTCTTAATCATGAGATCCGTACCTACGAGCATGGATACCAACACCCCTGCATGATAGATGGCGAGTACGGCCAGAGAAACAAGCAGAAGCCCATCGCTTTCGTCCATGGAACGCATATGACGAACATCCTGCCACCACCGCCTCAGCAATCCGGCCGAAAACAGGTAGACAAGCGACAACCCGCCTAGCCAGAAGACAAATCCATAATTATGTACAGCCACCAGACCCTTGAGCAACCCATACTGCAAACGGGTTCCCCAGTCATAGATGGAGCGCGTATACTTGAAAAATCCAATCCAATCCAAACTGTGTAGGGCAAAAACTTCTGGATTATCAGAAATCGGGGTTCCATAGATTTCCACATTACGCAGGTACGGATACCCGGCCACCATCAGCGTCACCACCAAGGCCAAAATCGCCACCTTCAGCGATACTCTCCAATTCGCCACACCACCAGTTGCGAACAACACCCCCACCATAATAGGCAGATAAAGAATCGCCTGCGAGTGTGTCCACAATGCCAGCCCAACCAATAGGCCAATATAAATGGGGGTCAGCCAATGTTTTCGCTCCAGGCCCACGAGGCTCAGCATAAGCAAAACCATCCCCGCCACGGGCAAGGCGTCGATCGCAGCAGTCTCTGCCCCTATGGCCAGCAGCGGCGCGCCGATAAATAGAAGGCCGGCAAGCCAGGCCGTACGCACGCCTTGCAAGCGGCCCATCCCTACGACACCGGCTGCCGCTGACACCATGAACCAGGGTGCGATGAGCTTCAGCCACCCCGCCACGTCGGCGCTTCCCTGCAATGCATATGCGACATAAATCAACGACGGATAAAGAGGCGGGTGTGTCCAGGGAGCGAAAAAACCCGAAGCCGAAGCGCTGGTATTCAGCAAGGGATATACGGAAAGACTGCGTGCTTCATAGATAGCTCGCCCAACCAGCCCGTATTCAAGCGCATCGTTTTCCGTGAGTGGCAGCTTCACTGCCAAATAAATCACGTCCGCCACACAAATGAAAAACAGAGACACCAGCAGCCAATAGCCAAAATTCCTGATCACCGTTGGCGGCTCGGTTTTACGCCCTCGATATTTCCCCATAGCCAGCAGCAAGGTAGCCATCAATAGGCCTGCGACCACAAAGCGCAGATGTATATGAGGTGGCACACCACTTAATAAAATAAGTGCAAGTATCGTGAACAGCCCAAAAATAAATGGTCCCAAGGCCAAAGCAAGCGGCCAAGCAAGGCAATGGAAATGGGTACTACTACGCCAGGGTGCCAAACGCGCAATCCCATAGCCCACACTTGTGGACAACATAATTAGAAAAACAAAAAAAACCAGCAACATGGCCTCCAACTCGAAATCCACTAATCCTACAAATTCGGTTCTAACAAACGCCTTGGGCATTTCTGGAAAAACCATTACCGAGGAAATTCACATCAATCACGATCAGGACACGAATGAATGCCAGAAATCGGAGAATAATCTTTATTTCTACGCCTTTACTGATACCCAGGGTTCAAAAACTTGATCTGAAGCAACAGAAAATCGCACTCCATACCGCGAAAAGAAATTGCGTACATGCTCTACTGCCGGGTGCACGCCCAAGCTTGTCTGAGCGTCGGCAATATCGAACCATGCGATTCCTCGACTATCAAGTCTCGCTCGCACCATCGCAGAAATGGACTCCAAGGACACAAAGACGGCCACGCCTTCGACTTCGGGTATGCCACTGCGATTGAGTTCCACGCGAAATGCCTGATGCTTCTGAGCTGCGACTGTCACCAGTATTCTAAGACCCTGCTCGCCTGTCACAGCACTTGCCTGACCTTGGAATGACAGGAACTCAGCAAGCTCTGTGAAGATGGTGACAACTTTTTCCCATCGCTGCTCAACGGACAAAGGCTTCAGGTATTTCCCGTCTTCGCTGATTACCTTGGCTGGCATACCCGCCGCCAATGAGCGTGCGGGAATAGAACGATTGATTACTGCACCAGCCCCTATGGTTGAATATGCTCCGACATCCACATTAGGAAGAATAAAAACACGCCATGGCAGCCAAACCCCTTTTTGCAGATGAATGGGACCAAACCCTATCGGAAATCCATCTAAAACCGACTGCCAGGAACCATGGGTAAAAAGATAGGTGCTCCCCCCCACACCGACATCGTCCTCAATGACAATAGGTTCCGTTGGATTGAGAAAGCAGTAAGGAAAGACCTTTACGCGGCAGCCTATATACAAACTTGAGCGAGGCGTCAGCATGCCTCCCACCACGGTCTGCTCCATGACTACGGAGTCATGTCCTATTGAAATTTCAGCGGTGTCCATAGCCACGAGCGTGCCAATACGCACCCGATTTCCCAAGCGCAGTTTTCTTGCATTGATGAATGACAGCATGCCTATTTTGCTGTCATCTCCTATTTCCATTTCCTTTGCTGAAATAACAGAAAACAAGCCAATGCGCACTCTCTTCCCGATTTTCGCACCATGCATGCGATAATACGCCACCTTCAAGCGCGATGGCAGCATACCGATGAGCGCCATCTGGACAAATGGGATCCCCATAAAATCTCCTAGCGCACGGAGCGCAGTATTCTTTTAATAGCGTTGATTCCGGTATCTTTCCCTAGCTGAAGGCACCAGTCAGGGATGGAAACCGCCCAGCGCTCAGGATGTGCCGACAGTGACAGCCGCGCAGGACGTTCACGTTCGACGAAGTCCAGAAGAGCGGTACTGGAATGCACTCCAACCGGAGGGGCCGCTGCGGACGCTGGTTTGTCCCTCAGATTGGCAGCACCAGCGGACCAAGAGCGACCTGTGTCCGTGAAGTAAGGCATTCCAGAATAGTCAACGCTCAAAAAAGCATCGGCCTGCAGTCCATATACAGCCAACTCCCCTTGCTTCCACATATCCACATTATTGTGACGAGACAAGGGGCTGCCGTGCATGGCCACAGTATCTATCTGTGCCAGCTCGCGAAGCCAGCCCAAGTGCTTGTGAAAAAGCCCATGGGCTTGTGTCATATCGCCTTTTGCCAGCGAAAGGTCCTCGTAGTGATATCCCACCTCATGACCCAATGACGCGACTTCACGGATGATCTCTCGATTGAACGCACTGCCGACCACTCGAAAGTAGTAAGTCGTAGAAAAACCCCTATTAGCTTCGAGTTTGGCCATTGCCAGAGCATTAGCGGGCTTCCGGTCCACATCATGACGCACCAGGACCCCTCTTTCAGGACTTTGCTGGTGCCAATGCAGCACCCCGTAAAGCGGCCCGACGCGCTCACGCAGGCCGTCGATCAATTCCCCGTATTTTTTTAGAGTAAAGTCCTGCATTTCAAATTCTTTCAGTACAGTTTTCGCACATTATCGATGGTGCGCATGGCTATATCAAAATCCGTACCGATAAGTCCGCAGTATTCGCGAATAGATTCAATACGCGGCTGATTCTCCAAATCAACCAATCGCAGAGCCTCATCTCGCGAAATAACACCCTCCCGGATTTGATTACTCCGAAAGGTCTCATACTCACTAAACCCGGCGATCGTCTGATAAATATAGTTATAAAACGGTGCGGTACCGTCGCCAATACGCCAACTGGTAGGAGTATCCTTCGCAAGCTCCCATTCATACTCGCCAATCAGCGTACGGTTGATCTCCTCTTCATCCCAAGATACATAGTCAAATAAATAAAGAAAATCCTGCTTGACGAAATAGTAGGAAAGAAATGCCGTGAAGGTATCACCTAGAGATCCATTGATATACCCTGGATTGAGTAGATAATTCTTCAGATAATAGGCCACCATCCTCGCTTTGGACAGGGAGGACATTCGGTTCAGCCGCACCCCGGCCGATGCGGGAGCTACTCCGCAAAATCCCGTCTTGAAGTCTGTACGCTCATAATGGTTTGTGGAATAGACCATAAGGCGGATATCCGTCTCCTTCATGAGACGGTTGGCATGCCACATGAACTGCTTGTCCCCGGCCATGAATAGAGGCACCATCCCCAGATCAGGGCGGCGAAACCAAGCCTGTACATTCCTCTGTACGTTTTTTCGCTTGGCCTTGATATCCGCGGAAACCCAAATATGTTCCACACCGAGCTTGCCGCACAGCCGCGCTTGATTACGGCGAGCCAGATCTGTCACCATACCCCAGTCGTAGGTATATGCAATGGGATTCATGCCGTAGCGCGTCTTCAAAAGATGCAATCCATAGCTGCTATCCCGCCCTCCGCTGAAGCCCACCAAGCAATCCGGCTCCCCATTCTTACTGCGATAACGGTCCAGCAGCCTCAGCAAAGAATCTTCCCCGACAAGAGATTGACGTTGGTAATTGCGGCAGTAATTGCAGACGCCATCAGCATCAAATTCGATGAACGGCATCGTCTCGGGCAGGATGCAACAAGTGCAACGACGCAGATTGCGCCAGCGTTGACGAACCAGATCCGTACTGGTGAGGATGGACCGTTGAATTGAGGTCTCATGCTTCGTATCTTGGCGGGTAGCCGGTGCGGCCCCTGTCAATTCAAAAGGCGTCTCGGGCTCTGCAGTGGCCAGACTAATCAGCACCGCGGTGTTGGCCCTGAGCTGGGTCACAGGACATGATTTCCATTGCCCCCCCATCTGCTCGATGACCTTGCGGGCAATGGCAGCTTCGGAACAATAAAACGCCAGCTTGCGCGTTTTGTCAGTCACCAGAAACAACGAACCCGTATTGGTGGACAGCAGCATATGCTGCTTGGCGGCAAAGAGCACGGCCAGCGATGCTTCACCATAGATTTGCCCTAAAACCGAGGATGCGGCCTCGGACACAGACATTCCATCCGCTATGGCTTGATCCAGCATGGCGGCCACGACCTCGGTATCCACGTCCGACTCTTTGACCAATTGCGGCTGAGCGGCCCAAAGCTGTGGCTCGTTGACAATGATGCCATTGTGTACACAGACCACACTTCCCTTGACCACAGGCTGGTTATTTGCATCTATGCCCTGCAGCCCGTTGGTCACAAGCCTCGCATGACCGATCACTGCAAGTGCGCCAGGCACTGGTGAATCCAATTGCGCAAGTGCGTTATCCCGGAAGTGCTTGTACTCCTCATGGGCCAGTAACTCCGATGCCGGCAATGCCTTGCGGATAACCTGAATGTTGGAGCCGGAGCAAAAGGCGGCGCCCGCAGCCTCCTTGCCCCGTGATTCCGATGTCAGGAACAAACGGGTCAGCAATCGGTCGAACTCTTCGCGGCCGATGTCGCTACCCGCACCGGCCACCACTCCAAAAATGCCACACATGTCTAAGCCCTAAAAGTATTGGCCAGCAGATTCCAGCCTTGGATCCGCTTGGCGAGATAGATCAGCATCGCCGTTCCGGCCACATAGCTCGCGGCCGTCCCTGCGGCGGCACCTGCCATCCCGAGTGAAGGCAGCAGCGCCGCTGCCACCAGCACATTGGCAATCACGGTTGTCATCTGCTGGCCTGTCTGGTAGCCAGGATGACCCGACACCATCATGAGATTGTCGAAGGGCACCAGGAAAGACACCCCGACAAGTGCACACAGCAACACCACAAGCGCCGAAAAACCCTCCATGAGTCCCTTGGACGGCATGACGAAGGTCGCAAACAGGTAGTAGCCGAGCAGCAGCCCGGCAGCCAGCACCAGCGCCGTCGGCAGCACGTAGGTTGCAGATTGTCGTCTCAGCTTGACCATTGCGCCGTGGTCTCCGTCACGCAGGGCTGCAACCAGCATGGGATTGAAGTTGATACGGACCATGGCAAGCACCTGGTAGAGGCCATCCACCAGCATCACCGCAAAGCTGTAGATCCCGGTTTCCCGTTCAGAGAGGAAAAAGCCGATCATGAGCACGTCCACACGAGAGTTGATCTCCGTGAACATGCCTGCCACCAAGCCCTTGGAACCGAACCGGTAGTGCGTGTGCGCCCAGGTACGAGTGAATCCCAAGGTTCCCGCGAGTCTGTACCGGGCAATGAAGGCCATTGCGGCAAGCGCCGTCCCTGCTTCCGCCACCACAAAGCACAGGGTCAGCGTCTCGGCAGGCATAGACGTGGACGCAATGCCGGCGACCAGCAGCATGACCAGGAAGTAGCGCAAGGCCTGCAGCACGGAGAACGCCCTCATGGCCCGCAGCCCGTTGAGGTAGGCCAACAGTACCTTGTTGAGAGGGAAAACCGACAGTCCCAGCGCCGCATTGCCGATGGCCCGGGCAGTCACTTCACTTTGGAAGATCCGCAAGAACAACGGCTCAGCAAACATGACCCCGACGGCGGCCAACAGCCCCATGCCCACGGCGCAAACACCTGCCGTACACAGCATTCGACCGCGTTCGGACGCATCGTTCTGGTGGTAGGCCGTGTGCCTTAGCACCGAGTAGTGCAGGCCCCACACCGCAAACTGCGAGGCGAGAATGTACACGGCATAGGCAATGTTGAAGACGCCCAATGTGGTCACATCGCGCTGTGCAGTCACAACGATGTTGATAACGATGCCACTGATGGCCAGCACCACGAAACTGCCCAAGCTATAGGCAATGTCCTGCGACAGTTTCTGGTGACGCAGGCTGTGCAGCAACTGCGCGCTCAGGGCACGGATCATGCCAGCGTGGAGCGCTTGTTGGCGGTGTCGCGGTGTTTCAGCGGAGGATTCAAGTGCTTGTTTTCGTCATAGTCGAACCACATGGCGAAGAACAGTGAGTTGAAGCCCAGGGAGAAGGAGAACAACCAGCTAAGGAACGTGATTTCTGGCACATGGCCCAGATCCACCCACAGCCACACCAAGCGCAAAAACAGCAGCGCACTCAGCCCCACTCCAAAGAAGCCGAAGGCATAGAAGAACACCAGCGGATGGAAGTTGCGGATGATGTACTTTTCCTTGAGCCGCCAGAAGAACAGGCGCACGAGCAAAGAACCGATGGTGAAGACCACCTTGCGCACCTGGATGCCCGATTTCTCGCCAACGTTGTATACCGGCTCTATCGGCACATCCACCACGCGCATGCCTGCTACGTTCAGCTTGACCAGCAAGTCATTTGGCTGCCCGTAGCGCTTGTACATTCGATCCCAGTTAATGGCTCGCAACGCCGTCAGATTGATGGCGGTGTAGCCCGTCTGCGAGTCCGCCACATGCCAGTAGCCCGATGCGATCTTGGTGAACAGCGACAGGGCGGAATTGCCGAAAAAGCGGATTTTCGGGATCTTGCGGAACGCCTCTCCCGTGACCAGCCGATTGCCCTTGGTGTAGTCGGCCTCGTCATCCACCACGGGATCGAGGATGGCGGGCAGATCGTCTGGATCCATCTGTCCATCACCGGCCATGACGACAGCTATGTCGTAACTCTGGTCGCGCGCCCATTTGTAGCCCGTGGCAATGGCTCCACCAACACCCTGATTCACTTCATGCTCCAGCAAGGTGACCTTGCCGGCGGCATATCCAGGATGGGCTCTGATGACTTCAGACGTGCGGTCCTTGCTGCAATCATTCGTAATGACAATCATGTCCACGAAGTCGGGCATGGTCTCTATCACGCGGGCAATCTGCGTTTCTTCGTTGTATGCAGGCACAACGACGGCGATTTTTTTATCTCTGTACATTTTTTCTCGGACTAGAGTCAGATGGACGCCATGGCTGCGACGACGCGGCCCAGATCCTGGTCGCTGAGGTCTGCGCTCATGGGAAGGCTCATGACCCGGTCTGCGGCCCAGTGGCTGTGAGGCGTATCCATCGCCGACTGATCATCGCGGTATGCCGGCTGCCTGTTCAGCGCCAATGGATAGTGGACTGCCGTCGGTATTCCCATTTCTTGGAGTTTTTGCTGAACCACGGCCCTGTCCTCCACGAGCACGGTGAACTGGGCCCAGACGCAATCCCGGCCCTCGCGCACGGAAATCAGTCCGGCGGCACATCCTGCGTCCCTCAGCTTTTGGCGATAGGCCCTTCCCAGCTCCAGGCGGCGCTGGATCTCCCACTCGAAGCGCTGCAGTTTGCCCAGGATGACTGCGCATTGGATCGTATCCATGCGCCCTCCCACGCCGATGCGCGTATGGTGATAGCGCCGCTCCTGCCCATGCACCCTTATTTCACGCAACGCCTTTGCCAATCCATCATCGTTGGTGAACAGGGCACCACCATCGCCATAGCAACCCAAAGGCTTGCTGGGGAAGAAGCTGGTGCACCCGATGGTGGAAAGATTGCAGCTTTTGCGCTCCTTGTAGCTGGCGCCGAAGCTTTGGGCCGCATCCTCTATGACGCTCAAGCCATGCATCTGCGCGATGGCGTTGATCGCATCCATATCGGCAACCTGCCCATACAGCGATACCGGCATGATGGCCTTTGTGCGCGGAGTAATCTTGGCCTTGATCTGAGCGGCATCCATCAGGCAGGTGTCCGGCTCGATATCCACATAGACAGGCTTGGCTCCGGCGAGCACGATCATCTCCGCAGTCGCCGCGAACGTGAACGGCGTGGTGATCACTTCATCGCCGGGCCCGATGTCCAGCGCCAGCAGCGCCATCAGAAGAGCTTCGGTCCCGGAAGCACAGCTGATGCAGTGCCGGGCCCCGGTGTAGGCCGCAAGTTGCGCCTCCATCTCGCCCACTTCCGGCCCCAGGATGTATTGGCCATGCTCCAGCACTCGCTGGATGCGGGCATCGATATCTTTCCGAAGTATCCGGTACTGGGCCTTGAGATCAATGAATTCCATGCGCTCGACGGCGGATTGCGGAAGATTGGCAGTCACGTTTCAGTTCCTTGTTTCTCCAGAGTGCACACGCCGCCGGACAGCGTGTACTTGTCGCCAGTGTGCGGGCAAACAGCTTCCCCCTCGCCAGCCATCGGCAGGTCCAGTCGCTCCCCGAAACGGCTCATCCATCCGATCTGACGAGCAGGCACGCCGACGGCTAGCGCGAAATCGGGCATGTCCCGCTGGACCACGGCGCCAGCGCCTATGAAGGCATAGCGCCCCACGGTCACGCCGCAGACGACAGTGCAGTTAGCGCCAAGGGTCGCACCACGCCTTATCAAGGTGCGCCGGTACTGGTCTTTGCGCGCCACCGCCGAGCGGGGGTTGTAGACGTTGGTGAAAACCATGCTGGGGCCGCAGAACACGTCATCCTCCAGCGTCACTGCGTCATACACACTGACATTGTTCTGTATCTTGACGTTGTCCCCCACCTGAACATCGTTGCCCACATAGACACCCTGCCCCAGAGAGCAGCCGGCACCGATTCTTGCCCCGGAACTGACATGCACCCAATGCCAGATGCGCGTGTCCGCCCCTATGCTGGCGCCCTCATCCACAATGGCGCTGGGGTGTACCGTATAGCTCATGACCGAATGGATGCAACAAAGGGATGGGCTCGGTCGGAGTCGCCTCGTACCGCCGCTGCACCGCGAATGACATCCACGGTTTCAATGCAGTGCCGCGCATCCGCAAGTCCATAGCCTCGGCCCTCAAGGATCTCACGGTAGCTCGTGGTATGCAGGTCGGTGAAGCCTTCCGAGAATTCGAGTTGCTCACCGCTGATGTCGATATTCCGGTATGTAGGCTTCTTGCCCTTGACCTCTTCTGGCAGATCGTTGGCATCGATGGAAAGAAACCAGCGGACTCGCGCGCGCTCATATTCCAGATACCCGGCTGCCTTAGTTTCTTCGTTGAGATGGACGCGGTTGTCCTGCAGCTTGCCGAAGATGAAATGCAGCATGTCAAAGAAATGCACACCGATGTTAGTGGCCACGCCGAAGGATTTGCGTGGATCGCCCTTCCAACTCTCCAGATACCATTTTCCGCGCGAGGTGATGTAGGTCAGCTCGACATCGAACTTGGTGTCCTTGGGTGCTGCGGCCACCTTATCGCGCAGCCGCAGGATGGCATCGTGATGGCGCAGTTGGAGGATGTTGTAGACACGCTGGCCCGTTTCACCCTCGATGCGGGCCAGCTCGTCCAGCACAGCGGGTGTGGGAACCAGTGGCTTTTCGCAGATGACGTCGCATCCCAGGCGCAGGCCTGCGGCAATGTGAGCGTGATGAAGGTGGTTGGGAGAGCACACCGAGACATAGTGCAGCGCCGAAGCCGGATCGCGCTTGAGGCGCTGGGCGTGCTCCATGAAGCGCTCGAACTCGGTGAAGAAATCACTCTGCGGCGAAATGCTGTCGATGATGCCGACCGAATCGTTGATGTCATAGGCCACCGACAGGTTGTGACCCGTTTCCTTGATGGCACGCATGTGCCGGGGTGCGATGTATCCGGCAGCCCCGATGAGAGCAAAGTTTTTCATGAGCAAGAGTCAGCGTTGAAAGCCCGGCTTACAGGCGGAATACGGTGAAGCCGGCATCGGCAGCCTGCTGCCGGCAAAAAAGACTTTTCACATCGGCGAGCACAGGCCTATCGCCACGGCAGAACTTGCGCAATTGCTGCGGCAAGGCTTGGCGGAACTCATTGTGGCCGACGGCCACCACCAAGGTATCGACAGGATTGTCTGCATCGATGCGGCCCAGAGGCAGGCCGTATTCATGCATAACCTCCTCGGCACTGGCCCATGGGTCGGCAATGACCACGTTGGCGCCCCAAGCCTCGAACTCGCGGATCATGTCCACGACCTTGCTGTTGCGGATGTCGGGGCAGTTTTCCTTGAAGGTGATGCCCAGCACGCCGATGCGGCACCGCGGAACATCCATACCGTTCTTGAGCATCAGGCGGATGGTGTTGCGCGCCACATAGCGCCCCATGTTGTCGTTGATGCGGCGTCCGGCCAGGATGACCTGGGGGTGGTATCCCACTTCCTCCGCCTTGTGGGTAAGGTAGTAAGGATCCACTCCTATGCAATGGCCTCCGACCAGCCCCGGTCGGAAAGGCAGGAAATTCCACTTGCTGCCAGCGGCCTCCAGGACGTCCAACGTATCGACTCCGATGCGCTCGAAGATCACCGACAGTTCGTTGACCAGTGCGATGTTGAGATCACGCTGCGTGTTCTCTATGACCTTGGCCGCCTCTGCTACTTTCAGGCTGCTGGCCTTGTGGGTGCCTGCAACGATGATGGAGGCATACAGGGCATCCACCGCATCGGCGGCTTCGGAAGTGCTGCCGCTAGTGATCTTCTTGATCTTGGTCAGCGTGTTGACCTTGTCGCCTGGGTTGATGCGTTCAGGACTGTATCCGCAGAAGAAGTCACGATTGAATACCCTGCCACTGAAGCGCTCGAGGACCGGCACGCAGATTTCCTCGGTAGCCCCCGGGTAGACAGTGGATTCGTAGATCACAAGGGCACCCGGCGGCATGGCACGCCCCACGGTCTCACTGGCCTTGACCAGTGGCGTCATGTCAGGCCGGTTGGCTTTGTCCACGGGCGTTGGTACGGTCACGATGAAAACTTGGCAATCCGCCAGGTCTCGCGGGTCTGAGCTGAACTTCAGCCGCCGGGCAGCCTTCAGTTCGTCAGGACTGACCTCCAGGGTGGCGTCCTGGCCGCCTCGCAGCTCAGCGACACGCGCCACATTGATGTCAAAACCAAGGACATCGCGGCACCTGCCGAACTCGACGGCCAGCGGCAAACCCACATAGCCTAGCCCCACAACAGCAATCTTTGCTTTGTCTATTTGCATGTTTCAAGCGAAGAAAAAATCGGTTTATCCGTTATCAATATCGGCGCCATTGGCCGTGGCCCGCCGGCCGTAGTTGTCCTCAAGGCGCACGATGTCGTCTTCACCAAGATAGTCTCCAGACTGGATTTCAATGATCTCCAGCGGGCACTCGCCCCGATTGGCAAGCCTGTGAACTCTTCCAACCGGGATATAGGTCGACTGATTCGGACCCAGCAAGTAGATGTCCTCGCCATTGGTAACCTCGGCTGTCCCCTGCACCACGACCCAATGCTCGGCACGGCACCTGTGGAGCTGCAGGCTCAAGCTCGCGCCTGGCTTCACCACGATGCGCTTGACCTGAAAGCGTTCGCCGGCATCGAGGCAGTCATACCAGCCCCAGGGTCTGTAGACCTTTCTGTGCGTCTGCACCAGCTCATGACCCGAATCCCGGAGTTTCGCCACGATCTGCTTCACATCCTGCGCACGCCGCTTGTCTGCGACCAGGACGGCGTCGGGCGTCTCAACAACAACGATCTGCTCCAACCCCACCCCGGCCACCAGCCTACTGCTGGAGACAAACAAGGAATCAGCACAATCATGGGCCAGTACATCCCCCATCAGGGCATTACCCTGAGCATCGCGCTCCTGTAGATCCCACAGTGCGTCCCAGGCGCCAAGATCCGACCAGCCCGCACTCAGCGGCATGACACAGCCGTCCACGCCCAGCGCAGGACAACCCGGAAGATGCTCCATCACGGCGTAGTCGATGGAATCACTTGGACAGGCCTCGAAACTGTCTACGCCCGGACGAATGAAGTCCAGATCGTGCCGAGCCTCCTTCATGGAGGCCTGGCAGGCGGCAAGAATGTCTGCGCGACATTGTCCGAGGACATGCAACCACACGCTGGCGCGCATCATGAACAGCCCGCTGTTCCAGAAATAGTCGTCGCCAGCGAGGTATTGAAGAGCCTGTGGCCTGTCAGGCTTTTCCACAAAACTGGCAATGCGAAATGCGCCTGCCTCGCCCCGCCAGGGCTCACCCCTTCGGATGTAGCCGTACCCGGTCTCAGGGCGATCAGGCGCAACCCCGAACGTCACCATGGCCCCCTGCTCGGCAATCTGGAAGGCCTGCTCAACGGCGAAGGCAAACGCCTGCACATCAGCCATCACATGGTCGGCAGGCATGGCAAGCAGCACGGGATCTTCGCCGGAAGAAACGGCCTGCAAAGCCGCCAGCGTCAGGGCGGGCGCCGTATTGCGCCCCGAAGGCTCCAGCAGGATGCAGGCATCCTTTATGCCGACTTCCAGCAGTTGGCTGGCCGCAAGAAAGCGATGCTCCTCATTGCAGACCAGCATTGGCGACCTGACTTCCGGAAGCATGCGCTGGCTTGGCGACATCTGCAAGCGTAGAACGGTTTCCTGCAGCATCGAGCGCTTGCCGGGCAAAGCCAGGAACTGTTTTGGGTAGGTCTCGCGAGACAGAGGCCACAGCCGTGTACCAGAGCCACCACAAAGGATCACTGGCAAAATCGCCGCAGGTTCCTTACCTTGATGCATCGTGTCCTGCCCAAGCTTCATCAGACGCGGTGCCAGCACTTCGCTGATGCTCGGCATCGGTTTCCAGCATTGCCAGTCGTTGGGTCAGCCGGCGCACGTCCCGTTCAATGCGGGTGTTGACCATGTCGGCATGCAAAGACTTGATCAGAAGCACAACGCTGGCAAACAGCAGCAGCATTGCAGGCGGATAGCTGATGCCCAGCAGCCGAGCAGCCCTGTCGATCAAACCCGGCCAGACCCCCAAAACCACTGCAGCCACGGCCACGACCACCCAGAACAGGCCGTGCATAAGATAAAGATGGTCACGGCGAATCAGGTAGAGGATCAGCACTGCCAACCCCACCCCCATAAACGCCGTTGTAGCTTGCAGAGATGCCATTGTTTCCAATAAAAACTATTGCACCGAACTGCTCACTACACGCTCGGCCTCATGAGTGGTTGCGGTGTGGGTAAAAATTCAAGCGAATAATTGCGTACACATAAAAACTCATGATTGTAGTTTGGCAACGGGTAACCATATGAAAGCTCGCTGAAACAGCTTTCCGCCCGAACCGCCACCGATGAGGCAGGTACTCCAGGACAACACTACACTCGGCTTTTAACGTCTTGCGCTCCGTGGCGTTTGCCCATGCCCTCCACCACCCAGCTCCTGGTCATAGACCCCCAGAACGACTTCTGCGATCTGCCTGAGGACTGGTGTCCTGGCGGGCAACGTCCCAGCCTTCCCGTGGCGGGCGCCCATGCCGACATGCAGCGGCTGGGCGGATGGATTCGGCGCGAGGGGGCGAAGGTGGACGCCATCACGGTGACGCTGGACTCGCATCAGCGCTACGACATCGCCCATCCGGCTTTCTGGCAACAGGGCAATGGCGACGACAGCGGCGATGTGGCGCCGCTCACCGCGATCACGGCGGCGCAGGTGCGGGCGGGGGTGTTCCGGCCGCGCAACGCCGAGGCGCTGCAGCGCAGCCTGGACTATCTGGATGCACTCGAAGCCAACAGCCGCTACACGCTGATGGTCTGGCCCGTGCACTGCGAGGTGGGCAGCTGGGGCCACGGTATCCATGCCGATGTGCTGGCGGCCTGCGGCGACTGGCAGCAGCAGCGCCAGCGCGCCGTGTACAACGTTTTCAAGGGGCTCAATCCCTGGACCGAGCATTACAGCGCCCTGCAGGCCGAGGTGCCGGACCCGGCCGATCCGGCGACCTTGCTGAACACTGCCTTGCTGGAGCGGCTGGACCGGGCCGACTCGCTGGTCGTTGCTGGCGAGGCCAGCAGCCACTGCGTGCGCTCCACGGTCGAGCATCTGGTCGAGCACCTTCCCCATCCTGAGCGCATCGTGCTGATGCATGACGCCATGAGCCCGGTGCCGGGTTTCGAGTCCGCGCACCGTGATTTCCTGGCAGCCATGCAGGCCCGCGGATTGCGGCTGGCCTCCAGCCAAGAACTCCACCTGTAGGGGCCAGGCCTCCTTCCTGCGCGCAGCCCCCTTTCCTGTTTCCCCAGCATCGCACCATGGCTCCCATCATCACCAGCCTGCTCGACACCGATCTCTACAAATTCACGATGTGGCAGGCCATGCTGCACCGCAATCCCCAGACCGAGGCCGAATACGAATTCGTCTGCCGCACGAAGACGGCCTTCCCGCTGGCCGAGCTGCTGCCCGAGGTGGAGCGCGAGCTGGACGCCCTGTGCGCGCTGCGCTTCACGCCCGAAGACCTAGCCTACCTGGGCGGGCTGCGCTTCATGAAGAGCGACTTCATCGACTTTCTGCGCATCTTCCAGTTCCAGCGCGCCTTCATCCGTGCCTGGGCCGATGGCGACACCCTGCACATCGAGGCCAAGGGCCCCCAGGTCCATGTGATGGGCTTCGAGATCTATGTGCTGGCCATCGTCAACGAGCTGTATTTCCGGCGCTTCGACGCCGAGGCGGCGCTGGCCGAAGGCCGCAGGCGCCTGGCCGGCAAGATCGAGCGCCTGCGCCACCTGGCCTGCGAGGCCAGGCTGCGCAATCCCTTCGAGCTGTTCGACTTCGGCGTGCGCCGGCGCTTCTCGGGCGCCTGGCAGCGCGAGGTGGTCCAGGCCTTTGCCACGCAGACGGCGCAGTGGTTCAAGGGCACGTCCAACGTGCTGCTGGCGCGCGACTTCGGCATCGTGCCCATAGGCACCATGGCCCATGAGTACCTGCAGAGCTACCAGGCCCAGGGCGTGCGCCTGCGCGACTTCCAGATCGCCGCGCTGGAGGACTGGGTGCAGGAGTACCGGGGCGACCTGGGTGTGGCCCTGACCGACACCGTGGGCATGGACGCCTTCCTGGCCGATTTCGACATGTACTTCGCCAAGCTCTTCGACGGGCTGCGGCACGACTCGGGCGACCCGTATGCCTGGGGCGAGAAGGCCATCGCCCACTACCAGAAACTGCGCATAGACCCCCAGGCCAAGCGCCTGGTGTTCTCCGACGGGCTGGACCTGGACACGGCCCTGGCCCTGTACCAGCGCTTTGCCGACCGCATACAGCTGGGCTTCGGCATCGGCACGCGGCTGACCAACGACATGGGGCTGGAGACCATCAACATCGTGATGAAGCTCACCCACGCCAACGGCCAGCCCGTGGCCAAGATCTCGGACTCGCCGGGCAAGACGCTGTGCAACGACGAAACCTATCTGGCCTATCTGCGCCAGGTCTTCGGCCTGGCCCAGCCTGTCGCCGTCTGACACCGCCTGACACCGCCAAGGCTCCATTCATGCTGCGCATCACCATCGCCCAACTCAATCCCACCGTCGGCGACATCGCCGGCAACGTGGCCCGCATGGCCGAGGCCGCTGCCCGCGCCGCGCACGAGCGGGCCGACCTGCTGGTCTTTCCCGAGCTGTCGCTGTGCGGCTACTACCCTGGCGACCTGCTGGACGAGCCCGCCTTTCGCGAGCGTCTGGAGCAAGGCTTGCAGCAGCTGCTGCAGGCCACGCGCCAGTGGCCGCAATTGCACTGGGTCATCGGCGCGCCCACGCGCGCCAGCGGTCCGGGCAAGCCGCTGCACAACAGCCTGCTGGTGCTCAAGGACGGTGCGGTGCGCCTGCGCTACGACAAGCAGCTGCTGCCCACCTACAACATCTTCGACGAGCGCCGCCACTTCGAGCCCGGCCCCGACGCGGCCAAGGTGCTGCGCATAGGCCAGGCCCAGGTGGGCTTTCTGGTGTGCGAGGACGGCTGGAACGACGCCGGTGCCGACTACGCCACCAACCCCTTCGCGCGCATGGCCGACGCCGCGCCCGACCTGGTGGTCAGCATCAACGCCAGCCCCAGCCACCTGGGCAAGCGCGAGCAGCGCCACGAGATCTTCGGCCAGGCGGCCACGCGCCACGGCCTGCCCATCCTCTACGTGAACCAGATCGGCGGCCAGGACCAGATCGTGTTCGACGGCGCCTCGTTCGCGGTGGAGCCCGGGCGCGGCGTGGTCTTCGAGGCCGAGCGCTTCGTGGAGGACCTGCGCACGCTGCAGTTCGACGACGGGCGCTTCCTCGACGCAGCCGGCCAGCCTTGCATGAGCGTGACGGCCGAAGGCCTGCCCACCATGGAGTTCTACCGCCGCCAGATCGTGCTGGGCCTTCGCGACTATGCGCGCCGCTGCGGCTTCACGCGCGCGGTGGTGGGCAGCTCGGGCGGCATCGACAGCGCGCTGACCCTGGCCCTGGCGGCCGAGGCCCTGGGCGCGGACAACGTGGTGGCCGTCACCATGCCCTCGCGCTTTTCGTCGAGCGGCTCGGTCGATGACTCGGTGATCCTGTGCCGCAACCTGGGCATCACGCTGCACGAGCACCCGATCCGCGAGCTGGTCGACGGCTATGCGCGCCAGTTCGAGGCCAGCTTCGGCCAGCCGCTGCAGGGCCTGCCGCTGGAGAACCTGCAGGCACGCATCCGCGGCACCACGCTGATGGAGTACTCCAACGCCTTCGGCCACCTGCTGCTGACCACGGGCAACAAGTCCGAGATCTCGGTGGGCTACTGCACGCTGTATGGCGACACCAACGGCGGCCTGGGCCTGCTGGGCGATCTGTACAAGACCGAGGTCTTCGAGCTGTCGCGCCACATCAACCACAGTGCGGGCCGAGAGCTGATTCCCCAGGCCATCATCGACAAGCCACCATCCGCCGAGCTGGCGCCCGACCAGAAGGACGAGGACAGCCTGCCGCCCTATGCGGTGCTGGACGAAATCCTCAAATACGCCATCGAGGGCCGGCACCTGTCCACCGCCGAATACGGCACGGCCGAGCGCTTTGTGACTCAGCTGCTGGGCCAACCCGGCGGTGCCGAGCTGGTTGACCGCGTCAAGCGCATGATCTTCCGCAGCGAGTACAAGCGCCGGCAGGCCCCGCCCATACTGCGCGTGCGCCCGCGCGCCTTCGGCACCGGGCGCCAGATGCCCATTGCCGCCCACTACGAATGAAGCCAGAGTGAAGTCACCGAGCCTGTTTATGCAAGAGACTGCCGCCATGGACGCCCCCACCGAAACCCCGGCCACCAGCGAGCGCGTGCACACCGCCGTGCTGATCGGGCGCTTCCAGCCGCTGCACAACGGCCACATGGCACTGCTGCGTGCGGCGCTGGAGCGTGCCGAGCAGATCGTCGTCGTGCTGGGCAGCGCCTGGCAGGCGCCCAATCCCAAGAACCCCTTCAGCTGGCAGGAGCGCGCGCAGATGCTGCGCGAGGCGCTGCCGCCCGCGGACGCGGCCCGCCTGCACTGCGTGCCCGTGCGCGACTACTACAACGAGCCGCTGTGGGTACAGGCCGTGCAGCAGGCCGTGCAGTCCTGCGTGCCCGAAGGCGCCAGCGTGGCCCTGGTCGGCCATTTCAAGGATGCGACCAGCGGCTACCTGGCGCGCTTTCCGCGCTGGCAGCTGATCAGCCTGCCGCGCCTGGGCCAGTTCGACGCCACGCCGCTGCGCGACATCTACTTCGGCGAATCCGGCGTGGACTTCGAGGCCCTGGCCGCCCAGGTGCCGCCCGCCACCCTGCAGTTCCTGCGTCAATGGGCCACCACGCCCGTCCATGCGCAGATGTGCGAGGAATGGCGCATGCTGGCCCGGTACCGCCAGGCCTGGGCTGCGGCGCCCTACCCGCCCGTCTTCGTGACCGTGGATGCACTGCTGCGCTGCCGTGTGCCGCACGAAGACGCGCAACAGGACCACATCCTGCTGATACGCCGCGGCCATGCCCCGGGCCTGGGCCTGTGGGCGCTGCCGGGCGGCTTCCTGGAGCCGCGCGACACGCTGTGGCAGTCCTGCCTGCGCGAGTTGCGCGAGGAGACCTGCTCCACGCTCAGCGAGGCCGACCTGCAGGCCGCCCTGCAGTCCGTGCAGGTCTTCGACCACCCCGACCGCAGCCTGCGCGGGCGCACCATCACCCATGTGCATTACCTGGACCTGGGCGTGCTGCCCTCGCTGCCGCCCGTGCAGGGCGGCGACGATGCGGCACTGGCGCGCTGGGTGGCCGTCTGCGACCTGCCCGCCATGGAAAGCGCATTCTTCGAGGACCACTTCCAGATCCTGCGCCAGTTCCTGCCCCTTCCGGTGCAACAGCCCCTGGCGGACACGGCCGTGAAAATCGGCTAAAACCGGAGATTGCGGCGCCATCTTGCGCCGCAATACCGTTTTTCCGGGCTCCCCGTGTCCCCCCGCGTTTGAATGACTACCACCCTACAGATCCGACCCGCCACCCCCGATGACGCCGAGCTCATCGTCCGCTTCGTGCGCGAACTCGCCGTCTATGAAAAAGCCGAGCATGAAGTCCTGGCCACGCCAGAGCATGTGAAGCGCACCCTGTTCAGCGACAACCCCGCCGTCTTCGGCCTGATCTGCCTGCATGGCGACCAGCCCGTGGGCTTTGCGGTCTACTTCTTCAATTACTCGACCTGGCAGGGCCGCCACGGCCTGTACCTCGAAGACCTCTACGTCACGCCCGAGGCGCGCGGCCTGGGCGCGGGCACGGCGCTGCTGCGCCGCCTGGCGCAGATCGCCGTCGAGAAGGACTGCGGCCGATTCGAGTGGAGCGTGCTCGACTGGAACCTGCCCTCCATCGAGTTCTACGACCGCCTGGGCGCCCTGCCCCAGACCGAGTGGATCCGCTACCGCGTGACCGGCGACACCCTGCTGGAAATGGCGCGCGAGCCGGGCTGAGGCCGGCTCCCTTTGTCTGCCTACTCAGGCTCCACGCCCTGGCGCACGGCCTGCTCGACCACCTCGCGCGTCAGCGTGGGCACGAAGGTCTCGATGAAGGCATAGGCATAGCCGCGCAGCCAGGCGCCCTTGCGCAGGCCCAGCCGCGTGGTGTTGACCTCGAACAGGTGGCCGGCGTCCAGCGTGCGCAGGCCCTGGTCGCGCTCGGCATCCAGCGCCACCGAGGCGACGATGCCCACGCCCATGTCCAGCTCCACATAGGTCTTGATCACGTCGGCATCCATGGCCGTGAGCACCACGTCGGGCTCCAGGCCCTCGCGCGCAAAGGCTTCGTCGATGTGGGCGCGGCCCGTATAGCCCTGCTCGTAGGTGATGATGGGAAAGCGCGACAGCGCCTCCAGCGTCAGCGCCTGCTGCGACTGCAGCAGCGGGTGGCCCGGCGGCACGACCACGCCATGCGTCCAGCGGTAGCAGGGCAGCGCGACCAGGCCTTCATAGCCGGCCAGCGCCTCGGTGGCCACGCCGATGTCGGCCTCGCCGCTGCGCAGCATCTGCGCCACCTGCTCGGGCGAGCCCTGGTGCAGGTGCAGGCGCACCTGCGGATAGCGCTGGCGGAAGTCGCGCACCACATGGGGCAGCGCATAGCGGGCCTGGGAGTGGGTGGCGGCAATCGACAGCCGGCCCTGCTCGCTGGCGCTGAAGTCGGCGCCCACGCGGCGCAGGTTGTCGGCCTCCAGCATCAGGCGCTCGACGATGGGCAGCAGCGCCTCGCCGGGCGGCGTCAGTCCGGTCAGCCGCTTGCCTGCGCGGATGAAGATCTCCACGCCCAGCTCTTCCTCCAGCTCGCGGATCTGACGGCTCACGCCGGGCTGGGAGGTGTGCAGCGTGTGGGCCACCTCGGTCAGGCTGTAGCCGCGGCGCACGGTTTCGCGCACATAGCGCAGTTGCTGGAAGTTCATGGGCAAGGCTCCGCCCGGGGCCGGTGCGGCCCGGGCCTGTGGAAGGCAAAAGCAGGAAGGAAAGAGAGAGGGGACGGCGAGAGGCTTCAGGCCGAACAGGCCACGGCCGGCTCGTCCGGTGCATCGGCCGCTGCCTCGCGGGGCAGCTCCAGCAGCTCGATCAGATTGCCTGCGGGGTCGCGCGCATAGCAGCGCCGGCCCTCGCTCACGGGCGCCACCTCCAGCGCCAGGCCGCCGTGCACCAGCAACTGCTGGCGCAGCGCATCCACGTCGCTGACCGTCAGCGCCAGGTGCACAAGATTGCCCGCCGCGCGCTCGGTGCCGCCGGACTGCCCCTTGTAGGGCACCAGATCGATGCGCTGCCCGCCGGCCAGAAAGCTCAGGCCCGGACGCCCGGCAACGGTCAGGGCAGACAGGCCCAGCACTTCGCCATAAAAGCGCTCCATGGCCGCCTGGGCGCGCGCCGGGAAGGACAGCTGGACATGGTGGACGCCACAGACGATGGCCACGCCCGGCTTCATGGCAGTGCGGCCGGCAAGAGGGGAAGGCCAGGCGGGGCGTGTGGTGTGGGTCATCGAAGCGTCTCGGAAAAGAATCAGCAGCCCGAATGCTGCTGCAGGCCATTGTCGAGACAAGTCGAAAAAACCAAAAATAATAAAAATTCAGTCTGTTATTTCCAAATCATCTCAAGAGATCGAACGCCGGTGGTCGGCACGGCGCGCCAGCCATTCGCCGCCGAACTGCAGCACCGACACCAGGGCCACCAGGATGACGATGACCTCGAACATCACGCGCGTCTCATAGCGCTCGTAGCCGTAGCGGATGGCCAGGTCGCCCAGGCCGCCCGCACCCACGGCGCCCGCCATGGCCGAGGCATTGACCATGGCGATCACGCTCACGGTCATGCCGCCGATCAGGCCCGGCAGCGCCTCGGGCAGCAGCACCTGGCGCACGATCTGCGGGCGGCGCAGGCCCATGGCACGCGCCGCCTCCACCAGGCCGCCGTCCACTTCGCCCAGGCTCACCTGGGCGATGCGCGCAAAAAACGGAATCAGGTTGGCCGACAGCGGCACCACCGCCGCCCAGGTGCCCAGCGTGGTGCCCACGATGGCGCGCGTCACCGGCAGCAGGGCCACCAGCAGGATGATGAAGGGAATGGCCCGGCCGATGTTCACCGCCGCCGACAGCCCCCGGTACAGGCGCGGCCTGGCATAGAGCCCGCCCGGCGCCGTGGTGTGCAGCACGATGGCCAGCGCCAGCCCGGCAACGATGGCGATCAGCGAGGACGCGCCCGCCATCAGCAGGGTTTCCAGAAAGGCCTGCAGGTATTTATCGAGCGGGGGCAGGGACATGGCCAAGCAGTTGCAGTGAATCGGCGCCCAGCGCCTGTTGAAGGGAAGACAGCGCGTCCTGCGAGAGCGGGGAGAGCGACGACGGCAGATCCTGCACCGGCACGCCCACCAGCAGGCGGCCCTGCGAACGCCCGCGCATGCAGTCCAGACCCCCCTGCAACAAGCGGGCACGCGGGCCCAGCACCTGAAGCTGCGCCAGCGGCAGGCCCTGCTGGCTGCCGCCGTCGGCCCATCCGATGGCCAGCACGGCGACGGCATCCGGGCCATCGGCCTCTGCCACCAGTTCCAGGTCGGCCGCCAAGGCCTGCCGCAGCGGCCGCAGCAGCGCACGCGCCGCCTCCGAGCGCGGTGCCGCAAACAGCTTCCAGACCTCGCCGATCTCCTGCAGCCGGCCCTGGTCCAGCACCAGCACGCGGTCGCAGACCTCGCGGATCACGGCCATGTCGTGCGTGATGAGCACGATGGTCAGCCGCAGCTTGCGGTTGATCTCGCGCAGCAGCTCCAGGATGGACTGCGTGGTCTCGGGGTCCAGGGCCGAGGTGGCCTCGTCGCACAGCAGGATTTCGGGCTCGTGCACCAGCGCGCGCGCAATGCCCACGCGCTGCTTTTGCCCGCCCGAGAGCTGGGCCGGATAGGCGCCGCTCTTGTCCGCGAGCCCTACCAGGGCCAGCAGCTCGTCCACCCGCGCGCGCACGAGCGCGGGCCGCCAGCCCGCGGCCTGCAGCGGCAGGGCCACGTTCTCGTACACCGTGCGCGAGGACAGGAGGTTGAAGTGCTGGAAGATCATGCCGATGCGCCGGCGCAGCGCCACCAGCGCGTCCTCGTCCAGCGTGGCGACATCGGTGCCGTCCACCAGCACGCGGCCGCTGCTGGGCCGCTCCAGCGCATTGATGGTGCGCAGCAGCGTGGATTTGCCGGCGCCGCTGCGGCCGATGATGCCGAACACCTCGGCACGCGCCACCTCGAAGCTCAGCGCCTGCAGTGCGTGCACGGGCTCGCCCGTGCTCCTTCCCGTGCCCGTTCCCGGGTAGTGCTTGCGCACGCCCTCGAAGACGATGTGCGGCCGCTGCAGCGCATCGATTGCATGGGGCTCGCCGGCCGCCGCCTGTTCCACCTTCATTGCCTTACACGCCTCAGAAGGCCGGCAGCACCGAACCCTGGTACCTGCTCACGATGAACTGGCGCACGGGCTCGGACTGGTAGGCGCGCAGCAGGGCCGCGACCCAGGGTGCAGCGCGGTCGCGCTCGTGCACGGCAATGATGTTCACGTAGGGATTGCGCTCGCGCCTTTCGACGGCAATGCCATCGCGCGTGGCGATCAGCCCCGCCTGGTAGGCAAAGCTGTTGACGATGGCCGAGGCATCGAGATCGTCCAGCGAGCGCGCCAGCACCACCGAGGCCGCCTCCACCAGCTGCACCTTCTTCTGGTAGCTGGCGATGTCGGCCAGGCCCGCCGTGCCCTTGAAGGGGTCGAAGCCCTCGCGCAGCTTCAGGATGCCCTGGTCCTGCAGCACCACCAGCGCGCGCGTCTGGTTGCTGGGATCGTTGGGAATGCCCAGGCGCGCGCCAGCGGGCAGGTCGGCCAGGCGTTTGTGCTTTTTCGAATAGAAGGCGATGGGCGAGATATAGGTATCGCCCGCCGCCACCAGCCGGTAGCCGCGCTGCTGGTTCTGGTCGCGCAGAAACGGCACATGCTGGAAGGAGTTGGCCTCGATGTCGCCGTTGTTCAGCGCCTCGTTGGGGCTGGCCGCGCCGCTGATGACCACGGGCTTGACCTGCAGCCCCTGCTCGCGCGCCACGCGGGTCACCACCTCCCAGATTTCCTCGTCCACGCCGCCGCGCACGCCCACGCGCAGCGGGCCGGCCTGCGCGGCGCGGATGGCGCCTGACATCGCCGCCACCGAGGCCCCCGCCGCCAGTCCCCGCAGAAATACTCGCTTGTCCATCGCACAGTCCTTTCAAGAATCAACAGGCACCGATCAACAGGAATCGATCAATAGGCACCGGGGTGCAACTCACGGCCGGCCGCGCGGGCCTGGGCCTGCAGGCGGGCGAAATGCTCGGGATAGAAGCGCTGGGCCACATCCAGGTGGGAGCGCACGCGGCCCTTGAGCGCGTTCTCGCCCACATGGCTGAACAGCGGGTTGTCCGGGTCGCTCTGCGGCCCCGTGGCCAGCACGGCCAGCTCGGGCGGCAGGGTCAGCAGCGGAACCTGGCCCAGGTCCAGGCGCGGCGCCAGGAAGTAGGCGATGGAGTAGCGCTGCACGCCCGCGCGCGGCACCAGCACGCGATGCACGTTGGCGCGCAGATAGCCGTTGGTGGCCAGCTCCAGCATCTCGCCGATGTTGATGACGAAGGCCCCGTCGCGCGGCGGCACATCGACCCAGCCGGCCGGCGTCTCCACCTGTAGCCCGCCCACCTCGTCCTGCAGCAGCAGGGTCAGCAGGCCACCGTCCTTGTGCGCGCCCACGCCCTGGCCTGCTGCGCCCAGCTCGCTGCCCGGGTAGTGGATGATCTTGATGCGGTGCGCAGGCAGGCCGCTGACCAGGGCGTCCAGCGCGCCCTCGGGCAACTGCAGCGCGGCCACGAAGTGGCGCAGCAGCTCCAGCGCCACGCCATGCGCTGCCGCCTGCCAGGCCAGCACCTCCTCGCGGAACCCGGGCAGGGCCTGCGGCCACTGGTTGGGGCCTTGCAGCCCCTTCCAGTCCGGCACGCCGGGGCCTGCTGGAATCTCGGGCGATTCCTCGCCCAGGTCGATCTGCTCGCGCTGGTCGGGCCGCTGGCGCGTGATCTCCATGCCCACGGCCGTATAGCCCCGGAAGTGCCGCGTGTTGGCAATGGCCAGCGCCTGCTTGTCGGCCAGCGGCTGCGCAAAGAATTCGCGCGCGCGTCGCTGTATGCCCTGCCATGCGTCCCGGCCTATGCCATGCCCTTCCAGGTAGAAGAAGCCGGTGTCGCGTGCCGTGCGCGCCAGCTGGCGCAGCGCCTGGGCCTGCGTGGCCGGGTCGCGCAGAGCCTGCAGATCGATGACGGGCAGGGCCGGGGTTGCCGCTGTGGCGGCGGGCGCTTCGAGAGTGGATGCTGTCAAGGTGCTCATGCTGTGCTGCCAGGGAAGTGGGAAGGAAGGGACGCTCAGGCCGCCAGGCGCTGATCGCGGTCTTGTTCGCGTTCGGCAGCCAACACCGCATGGCCCTGCGCCTGCTCCAGCGCCTGCGCCAGGTCGGCCAGCAGGTCCTGCGGGTGCTCTATGCCGATGGACAGGCGCACCAGCCCAGGGGCAATGCCCACGCGCGCCAGTTCCTCGTCGCTGAGCAGGCTGTGCGTGGTCTCGGCAGGAATGGCGGCCAGCGACTTGCTGTCGCCGATGTTGACCAGGCGCAGGAACAGGCGCAGCGCGTCATAGAAGGCGCGCGCCGCCGGCCGGCCGCCGCGCAGCTCGAAGCCCAGCAGCGCCGG